>Ga0315289_10004895_pt1 | contig 19917 bp, 29 predicted proteins | sample YL17G11_40_MG_FD_203452 | JGI IMG/M metagenome (GOLD analysis project Ga0315289, IMG submission 203452) | Sediment microbial communities from Yellowstone Lake, YNP, Wyoming, USA - YL17G11_40 | ecosystem: Environmental > Aquatic > Freshwater > Lake > Sediment | place: USA: Wyoming | collected... | reverse complement strand
ACTGGCAAAATGAGATTCTTGTAAAATCAAGTTGAGAGTTCGAGTCTCTCCTTTAGCTCTAAGAAAATAAGATGAAATTAAAATGCCCCGTTTGCAATTCATGTCTTGATTATGCTTGGGTAGCCAATGGAAGATTTTTTAATTGTTTTTTATGTCAAGTGACCTATAATATAGACCAAGAAAAGTTGAAAGTGGTGAAAGAAATAATTCTTGCGAAGGATAAGAATGGACAGGATTTCGTAGAGAGCGTGGTATATAAAGATGACAATAAGCTGGAAGAATCACCATAGATTTATGCCCTTTAGTGGTTGGTGTGGACCTACCACTATAAAGATTATCCTATCTGCTTGTGGAATAAAGAAATCTATTTGGGAGATAGCCTTATATGTCTACAAGTGGTGGTGGGGAACTCCTCCTCAGCTTTTTGTTGCCTATCTAAGCAAGTTTTTTAGCTTGGTGAACTATAAGACAAATGCCAGAACTTCCGACATATCTTCTCATCTAAAAGCAAGACACATTGTAGTTATTAATTGGTGGGATGGGGATGAGGGGCATTACTCTATAGTTAGCAAGTGCAAAAAGGGATTACTAGATATTGTTGATACAACAAGAGAGAGGCATTGGTTGTGGAAGATGACCACTAAGGAATTAAGAAAAGTATGGTACGATACTCTTAATACCGATGATAGTATTTATCACGAGAATTTTATGATTTGGATAGATCCAAATTCAAAGAAGAATAGGTAAAGGAGACACATGATTAACAAGGGATTTTTTAGATTAGCACGAAATACCAGCCTATATTCAAACTGCCGAGTACGGGTCGGAGCCGTGATCTCTAAGAAGTCCCCAATTTCTGTTGGTTTCAATGTAATAAGAACGCACCCACTTTATTCAAACCCCGATACAATGGCTACTATAAGTATTCATGCGGAGATGAGAGCACTTCTTAGTGCCTGGTTTGATGCAAGCGGGTGTGATATTTATGTGTATAGAGAGTTGGATAATGGTAGTCCAGCTCTTGCTCGCCCATGCAATATATGTTATAATGTACTTAAGGATAGAGGAATAAAGAAGATATACTATACTACGGATTCACCACCGTACTGGAGAATGGAGAGAATATGAAAGTAGAGATACTAAATGAACGGGGATACTTAGAGGCCGCACTGGGATTTTCTCTTTCTTATAGTTCTACTATAGAGAGGGCCGCACAATTATTTCCTATCTATGCCCATAAACAGGGAGGAGAGAATAAATTTCTTGAATCCATTATGATATGGATGGATATTACAGCACCTAGATTTTGGTGGCAAGAGGCCGATACCTATAGAATAGGTTCTACAAAGCAGAGTGAAAGTACCATTCATACACTAAAAAACGTAAAAGCAACCAGAGAAGATTTTGAGTACGATCCCGGAACTACTGTTCTTAACCATATAAATTTTGCCATTACTATGTATAGAAGAGGAGATATATCTTTATCACAATTAAAGAATATTCTTCCCGAAGGATTTCTTCAAAGAAGAATTTGGTGCATAAACTATAAAACTTTACAAAATATTTACAACCAAAGAAAAGATCACAAACTTTCTCAATGGCATTATTTTATTGATGAAGTCCTAAAGCAAATTAAGCACCCAGAATTTATTAGAGAAGAAGATAAGAAGTTATGAAGATAGATTTGATATGGTTACAACATAAAATACTAGATAAACTGGGGTTGATGATCTGGGTACAGACATATCTAACCGCTAAGGACGCTACAGACGATGATTGGTTTCCAGACATTCCGATGAAGATAGGAATATTGAGAAAAAAGGATCCTACTTTTCACCATGAAGTTAAGTAAAGCAAGTAAAAGAGATAGAAAGTTACAAAAAAGAAGAGGCGGTCATCGTGAGGATGGTCGTAGTGTGTTCACAATCAAGGAGATCCAGAAAAATAGAGCTCTCAAGATAAGAAAAGAGCAACAGAGAAAGCAAGATCTTCTTGAAGAACAAGACGGATAAAAATAATTTTGGGCCTGAAACCGGAGGATAATCATGTCACCGTATAAATCAAAAAAACAACGAGCTTATTTGCACATTCATCATCCTAAAATTGCTAAAAAATGGGATCAGCGTTATGGAGGCAAGATAGTAAAGAAAGGAAAGAAAGGAAAATAATAATGCCTGATTATGCTTTCAAGTGCAATACCTGTAAAAGTCTTTTTTGTGTAGTTATGACCATAACAGAGTATATTCTTGACAACTCGAAAATAAAATGTTCTAAATGCAATAGTAAAGATATATCCAGAGTTCTATCAATTCCCTCTGTAGTTTACAAAGGAGATGGATTCTATTCTACCGATTCTAAGAAAGAAGCGACAAGTAATGGAGACACCACTTGAAAAGATTATTGGGCTTGATTTTACTATAACAGGAAATGGGAGACGCTGGCGTAATACTTTAGAGCATAGTTCTCTGATCCTTGATCTTGATAATCAACTTTGGTTCTGGAATTCAAGGGGGATCCTTCATAAGAAGCCCATCGAGTATCTCACTCTTATAAGAGGGATGCCAGAGAAACAAGCCAAAGAATTAGTTAAAGATCTTACTTATGTGATAGGAACAGATCTTATACCTCCTGGTAAAAAAGATGTAGTTGTTCAGAATGAAAAATTAGTGGATGTATTTTGGAAGAATGGAATAAACGATAGAGATTATTGGTATAGAAGAGGTCTTACCGACAGAACAATAGACACATACAAACTAGGAAAACATGATGGATTCTGGACCTTGCCCATTTATATGGATGGAAAGTTTATGAATTTCCAATGCAGAACAGATGTGCCTGCCAAAAAGATAAAATCCTGGTACAGAGGGGTAGGGCCTCTTCTATTCAACTCATCAATTCTTCCTTTTGTGACCACTGTAGTTATCTCGGAGGGAGTGGTAGATGCAATATTACTTTGTCAGCTTGGTTTTCCCGCCGTTAGCCAAACTGGAGGTGCTGGAACCTGGCTACCAGAATGGTTCAAATATTTTAAGAGACAGAAGGAGATAATATATTTAGCGGATAATGATCTTGCGGGAAGAGCAGGAGCTAAAAAAATAGCAAGGAGTCTAGGAGAATATAGAGTAAAGATATATGATTTCAGAGATTTTTCTTCTAAATGTGATCCAATAGAATTTTTTCGGCAGGGAAATACAAGAGGACAATTGGAATTCTTAGTAAAAGATAAAGCAAAATATGTTTTTGAGATAAATTCAAATGCCCAATAAAAGAAAGGAGCTATGTGAATACACTAAACGTAGAAACCCAGAAGAAAAGGCGTAGGGCAAAGTTCTGTCCTTATTGTGGTAGTAGCAAAATAAAAACAAAGTTGGCTTACTCCGGTCTAAAAGACCATAGATTTTGTACAATGTGTAATATATATTTTGAAGTACAGGAAGATTGGTATTCCGATTTACCTGGAAATAATGAGGAAGATAGAAAAGGAGATACACAATGATCATTGGATTTGACCTCGACGGTGTTATTTATGATTGGCATACTGCTGTATATAACTATTTGAGAATTTATAATGGATGTCCTCCACCCTCTTATAGAGATCTGTGGTTAGATCCTCATAAATATATGAGTGAAGAAAAATGGGTTTATATAGCGTCTTTGCCTACTTTGTATTCTACTATGATGCCAAGAAAAAAAGTTCTGGCCATGCTTAATACTTTGGATAAAGCAGGTCATACTATTTATTATATTACAAATAGAAAACCTGATCTGGAAAGAGTTACTAGAAAATATCTTGCGGATCACAAATTTCCACAGCTCTCTAATTTAATTCTTACAAAAGATAAAGAGCAAGAGGTACGGATTCTGGAAATAGATATTTTTGTAGAAGATAGACCAAAGAATTTAGAGAAACTTGCTGGTCTTTGTAGAACTATAGGAATAATCCAACCATGGAACGAGGCTAAACAAGAATATCTGGAGTCTTTGGGAGTTCTCTTTATCCCATCTGTAGAATGTTTGAATGATGTTTTATGACAAGTTGTTTCCATTGTGGAAAAAAAATAGAAAGAGGAGAAAAGGTTAAGATGGAAGGTCTAGATATTCCTTATGTAAATCTTTTCTTTCATGTACCCGATTGTTGGAGGGAAGCAAATACCCCAAATCTTCTTGCATATCTTACATCAAAAGTAGGCTTGGTGTATAATTACTCTAAGAAATCCGAAATAAAAGGAAAAAACAATAAAATATGAGTGATGATGAAAAGAAACCGAATGTATGGTATGAACATGGAATACGTCACGTAGTACCAACCAAGAAAAGATTGAAGAATCTAAAGCAAAATCAAGGTCTAACCGATGATGAGTTTGATAGGATGTATGAGGATAAATACCTCAGCGTAGAAAAATCCAAAGTCTTTGAAAAGAGGATTCAGGAGAAACTCAAGGAATTTGATAATGAATATGATCTAACTGATATGAAGGTGAATGACAAGGCATCTTTAAGAGCTCTCATACAGGGGGTTATAGCTCTTGAGGACTATGAGCAGATCTTGTTCCAATTGAGAACAGATGAACTTGGAATTAACGCCGATAATGTCTACATTTTTGAGAAGATGAACAAGGTAGCTTCTGACTTACGGGAGGACATTAGTAAACTACAGAATGACCTAAAAATATCCAGGAGAAGCAGAAAATCAGACGCTGATGCCTCTTTCATAGACTATCTTGAGGCCATGAAAGTAAAGGCCAAGAAGTTCTATGAATCAAAGATGCTATACATGTATTGCCCAAAGTGTAAAACACTTCTTGGAACTATATGGACTCTTTATCCAGAAGAAAAGAAAAATAAAATTTGTCTTGTTTGTAATCGAGAAATAGATGATAACATGAAGTGTGATGGAAAAATCATCATAGGAACAAAAGAACTTTTGGATAATAAGGGGCATAGTGATCTTAATGTAGTACCGATAAGAATGGAGTAAAATGATATACAAAGAAGAAAAACATTGCAGAATTTGTGGCGGAAAATTAATTCCAATTCTTGATTTGGGGGAACTATATATTTCGGATTTTGTGAGGCCAGGTGAAGAGGGAATAAAAGCACCGTTAGTAGTAGCAGAGTGTGAAAATTGTGGTTTAGTCCAATTGAAACATACAGTAAATTCAGATAGCATGTACAAAAAACATTACTGGTATCGTTCTGGTCTCAACAAAAGTATGGTTAAGGACCTTAAGAATGTTGTCGAAAGTGCAGAGAAATTAATAGAATTAGAGAATGGTGACACAGTAATAGATATAGGAACGAATGATGGAACCTTGTTAAGTCTATACAAGAATAAGAATCTTCTTAATACAGTAGGTTTTGACCCCGCTCCTAATTTAGCAGAATTGGCCTCAAAGAACTGTGCTAATTTTATCAATGATTATTTCACAGGAGAGAACCCATTATTCTGGAGAACATCCGTTATAACTTCTATAGCAATGTTATACGATCTTCCAAATCCAAATTTCTTTGTTGAAAATGTAAAGATTTGCTTGGACAAAGCTGGTATCTGGATAATCCAGTTTACGGACTTGCTTTCTATGTTGAAAGTTAATGCTATAGATAACTTATGCTCGGAACATCTTGAACTGTATAGATTATTCGATGTAAAGAACTTAGTGGAGAGGCACGGGTTGGAAATCTTCAAAGTAGAGTACAACAAGGTAAATGGGGGCAGCATAAGGATTTATGTCTCTTTCCCTGGAGCATATTCAGTTGATGGATCCGTAGAGAAGTCATTAGTAGAAGAGAAAGAATACCTAGAGATAGATTCCATAGTTAAACTTTATGATAGGTTTGAAATTTACAAGAGAAAAATAAACTACTTTCTTACTAGATTTCCAAAAGAAAAGGTTTTTGCTATGGCTGCCAGTACAAAAGGAAATACTCTTTTACAACTTATGGGGTGGGACAAAGATCAGATAAGAGCTATTGGAGAGATCAATAGAGATAAGATTGGCTTAGTGACCGCTGGAACTTCTATTCCAATTATTCCAGAGGAAAAGATATTCAAATATGAGCCAAATTTGATTGTAGTTCTTGCATGGCACTTCAAAACTACCTTTGTTAATACCTTGAAAAATTATGTGGAGAACGGAGGACTGGTACTTTTTCCACTGCCCAGACCCCACATTATTTCTTCCGAAGGAGTCATCAAACTATAATGCAAAAAGAAATTCTAATAAGTATTCATATTTCAAAAACGGGGGGCTGTACATTTGCTGGAATTCTTAAACAAGTCTACGGAGATAAATTTCTAGAACTTCCTTATCCACATTCAGCAAGAGGAGCTTGGGGACTTATACAAGATCTTGATTTACAAAAGCTAGATTGTATTCACGGCCATTTTTCTTATGGTATTCATAGGTACTTTACCAAAGATATTACTTGTAAATATGTAACTTTTTTAAGAGAACCAATAGATCGGTTAATGGCATTGTACTATTTTAATAGAAATGTTATCACGGGAGATTTATTACCAAAGGATAATTTTGGAACCACTGACGAATTTATACAGCTAATTATAAGACATGGTTATGCCACTTTAGATAACGGAATGACTAGAGTTATCGGAGGCCTTAGTGAAGTATTTGTAGACGACATAAAGAGTTTTGTAACAGAAGCCGATTATAAAATTGCCCTGGAAAATTTATCCACATTCTATTTTGTTGGATTAGTTGAAAATCCAGAGTTGGAAAAGACAGAGTATTTTAGAAATAGTGTAGTTGCCCTAGCCAACAAACTAAACTGGGATTCTATTCCAGAACAAGAAATGATACATCATTTTCCTGGTATTCTTAGTCCCAAAGATTTGAGATCTATGGATAGGAAGAGAATAGAAGGTTCTCAACTTTATGATATGAGTCTGTGGGAAGAGGCCAAGAAAATTAATAAAGGAATGTTAAATGAGTAATATAAAAGAAAAAACATTAGGTCAGTTAATAGATGAGCTTTTTTCGACGGATCACCGTTGCTGGGAGGCCCAAGACAAAATTATGGATCTATCTTTAAGTGTAGAAGAGAGATTGGAGGCGGCTATTCGTGCTCAACAACAAAATGCTAAACGTACTGAGCTTATTAGGGCAATAGATAGTTTATTTGAGGGCACTGAGTTTTCTAATGTTACTAAAACGTACCACTCTTATATTAAGGAAGTAAACAAATAAATGGAAGAAGATACCCTACTTGAAAACAATTCAAACTATACTACAGAGGGTGTAGCAGAATATGTAATGACATTATTCTCAAAAAGTTTTAAGGGAGTATGTATAGATATAGGTGCTTATGATCCATTCTGGTTAAGTAATAGCTGGTTATTTGAGAAAAAGGGTTGGAATACTTATTGTATAGAACCAAATCCTAGTTGCATACTTAGACTAAAGAAATATAGAAAAAATGTTTTGGAATATGCTTGTGCAGATGAAAACAGAGAAAATGTAGATTTTTATATTTATACCTTTCCAACCACAGGTCCAAACCTATTCGGAGAAAATACATGGACAGGAGAAGCAGCTGCTACTGGTTTAATACTGCATCGCAGATATGATTCCCATAAGAAAATTAAAGTGAATGTAAGAACTTTGGATTGGTTGATGGAAAATGAAATTAAACAGGATCATATAGACTATTTATCTATTGATGTTGAGAGAAATGAATTGAGTGTACTAAGAGGAATCGATCTATTTCGTTGGAAACCAAAAGTAATTGTAATAGAAAATATTGATAAAGAACCGGTACAATACGCATATCTAAAAGATATGAGTTATAGATATGTACATAGGATATTAGTTAATGATTTCTATATTTCAAATGAATATTATTCAACTTTTATAGAGAAAAGGAATCTAAGTAAATGAAACATGGTCTTATAATAAATCAAAGAAAAGCAAATTGTAGTGTATATGAGGTCGGTTCACTAATAAAGGATATTCTGGCAGGAGAAGAAAATGAGTTCTCAAAAGAGTATACTATAGACTATCTGGAAACAGATGTGAGTTTGGTGGGACTTACTTGGTATCATTATGATTTTTACATTATGAATTGGCATGTATTAACTCTTCCAATTCCGAAAACTTCATTAATCAAGATGAAGAGCAAGAAAATAGCTATCGTTGTAGAGGTGAATCCAAATGATAATCTTCCATGTACGCCAGATATTTTTGATGCGTATATGGTAATAGATCCGACCAAGCAAAAAGTTGGAAAATTTTTTCCGATGCCAAGACCTATAATACAAGTTCCAACCAAGTCTCTTTTAGATAAAGAAAAGTTTGTACTTGGTGGTTTTGGTCTACAAAATATAAGATTTCTAACTGAGAAAAGATTTGAGGAACTTGTACAAAATGCTAATATTTCTGGTAGGGATTGTATAGTTAGAATAAACTTACCCTATGGAACTTTTACTGAGACCTCCCTACGTGGGATAACAAAATATGGAGATTGGTTAAAAAGCCTTGCGAAATCAAATGTAGAGGTCATTGTCACCCATGACTATATGAATAGAAATGAGTTAATAGGTTGGTTATCAGAACATAATATTAATTGTTTTCCCTATTATCGGAATAGACCTGGACTTAGTGCGGTTACAGATCAAGCAATCTCGGCAGGTAGGGGGATCATGATTACCGATTGCTATACTTTTAGGCATTTGCATAAATACATTCCTCATTTTCCAGAGCAATCTTACTACAGGTTATCCAAGTCTACTTTGCCTGGTATAAAACAGATGCAGGAAGATTGGAGTCCTGAGAATTTTAGAAAAACTTTCGATGAAATGCTTAGAGAATTAAGAGTGATATGAAAAATGTGCTAATATTGAATCATCCGTTTGAAAAATGTGGTATATACCAATTTGGTGTTAGGGTATTCAATCTTGCGGCAAGATCTGAAAAAGTAAACTATTCTTATAGAATAATTAATGATAGAGAGGACTATCATTTGGCCCTATATGAAACAAAACCAGACTTCATTATTTACAATTATCATTGGGATAGAATGCCCTGGCTGAGAGAGGACGATATTATCAATAACTCGACAACTCAGCATTATTTTATTTATCACGATGGAAGTATGTTTAATAGATATGACAAATATCTTATGTTTGGAGACTATTCTCCAGAAGGCAATGACATTCCAGAGAATAAGAAAGTGATTCTTCCACGACCTTTGTATGACTATTGTGGTAAGTATAAAAAGAATAAAATAATCACAATTGGAAGTTTCGGTTTTGCTTTTATGAACAAGGGTTTTCCAGAATTGGTTAAAATGGTAAATACAACATTTCAGAAAGCAATCATAAACATTCATCTTACACAGGCATATTTTGGTGATCTACCAGGACATAAACTTTTAGATGTATTGGCCAGTTGCGAGAGGAATAATACAAATCCAAATGTAAAACTAAATTTGACCACAGATTTCATAGATAATACAGCTATTCTTACCTTTCTAGCCGGTAATGATATAAATATTTTGAACTATAACATATATAAAATTTCCAGTTTGTCCAGTGCCGCAGATTACTTACTATCTGTTAAAAGACCTATTGCAATAACCAACCACTCTATTTTTAGGCACATAGTACAAAATAGTATTTTACTGGAGGAACATAGTATACAAGATATATTAGATAGAGGAACTGCTCCATTGCAAGAATATTATGATAAGTGGAGCACCGAGAAGTTTACGCAGGAACTGGAGAATTTATTTGTATGAAAACAGTCTTATTTCTAAATCATAAAGTACAAAATTGCGGTATTTACCAGGAAGGCAAAAGAGACTTTGAATTAATTTATGATTCTAAACTTGTGAATTATGTATATAAAGAGGTTAGTTCCCTAAGTGAATATGCGGATACTTTATCTGAAATTAATCCAGATTTTATCATATTTAATTGGTGTGTAACTACAATGCCCTGGTATCAACCAGATTTATACTTACCATCCAGAGCAAAACAATATTTTATTTTCCACGATCCTCCAATAAAAAAGTATTATGATAAGTATATTCTATTCGGAGAAAGAAATCTTGTAGATGGGATCATAGACCATAATAATAAGTTAGATGTAGAAAAATATGTTACTTTACCAAGACCACTTTTTAAGTATACTAATATTTATCCCGATAATGATATACCAACTATAGGAAGTTTTGGATTAATGAGTTCTTGGCACAAAGGATTTGATGAAATAACTAAAAGAGTTAATAGAGAATTTGAGAGAGCAGTTATAAATCTACACTTTTCCTGGTCTTATTACTGTGATTCACAGAAAATACTTATTAATAAAATGGTAGACGCCTGTAGAAAAGAAAATACAAATCCTGGAGTTGAGTTAAATATAACACATGAATTATATGATAGTAAAGAATTACTGGATTTTCTAGCCAGGAATGACATTAATATCTTCTATTATAGACCAGTTCCGCAAATAGGACTTTCTAGTTCTATAGATTTGGCTCTATCTGTAAATAGACCTTTGGCGGTTACTAATTCTCCACCTTTCAAACATGTATATAAAGACGAGATTGATATAAATAAGCATACTATTAAAGAAATAATGGACCTAGGAACTAAACCACTAGAAGAATTATATAAAAAATGGTCTGCAAGTAAATTTTCTGAGGAAATGGACAGGTTATTCGTATGAAATATAATAAGTTACTAACCAATGAGGATAGAAAATATTACGGGCAGCTCATAGAAAAAATGTTTGAGCTATGCCCAGAATCAATGGCTAAGAAGTATGTCGAGGCAAACGTACAACAAGCAACTGTATTAGACATGATTGGAGAAGAATTGAAAAAGAAACCAAATTCAGAAATATTGTGTGTAGGTTCTTTTGAGGATACTGTTTCTGAATGTTTAGAAAGATTAGGAATAGACATAGAGAACATAGATTCGGATATAAACATAGATTTACACACCTTCAAAGAAACTTGTAAACACCTCTTTGACATAATATTTTCTGTATCTGTAATAGAACATGTAAAAGATGATGAGCAATTTCTAAGAGATATGTGTTCATTACTTAAACCAGACGGTATGGGAATTATAACCTGTGATTTCAACGATTATTATAAACCAGGAGATAAAGTAATTTATCCCGATGAAAGATTTTATACTAAGAATGATTTAGAAGTAAGACTTAGAGAAATTCTAAAAGAATATAATTGTGAATTAGTAGATGACCCTCTATGGAAAGGAGAACCTGATTTTACTCTTATGGACTATACCCACACTAATTTCATCTATAGCTTTGCTACTTTTGTATTTAGGAAGGAGAGTAGTACCGATGCTCGATAAACTGATTTTTTACTGCCACTTCGGTTCGGGCGATATTTTTGAATCTAGGGAGTTCGTTAAAGAGATCGCATCTATAATTCCAGCAAAAGAATGTTATTATGCACACGGTAAATCTCTAAGACTTCTGCTGGACATTCCTAATCTGAAATACACACAACTTACTTCTATGATGAATGTGAGAATGCCCTTTATAAAGATGGACGAGAATGTCCTAATGATCAACACCTGGATAGGTAGAGGTCGAGGGTATGTACTTCCTGGCATTGGTTGTACAGTGGAAGCACTATACAGAATGTATAACGACACACTTCTTGCTTTGCACTATAGGAAACTAGATAAACCTATTATGAATTATATTCCCTCCATTAGCTATGCCTATTACAAAGTAGATGGTATTAATAGATTTGTTTCTACCAACAGAAGAAAAATTCTTATTGATAATGGAGAGGTTACGTCTAAGCAAGCATATAACTTTGACTTCTTTCCAATCATAGAAAGACTGGTCATTAAGTACCCAAAGATAGATTTTGTTGTTACTCATAAAATTAATCTTATAGAGTCAAATCTTTTCGCTACCGATGAAATAATTGGGTCAAATGTTTGCGATCTGAATGAGATCTCTTATCTAAGTTTGTTCTGTGATACTCTGATAGGTAGAAATTCCGGACCTCATGTGTTTGCTCAAGTAAAAGAGAATTGGATGGATGAAACTAAAGTCCTACTATCATTTACTTATACAAAAGAGGGAGCCAGTTTTGTTCTGAACCAGACAGTAAAAATGGGCAAATATTGGTCTAATGTTACAGATACAGAAGGTATATTTGAAGTATGTGAAAAGGTTATTGAAAGATGAAAGCATTTATCACTGGTATAAGTGGAATGGACGGAAGTTATTTAGCGGAATACCTTCTAGGACTTGGATATGAAGTTGTAGGTTTAGTGCGAAGATCAAGTACAAATAACCTACAAAATCTTAGTGGTGTTCTAGGAAAAATAAACTTAGTATATGGAGACCTAACTGATCAAGGTGGTATTAATAATATCATTAAGACCTGGATGCCAGATGAGGTATATAATCTGGGAGCAATGAGCTTTGTACCCGTATCTTGGAAATCTCCCGAATATACAATGAATGTAAATGCTTTAGGTCCTCTCAGAATTCTTGAGGCCATTAGACAATATAAACCGGACACTAGGTTTTTACAAGCGAGTACATCCGAACAATTTGGAAAAGCTCTCTTAATTCCACAAAGTGAAAATACACCATTTTATCCAAGAAGTCCCTACGGAGTATCAAAGGTTGCCGCCTACTGGACAACCATTAACTATCGAGAAAGTTACAATTTGTTTGCAGCAACCAGTATTTGTTTTAACCACGATTCAGTACGTAGAGGAGAGGAATTTGTGACTAGAAAAATATCCAATGCGGTGGCCAGAATAAAACTTGGTATGCAAGAAAAAGTAAAACTAGGGAATCTGAAACCAAGAAGAGATATAGGTCATTCCAAAGACTATGTGAGAGCTATGCACCTGATTTTGCAGCATCCCGAACCAGAAACCTTTGTTATAGGCACAGGAGAATCACATTCTATCGAGGAGATTTGCAAAGTGGCTTTTGATAGAGTAGGACTTAATTATTTGAATCATATAGAACAAGATCTGGAATTATTTAGGCCGGCCGAGGTTGACACATTATTAGCGGATGCCACCAAAGCACGGGAAGTATTAGGTTGGAAACCACAGTATAAATTTGAGGATATTATAAACGAAATGGTTGATTATGATTTAAGGACATTAAATGGTTAATACTTTGATCGGAATCGTAACTTATGGAAATCTTGATTTCACTCGCCTAGCGATAGAATCTATCAAGGAGACAACAAAAGATCACTCACTGGACTTTATTGTTGTAGTAGGAAAGCCAGGAGATACAAAAACAATAAAGTATCTGGCAGATAATAATATTTTCCATATAATACACAATAGTAATTTCGGCTTTCCAAAGTCAATTAATGATATTTACGATTATGCGTGGAAAGCACATAAATATGATTATTTAATAATAGCCGGAAATGATATAGTAGTCTATCCGTATGCCATAGACTCATTGATTAATTTAGCAGAAATAAGTGATTATGATCTTATTTGTGCTACTGAGTATAATGTAAAAGATTTGATAAAAGACTTTCCCAGGATTGAGAAATATTTCGTTGGTCCCAAGTTGATATTTACTGATTTCTCGTCCAAATGCTGGGAACTTTTTACTGACTATAGCCCAGAAATAAAATTAGGAGGACCTATATCTGCCGACATTCAGAATTTGGCATTATATAAGAAATCTGTTTTTGATACCATTGGCTACACCGACGTTGCTTTTTTTCCTTGTTATTTTATAGATAATGATTATGCCAAGAGAATCCAATTATCCGGCCTAAAATATTACAGCCTATTAAACGCAAGATTTTTCCATTTCTGGAGTCGGACATTCAAACAAGAAAGTGGTGGAAGTACCGATCATTATTTTGATAACAACAAGAGTTACTACATCTGGAAATGGGGAGGGGAACCAGATAACGAGACTAAGACGCCAGATGTGAATATCAACTCAAGAGAAAAAGAGCAGGCAATAATTAATTATTGGAGGTCAATCTAAAATAGACCTATGGCAATTATAGAAAAAATTACCCAAGAGGATTCTGGAATCTATAGAATTACTAACCTATCCAATAATAAAGTCTATATTGGAAGTTCTCTAAATATTACCAGACGAATAAAAGATCATTTATACAAATTAGGACTTGGGAAGCACCACTCTGTTCTTTTACAGAGAGCGTGGGATAAGTATGGATGGGAATACTTTGATATAGATATTCTGGAATCTTGTGATAAGAATCTTCTTCAAGACAGAGAGCAATACTACCTTGATTTGTATGAATCTTATAGTCCTAGGAAAGGGTATAATATATCTAAGGATACTCTATGTTTTGGAAGAGGATTAAAACATTCTATTGAGTGGAAACAAAAGATGTCCGAAAGACAAATGGGTCATGTTGGATATAATTTCTCTCACACAGAGGAAGCCAAAGAAAAAATAAGATTGGCACAAGTTGGTAAAAAATACACGCAAGAACAAAGGGGTGCTATAAGTAAGCGAATGATGGGAAATAAAAATGGAATCGGAAATAAAGGTCCCCATAGTAAAGTGAGGAAAATATGCCTATAGTAGAGAAGATAGAGCAATCGGATCTTATCCTATACGAACTTTTCAAAAATCCAGTTCTATTTGGGGAATTTATGATGAACATAGATAATCTGGAGGGAGATGACGAGTTTGAACTGACCTTCTATCAGAAAGAGTTCATGCTGGATTTTGGGAACTATGTATCTCTTACCTGCGCTCGTACTGTCGGAAAAACGGTCGCCAGTTCCCTTCTTATTCTTTGGGCATTGATTTTCAATATTTTTCCCAATGACTATGTAATTTATACGGTCCCAAATAAAGTTCACTTAGAGCCCGTGTTTACAAATCTATCCAGATTACTGCGTTCTAATTCTATTCTAAAGAAGTTCATAGATCCAAAGGGAGGCATCAATAACTCAGATTTTTCTCTAAAGTTGTTAAATAACACAAAACTAATGTGTCGTATTGCAGGTCAATCCGGTACAGGAGCAAATGTTATTGGTTTGCACAGTCCTTATGTAATTCTTGACGAGGCCGGTTACTATCCGGTTGCTACCTTCAATGAACTTCAACCCGTTATGAATACCTGGGAGAGAGGATACAAGATGCTTGTATCAGGAGTTCCTACAGGAGTTAGAGAAAATAATGTTCTTTATCATTGCGATAGAGAGAACAATAACTATTCTAAACATAGAGTTTCTGCGTTCCAAAATCCAAGATTCGGAGGAAGAGATAAACAAAGAGCAATAGAACAGTATGGAGGAGAGGATACTGATGAGTATATTCACTCTGTTCTGGGTCAGCATGGAAAACCTATCTTCTCTCTGTTTGACAGAAGTACATTCCAGATTCAACCCTATCCTATATATAAAATTACAATAGATGGGATTAGTGAATCTGAAAATATAATGAATATGATGGCAAAAATAGCCATGATACCTCCAATCACTAATGACAGACTTGATAGAATATTTGGGATAGATTTGGGTTATACACAGCCCACTGCCATATTTATTATGCTTGTAGACGAATTAGGTAGGTTAAAATTCCATGCCAAGATACAACTATCAAAAGTATCTTATCCGGTTCAGGAGAAGATAATAGATCTTCTGGATTCTAGATTCAATCCCTCTATTATAGGAATGGATAAAGGAGCTGCGGGCATTTCAGTAATTCAAGATCTTCTCGAACTTAAAGATTACGCACACAAAGACTACAAAAGAAAGATAGTTCCGATTGATTTTTCCGCCTCAATGGTTCTCGGCCTGAATACGGAAGGAGAGGAAATAAAATCGAAAACAAAACCATTCACAGTTTCTGTTTTACAAGATTATACAAACAACGGCAGAATAATTTATACATCTACCGACATGGAAATGATAGTAGAATTGGAACGAATGACTTATACTAAGACTGTAAGCGGAGAGATCGCATACAGAACTCTTGCAGTAAGAGGAGGTAAAAAAGGAGATGACCACTTTACATCAGCCCTGTTATGTGCGGCAACTTCTTATTACTTGATGAACGAATTTTCCTTCGCTAGAAGGACAAGAAAGAAATTATTTAGGCCTGGCTGGTTATAGTATAGTGAGGTAAAATTATGGCAACTATTAAAGCAAAACCCAAGAGGATTGGAACATCAAGAGCAGAATTTATCTATGCAGAGAATCCCGCCAAGATAGTGAATCCTTGGAACGTAAAATCAACAAATGCTCCGGTTATAACTCAAGTAGAGTTCTCCACTTTGATAAACAAATGTAGATTCTATTACAAGAAGGATGCTCTTACTTCTACCACTATCAATAAATTGATAGAGATAGGAATTAATGATCTTGAATTAGTTAAGAACGGTCTTAGTGATAATGAATTTAGAATATTTACCGGATTAAAACAACAACTATTAGAATTCTCCGAAGATATGGCGCTTGAATTTCTTCTATCCGGTCTTGTTGTTCCTGAATTCAAGTATATTGTGAAATCAAAGGACGATGTAAAGAGACTTGGAGTAAAAAAATATGAATCTTTATTGCTTCCAGATAGTTTGTGGCTGAGGGATCCAACAACCATCGAGATAAAAAAGACTATATTATCCAATAAACCATCATATTATGTTATAATACCAGATGAGGTTAGATACTTTATTCTTCATAAGGGTACATATCAGGATGGAACAGAAGATAAGAAATTGTTTGCTTGGCTTGAAGCATATTATCCAAAGTTTGTTGCTGATGTAGAAGCGGGAAAATTAAAGGTTATTCTTGAGAATCCAAACATTATCAGGAGAAGAGTTGTGCAAGATTCTCCATATCCAGTACCATATCTTTCAGCAGCACTGGATATTTTGGAACACAAGAGAAATTTAAGAAAAGCAGACTACTCTATTGTTACAAAGGTAATCAGTGCAATTCTACACGTAAAGATAGGTAGTGATGATTTCCCAATGACAGATTCAGAGGAAGATACTCAACGCCTAGAGGATGTTAAAAACCAGTTGATGTGGAGAAATACAACCTCTAATACAATTGAAAATATCTTCCAGTTCTTTAGTGATCATACAATAGACTTGAAGTGGGTATTTCCCAATGTAGAACTTCTTCTAAATGAAGGAAAATATAAAGAGGTAAACCAAGAACTAATATTTGCACTTGGTTTCCCAAGAACACTTATTGCAGGGGAATCAGAGAGAAGTAACGCATCTGATCCACAATATGCCGCAATTGCTCCAGTAAAAACAATGGAAAATTTCCGAAATAAGATTCTCGGAGTATTGAGGCAAGTAGTTTATGATATTTCTACTAAGAATAATCTTACATCTGTTCCAGAGATAGAATTTAAGCCAATTAACTTATTTGACTTTGCCACATATTTATCAGCTTTGCAGGTACTATTGGATACGGGCTCATTGAGCAGAACATCACTTGCGAAGGTATTTGGTTATTCATTTGAAGATGAACTTGAACTACGAAGTGAGGAACAAAAGGCTCTGGAGGCTTCTGGTGTCCCCGAATTCCAACCAACTCCTAATAGTAGGGCCCCAGAAATAGGACCAACTGGACCGGCCCCAAGAAATACCACACAATCAAAGAAGCCAGTTAAAAAGCCGGTTTCGGAGTAATATTTATGACAAAACCAACTATATCAAGTATGAATTTCAATAATATGGTATTATTTAGTAATGATGATACTGAATTCAATGAAATTAAAGAGGCAGTATCATCTACTGTATCTGACAATATTACTCTCTCTTGGGCTAAGTTTATCTTAACAGATGACCAACCCAATGAGAATAAAAAGAGAGTACCAAAGTCAGAATTCAGTAATTTAATTCGTTCGGGTACTTACATGCCGTTCAAGATGGCATATGAGAAACCAAATGAAGGACATGAAGAATCTTTTCCATTAGGCGTTATAGCACAGTTGAAACAATCTGGGAATCAAATTGTTGCTTTAGCCGCCCTTTGGCGTAGAGAGCGAGAACAGGACATAGAATATCTAAAGACCTGTATCGCCGAGAAAAAACCTGTAAATGTTTCGTGGGAAATCTTACACGATGACTCAAAAGTAGATGAAGCTGGCATAGAAGATCTAATCGGAACGTCTCTGCGAGGAGTAACTATAGTCGGCAGACCTGCCTATGCGGGAAGAACACCAGTGCTTCAACTGGCATCTACGGAAACAGGACAGGAACAATCTAACTCGGAGGAAAATAAATTGGACGAACTTGAACAACTAAAGCAAAGAGTCTCAGAACTAGAGGCAGCTTTGGCAAATAAGGACACAGAACTAACAAAGAGAGACACTTTGATTACTGAGAAAGAAACAGAGTTGGTTTCTTTGCGTGAGTTCAAGTCCTCAATTGAGCAAAAAGACGCTGCTCTTGCCAAGTTCCAGGAAGTCAAAGACATCTTTAGCAACGCAGGTTTAGTTAAACCTGATACTTATTTTGAAGAGAATAAGGAGAAATTACTGAGCATGAATAAGGGAGACCTAGAATTCATGGTACAAGAACTTGTGGCGTTTTCTTCAACCATAACGAAAGAGGACAAATCAGCAACCGATGAGATCCCTGATCTTACTGGAGACGCACCAAAAGAACTAACTGTAAAAGAACTCGCTGAAGAATTACGTAAGAGTTCTAAAAATTTGGAGGAATAAATAATCTAAGGTACTCTAATGACTTGTGGAATTTACAGAATATTCAATACCACTACTAATAAGTCTTATATAGGAAGCTCAATAAATATAGAAAAGCGATGGAAATCTCATCTTCTATCTTTGAGAAATCTGAGTCACCGAAATAGACATCTGCAACATTCGTATAATTTATACGGAATAAAGAGTTTTTCTTTCTCTATATTAGAAGAAACAACAAAAGATATGATATTAGAACGTGAAAAGTATTGGATGATATTTTATAATACAAATGATAGGACCTACGGGTATAATATATATATAGACCCAACATGTCCTGGTTATAGAAAGGGAAAAGTTCCATCGGAAATAAGAGATGTTTATGGAATAGATCGCTTAGTTAGTTTTGTGTCACCCAATGGAACTATTCATAAAGACATTAAGAACGTTACTAGATTTAGTGAAGAGCAGGGACTTTTAGCACCAAAAATGAATCTAGTTGCTTCTGGTAGACAAGGAGTACATAGAGGATGGACCAAACTAAATAACATTATACCCATCGCAAAAAGTGGATACAGAAAAAGAAGAACTGGAACATTTAATGTGAGATTAGTTAATGAATGTGGTGAGATATTCCACATAACAAATTTGCAACAATTTTGTGAAGAACATACTTTGCCTTACACACCATTACACAATATGATTAGTGGATTAGCCAAGACAAGTTATGGTTTTACATTATTGATAAATTATTAATTACATACTTAAGGGTGTGTAAGGAGGACTATTTTGGAGATAAATCGTTTTGATAATGTTAGAGGAGTTATTGCTATGGAGGACGTTGTAGAAGGTCGCTTCATAGTTATAGTTCCCAATACATTTACCAATGATTTCGGAAGTGAGGCGGATCTAGTTGGAGCAAGAACTCCAGATACTGCTGATGAAGGCAAAAGAGCTAGATATGTTATTACCTGGCCTGTAAGTAATGGTCAGACACCTATATATCAGCCAACCCCATCCTTCCCATTTGCTTTAAGGCAAGGTGGATGGGACCAGGCAGTTCAGACTCCTTTCGATACAAAGGTATATTTGACCTATCCTGGATACACTGAGGGAGAAACAATCCCATCAGGTAACATGGCCCTAGCATTTACCGAAGGAACTTTCACAATTCCTTCTGGTGGTTACGTGTACAGTTCCAACATCATTGTTCAGGGAGCCGCATTAGTAGTTTGTGATGCTACATCTGACGGCGCACCAGCAG
>Ga0315289_10004892_pt1 | contig 19919 bp, 12 predicted proteins | sample YL17G11_40_MG_FD_203452 | JGI IMG/M metagenome (GOLD analysis project Ga0315289, IMG submission 203452) | Sediment microbial communities from Yellowstone Lake, YNP, Wyoming, USA - YL17G11_40 | ecosystem: Environmental > Aquatic > Freshwater > Lake > Sediment | place: USA: Wyoming | collected... | reverse complement strand
TTGAAGTCGGGGCGCACGATAAGGTCCTCTTTGGCCCCGATCATGTCGGCGACCATCCGGGCGATGGCGGGGGCCGCCGTAAGGCCGGGCGATTCGATGCCGAGGAGGCTTATCCAACGGGGACGGAGCGGGCTTTCTTCGATGACAAAGTCCTCGAGCTTCGGGCCGCCGTTCGGGCCGGTGAGCTTGGGACGGAGGCCGGAGTAGGCGTGAATGAAGGGAAAGCGCCGGAGCGCCGGGACGAGCCCGAACGCTTCTGTCTTGAGGCGGTCCATGACGGGGCGGGTGGAGGCCGCATCGCGCTTGTCGGGGACGTATTCCGAGCTCGGGCCGAGGAGGATATTGCCTTCCAGGGTCGGGGTGATGTGGACGCCGAGGAAAGAATCGTCGCGCGGCGGGACCGGATAGACGGGGGTGCGGAGGGCGGAGGCGGCTTCCTTGTCCGTGACGAGGTATTCGCCGCGCCAGGGATGGACGCGATATGAGTCGATGCCGGCAAGGGAGGCGACCTCGTCGGAGAAGAGGCCGGCGCTGTTTATGACCCAGCGGGAGAGAAAGGCGCCGCGAGGAGTGAGGAGGCGGAAGCCGCCGGAGGGGAGGACATCGACCGCCATGACGCCGGCCTCGAGGACGACGCGGGCGCCGTTCTGATGGGCGCACTCGGCCAGGGCGATGGTAAGCTCGTAGGGCGAGATGATCCCTGTGTGGGGCGAGTAAAGCGCCCAGCGTCCCCGGGCCTCGGGCTCGAGGCGGCGGATCTCGGCCTCGTCGATGATGGCCAGGTCGGGGGTGCCGTTACGAACACCCTGGGCCATGAGCTCCTCGAGACGCTTCCGCTCCCCGTCGTCGAAGGCGACGACGAGCTTGCCGGTCTTCCGGTGCGGGACGCCCAGGTCGCGGGCGAGGGGGTAGACGAGGTCGAGACCGGCGACGTTCGTGCGAGCTTTGAGGGTGCCGGGGGGGACGTTGAAGCCGGCATGGATGACACCGCTGTTCGCCTTGGTTGCGCCCTCGGCCAGATCGGACTCGCGCTCGAGGAGGAGGAGCCGGAGGCCGTAGCGGGAGAGCTCGCGGAGGACGGCGCAGCCCACGACTCCCCCGCCGATGACCGCGACGTCGTAGGGGGCGGCGGGATCGTCCGGCGCGATGCCTGAGAATTGGGGGTTGGGATCGAGGAACTGAGACGCAGGAGAAGGCGCGCGGGCAGGGTAAATGGGGCCCGGGATCGAGCCGGTACGCTTGCTGTCCATCGGAATGGGAATATAGCAGAACGCCGGGCAGAGTTCCAGAGCGGGAGGAGACGCGGAGGGCGGTTTTGGGGTATACTTTGACCAGGGCGAAGTTATGGAAGGGAGCCGGGAATGAGATCCGGGAAGTCCGATAGGGACGTCGGTATCGGCCTCACCATCGTCATCTGGCTGGTCACGGCCTGGCTGCTCTATCCGCTGATCGTCCTCGAGACGGTGGACATAACGAACGTTAAATCCTATCTCTACAGGTCCGCTTTCGGCATCACGATCATGATCATCTTCTTCGGCAAGACGATCTTCGACCTGTTCTTTCCGCAGGCCGGCCGCGGGAATAGGTCCCTCATCAATACCATCATGATATCCCTATACGGCATCGGCCTGGCCGGGGGGATCCTCCTCATGACAGCGAGGATCGTGGTCCTCTACCTGAAGAGCCGGAGAACCGGGTTCATCTTCTAGGACCCGGATTCGAGGGCGGACGGGAGCGCGCGTTTACTTGGCCCCCGGCTTGTGCTAAATTAAGCGCTTCAAACCATGAAAAAAAAGATCCTGATCTCCTCCTCGCTCTTTCACGCGATAAACGACGCGGTGGCGGTCATCACGCCGACCGTCTTCCCCATCCTCTATAGCCAGGGGTTCCTCATCAGCAGCTATTCGCAGATCGGCCTGCTTTCGAACCTGGGGCTCCTCACGACGCTCCTGATGCAATTCTTGGTCGTGAAGCTGTCGGTTAAGCACGAGTACCGGTCCTTGCTGCTTTTCAGCGGGCTGGGGATTTGCGCTTCCATGGCCCTCGTGCCGTTCGTCCGGACGTTCGGCGCCCTGTTGATGGCGTTCCTGCTGATCCGGGTCTTCTCGAGCTTCTACCACCCCATCATCATCGCCTGGGTGTCGAAGTCTCAGTCGGGGTCGGGGCAGGAGCTGGACGACGCAATGGGCATCCAGAGCGGCTCGGGGAACGTGGGCGTCATCCTGGCGTACTTGACGGTCGGGTTCATGGCCCAGAGATGGACCTGGAAGACGCCGCTTTTCGCCTGGAGCTTAATCGGGCTGGTGATCGGCGCGATCGGGATCCTCGTGCTGAAGGGGGTGTCGTCGAGGAGCGATGAAAAAATGTCGCTGTCCGCGTCGTCGTGGGCCAGGTCCCTCAAGGGGATCAAGAGATACATCCCGGGCTTCTTCTTCGGGGGGATGGGCTGGTCGGTCACGGTGTATTACGCGCCGGCCCTGCTCCATAACAGGTTCAACATCCCGATGGGGCGGACGGGGCTATTCCTGGCGCTGTGGATGGGCATGGGCACGATCACGGGCTACGGCTATGGGGTTTGGAGCCGGCGCTTCGGAAGGAAGAAGGTGTTCCTGATGAGCCTGGGGGGGGCGATGGTGAGCCTCTTCGTGATCGGGTTCGCGCCGCACCAGGCGCTGGCCGTGGCCGGGCTGATCGCGTTCGGCGGGTTCCTATTGATGTCTTACCCGTCCCTGCATACGTTCGTCGGGTCGACGGTTCCGGCCGAAGGGCAGACGCAGGCGTTCAGCTGGGTCTCGAACATCCAGCTGATCTCAGGGGCGGTCGTGTCGCTGGCGGCGGGATTTTTATCGGACGCGATCGGCATCCAGTTCCCGTTCATCCTGACGGGGGTGCTGACGTTGGCGGTCTTTCTATTCTACCTGCCGCGCGGCGTGGAATTCTTCGGCGGCGCCGTCTCCGGCAAAGCCGCCGGCCCCCTAAATGGGAACACAATACCAATTTCCGAATTCCCAAAATCTCCCCTGGGTTTTATGTAAAGAAAATTAATTCGGAAATTGGTATTGTGTCCCCGTTATGGTGAGATTATTCCGGCCGATTCCTGCCCATGTCCAACTCCTTTTGTCCAGCAAAATCTTATCACATCGGCTGGAGCGATATGAGGGGGCGGTTTTTTTCACCATTGCTTGTCTCGAGATCGTCGCTCTACAGGCTTCTGGACGCGAAATTTGGGCATTTAGGTGAGGGCTTGAGCTTAGACAAGACCGGCATCCGGAGCTATGTGTTGCTGAGCAGAAGGTTACAGGTCAGAAGGGCATGTGCCCTGCAGTCTGACGATCTAACCACACCGTCCTGGCCCCGCAGCCTGCAAAATTTATTCTTTATCTAATGGTGGCTCTTTGGATGATCTCACGAAGCTTTCCCTTTATATTATTAGGCAAAGGTTCTGGTTTGTGTTCGGCAAGAATTTGATTGACTGCTTCTGTCGCGCGCTGAGCGAACTCCTTACCCCCCCTCTTGAGCCAACTGTCGTAGTTCGCGCGTTCGAAAAAAGTCGGGTACCAGCGCTCCCTGAAGTGCTTGAGAGTATGGTCCGTGTTGAGAAAGTCGCCATCAGCTCCGAGTTCGGCGATCACATCCACGGCCAGAGTTTCATCATTCACTTCAAATTCGGTGGTAAAGGCTTTCATCCAGCTGACGATTTCATCGCACAAGACCAATTGGACAAAAGAGAAAGTAAGTCCGGACTCAAGATATCCGAGGTCATGGATGATGTTGCCACCGGCCAGCGTTTCAACGACGAGACTGAGCGCCGCCTCGGCTGCGGCTTGCGAGTCGACCGATTTGGATTCAGATGCGCCGGCTATAGCGAACATGGGAAAGCCGTAAAACTGACCCAGAGCTTGAGTAATCGTACGCTCAGGCTCACAATAAGACAAGATAAAAGTTTTCATATCGAAGGTGGAACCCGGAGGCATCCCGGGAACGATGACCGGGGCTCCCTCTTGTTTCAATTGAGAAAGCGTTAAGCCCATGAGGGCACCCGCAAAGTCTAGCGCGACAGAACCCGCCGGCGTCACAGGGCTCGTGACGGCAGCAGTAGAAGAAGGGATGTAAAGCGAGGGAAGGTTCTTGGATGCGAGAAAGAGGAGCTTTTCCAGGGCTTCTTTGTTGTGGCGAAGCCCTGAAACAGCGTTGATGTAGCAGGCGATGAGCGGAGTGCTTTTAAGGGCCTCAGCCCCACCCATAACCACCTCGGCCATTTCCACTGCGTCTCGGCACCCTTCCATTTCGTAGGTGACATAAATTATGGGCTTAGTTGTATAGGACAACATGGCCTCCATCTGATATCGGTCAGCAAAGGTTCCGTCGACATCAGAAGGCAGGACCATGGACATCACATAGTCGATCTGTGGAAGGAAGTCACAAAGAGTAGTGCCTTCTACAATGTCTTTGACCACAGGCTTCCTACGTATACCAGTGCGATGGTCGATGATATTAAGACAGTCCGAGCCCGGTCCAAAAAAACAGCGATATCCCGCTACCGGCATAACAGGATCACCTTTGCGATTATATAAAATCACCTGTTTGGGGACAGTTTTGAGAGCCTTCTCCACGATTTTCGAAGAAACACGGATAAGGTTTCCGTCAGTCACAGTAGCGCCGGCCTTTTTAATCAACTGAACAGCCTCTTCTAGATACAGCCGGACTCCGACCCGTTCTAATATTTCCAGGCTGGCCTCGTGCATCTTGCGGCACTGTATTTCAGAAAGGCGAGGAAAACAGAAACCTTTGTCAACTTTATCTCTTTGACTGGGATCGATCATCTTCTTTCTCCTTGTCTCTCGTTAATCCTTGGTTTGCGCGCCTGAGCACGATACGCCCTTGAGTTTATAATATTTCTTGAGAATAACAAGGCTTAACAGAAGGCCAATGAAACACGGTCCTACAATAAAAACGAGGTCATACCGATATCCAAGTCATTCCGGGTACCGATCTAAGAGCGCATCTCCTAGCAGCTGGGCTATGGTCTCCATGAGCGAGTCTTGATTGAAGGGAGCTTTAAAGCTAAAATGCCCGTATAAATTCATAGCTAACAAAATCGGTGAGCTTGTACAAAAACATCTGTAGACATACACTATTGAGATCATTTTGGGCAAAATATCGTATTCCATGCAAAGAGATGCAATAGATTAAAAACGAAGAAGAAGTCTAAAACTTATATAAAAATATATAAATATGCGTCATGAATAAAAAAGTTTGGAGAAAAAAATGAAAAGATTGAGATGGCTTAATTGTCTTTTGTTGAGCTTCTTTCTTTGCTCGGTAAATTACTTTTATGCCCAAAGTCTACCCAAAGGGAAATATCACCGAAATCGAGAACGAGTGATAGATATTATTCACTATAAAGCCAATTTGAATTTTGATTTCAATAAAAGGAAGTTACAGGGCGAAGCAACAGTGGTTTTCTCTCCATTGGTAAAGTTAGCTTCTTTCCCTTTAGATGCATATCGACTGGAGGTAAAAGAAGTAAATCTTATAGAAAATGGTGCAACCAAACCATTGAAGTTTACTCTGAATGAGGAGACTGTAGAAATAGACCTTGGCCGTATATGTTTACCAAAAGATCCTTTGACTGTAACCATTCTCTATTCAGCTCAACCTAATTCAGGTCTGTACTTTTTAGAGGATAATGCCAATAAAAGTCGATTTATCATTTACACATACGGAGCCGGCGAGATGAAAGCGAACTGGCTTCCCATATATACAGGTTATGACGATAAATTTTCATCAGAAATGATCGTGTCTGTACCTCCTCCTTATACAGCGGTTTCAAACGGAAAATTAGTCGATGTTCAAAGACAGGAAAACGGAGATCAGACGTTTCATTGGAAACAAGATTTGCCGCATTCTCAGTATCTCATCGCCCTTTTTATCGGAGAATTTGAAAAAGGAGAATTAGAGCCGGCATTTGGCACAATCCCTATAGGTTACTGGGTACCAAAAGGCCGTTTGGAAGAAGGTGCCTATGCATTTCGCAATACCACGAAAATGGTTGAGTTTTTTTCTCGACGGTTCAATTTCAAATATCCCTGGTCTAAGTACGATCAAATCGCCATACCGGATTATGGACCCGGAGCGATGGAAAACACTTCGATTACGGGGCATCGGGCTTCTGTGTTAAGAAAGGAGCATGCACCTGAAGATTTTGGATCTCCGAATTTCACTGGTTATTACTCCGTATGGACTGCAGAAAACCTGATTTCTCACGAACTGGCGCATAGTTGGTTTGGGAACAATATCACCTGCCGCAATATAAATTATCTCTGGCTGAATGAAAGTTTTGCAACATATTGTCATCTGCTTTGGGATGAAGAATCCCTCGGCAAAGAAACATTTGATTTCGATAGGCAGGAGGCTCTGGACCAGTATCTTGATTATGTGAAAGAAAATCATATCATCCGTCCTTTAGAATATGCATATTATGACACTGTTTCAGATATGTACACTTCTCAGCTAACCTACTTGGAAGGAGCGATTGTCTTACATATGCTGAGAAACATTCTGGGAGATGAGGAATTTTTTCGCGCATTGAGTTATTTTCTTCACAAGCACGAATTTACCAACGTGGTAAGCTCTGACTTTAAAATTGCAATTGAAGAAGCCGTGGGGAAAAATCTGGATTGGTTTTTCGACGATTGGGTAACCGGTGGCGGATACCCCATATTTGAAGTCGCTTACACATTTCTAAAAGATCGTAAGCTCATAGATCTTTCAGTCAGCCAGGTCCAACCAATCATAAAGGGCCAAGATTTGTTCACTTTACCCATAGAAATCACAATGGTCACTTCAAAAGGAGAAAAAAAGGAAACCATCTGGGCGAAAAACATATCAGACCAATTCTTGCTACACTGTGATGAAGAACCTTTGATGGTAAGTTTTGATGGGTGCGGAGCTCTGGTGGCCGAAGTTCATTTCGATAAATCACTCGATGAATTGATTTATCAGGTTTTTAATGATGAAATCCCAGGACGCATCTGGGCTATGAGAGCAATGGCTCGTCGCTTTCCGATTCATCAAAAAACAGTTCAAACATTTTCGGATATTCTCTTAAAAGAATACTTTTGGGGTTTAAAAGCCGAGGCAACGTTTCTATTAGGAAAGCTTCGTACTCCAGAAGCTGAAAGAGTTCTTCTTAAAGCTTTGAAATCATCAGATTACCGTGTTCGGAAAGCAGCTGTTCTGGCGCTGCGGAATTTCAGAAAGGATTTCGCCAAAAAAACATTGGAAAATGTCATATTGAAGGATAAACACACGGATGTGGTTGGGACAGCGATTGTTTCCCTAGCCAAAACGGATCCAACGGGAAGTCAAGATTTTATACGCAGTCAATTGAATCGTCCTGCCTGGTATGATGAGATCAATCTTGCCTGTTTGAATGCTTTTGAGATTATGGGTGATAAACAGTTAGTTTTAGATATTGAAAAATTCACAACAAATGAAAACCATGATGACCACCAAATAGCAGCCCTTGCAGCCTGGAAAAGTTGTGCTTCGGATGACCAAAAGCTTCATGGGGTATTAATGAATTACGCAGAAGATGGCAAGTATAGTGTGAAATGGTACTCCATAGAATTATTGGGGAGTCTTCTGGTTGAAGAGGCCATGCCGATCTTGGAAAAGATTTCCAAGGAATCAGGTGATAATGATCTGCGTGTTAAAGCTGAAGAGGCGTTATTCAAAATTAAAAGAGTAGCTGAAATACAAAAAAATTAACTCCGCCTCCGGCCAGTTTGCGATCAGGCATTCTTCAAACTAATGATGATCGCGCTGAATGGTCTCTTTCCAGGTTTTCTCCCTGATGAGTTTTCCATTTTCCAGCGCCCGCCGCGTGTACGTGTAGTAAAAGTTCTCGCGATCACTGGTGAACGAAAGATCGCCCTCCACTGTCAGTGTTCGATTTTCCAGTTCAACCGTATAACGAGTCTGACCAGTAACACTGGCCCTGGCAGGGTTGTTATCCTGCGCTTCATGGACCATATTCTCCCAATACTTAATTATCGCCCACGGATAAACTGAACCGCTCGTACCCGATGCTACAATTCGTGTTTGAGACGCAAGCGGACTGCGCTCAATGCTCTTGGTTTCGGCATAGCCTGAGTCGGTTTCATCACCGAGTTTCAAATAGGCGTAGCCCGGCGGTTCCGGATCCTTGGCTGGAGGTAGAAACTCAGGTCCCGTCCGATCAGACTCAGGCACTACCGGCAGCACAACATGCGACGGATTCGCGCCATTTACGCCCAGTGTCGTGGTCATAGCATAGGGTGTAGGCCAGATCATTGGCCAAAGGGCGTTATTGACAGCCAGGCGGATGCGGTGCCCCCTGGGAAACACCCAAGAAGTGAAGTGCAGGTCATACTCAAGCTTATAAACCTGTCCGGGCACCAGCGCCTCCGGTTCTTCCGCAGATTTCCGGTGTGCGCCGCTAATGCCGGCTCCCGCCACCTGGGTGACGGTTCCGTCGGGCGCGATATCGGAAATGCGCACGATCCAATTGGCCAGAGGCTCATCCGCCGATACATTCAATATCGCCCTCGGAAAGCCGAGGATCTCCAGGTCCTGCTCCAGCGGAGCAGAATCATAGACCAGGCTGTAGACGTCGGTACCGCGCTGATCCCACGGAAAATCCCCCCACCAGTTGAGGTTACCCGATGCCTCTATGCCGACCGTGGGAATGTATCGAAGCCTATGGATTTGTCCGTCGCCCCCACCAGATTTGGCACTCGACAAGGTGTGATCAGCGTGAGCGTACAGTGCCAGTTTCTTGGTGCGATCGATCGGCCAGCCGTCTTCCCAACGCCAATAGCCTGGCGCTTTATCGACAACGCCCGGTGGATGCCACTCGCGAACATAAACAGCGAACCGGGGTTCATCCATGATGCCTGTGTCATCGCCCTTCAACCAATGATCGAACCAGCGAACGGCCTCGTGGCGCCATTCCATTCCAGGCTTTGGATAGGGCGAGTTGGGCCAGGTGTGGGCCCAGGGACCCATCATGCCCTTGACAGGGGCATCGAGTTTTTCGAGCATTCGAGGTACGCTGTCGCGATAGCCGTCATACCATCCACCGATGACAAATGTCGGGATGCGGATGCTGGAATAATCGGAATTGAGCGATGCCCGGTTCCAGAACGGACCGTCATGTTGCTGACGTTTGTATATGAGTAACCAGGGTTCCGTGTCGAAGCGATCGCGAAAATAGGCCTCATCGATGACGTAGTCCGGCGGTGCGGGCAGGATATTCGCAATGTCCTGGCCGAATTCATAGGAATCGACATGCATCATGCCATCGATAAAATGAACGTCGTCACGAAACAGATCATCGGTACCCTGGATAGCGACAATGGCTTTCAGTGCCGGCGGGTTGCGCATCGCCATCTGGATTGAGTTAAACGCCCCCCATGAGAGGCCAAACATGCCGACCTTACCTGTGGACCATGCCTGTTTCGACAGCCAGTCAATGACGACCTCGCTATCTTCCAGTTCCTGATCTGAATATTCGTACTCGATCAGTTTGCCTTCGCTGGTGCCGGTGCCGCGGATATCTACACGGGCGACGATGTAACCTCGCGCGATAAAGTATGAGAACAGTTCGAACCGGTCCTTGCGGCTTTCGTCTTTTCGGTAGGGTAGATATTCGAGTAGAACAGGGAATTTTGCACTAGCCTCTCGATCCGCCGGCATAAACAGACTGGCTGCCAGCCGCACGCCATCGGGCATCGGAATCCAGACCTCCTTGATCTCGATCCCTTCATGTGTGACGTCGGGGAGCCTTGACTGGCTGTTGGCTACCGTTGTGATAGTGAGAAGCCCTAGTGTTAGCGTGATCCATAAACCCCGTCTCATCATTTGCACAGCATGAATTCCCTTCTTGATCTTCACAATTTTCCTCCTTGGAATTCAATCTCTACCCTCTTAGCTACTGCACCCGCCATATTACAGTAAATAGAGTTAATCAGTCAAAACGGAAGGACCATGCCCAACTGAATTGTGAACAATTCGAGATCAGCCGCGGCGAGACGAGTGGAACTCCTTTTCAAAATTCCCCAAAAGATGTATTGTAATTGATAATTGAAAGACTTGCTTGCATACCTTAATTAAAGCTGGTGGAGAAAATTTCTTGCGATCAAAGAGGAGACCTCTAATGAAATTAATCAAATTTATATTTATAGGTGTATTTGTTTTGGGTGTGATTCATTGCCGCGATGAATCACCTGTTAAGGCAGCAGATTTAGTGCTCATTAATGGAAATATTGTGACTGTGGATAAAAACAATCCTCGGGCTGAAGCCCTTGCAGTCAAAGGAGACACAATTGTTGCTGTGGGATCAAATGAAAAAATTAGGAAATATATAGACAAAAAAGAGACAAAAATCATCGATCTTCAAGGGAAGCTTGCTCTGCCGGGATTTAACGATAGTCATGTGCATTTTATTTATGGTGGACACGCTCTTATGTCTATCTCATTGGACAGGGTTACTTCCTTTGGTGAAATACAACGAAGAGTCCAAGAAAAGGTTAAATATAAAAATGAAGGCGAGTGGATTTCGGGGAGAGGCTGGGATCAGGAAATATTGCCAGGAAAAAAATGGCCTACAAAAGAACCCATCGATGAAGTCGCCCCAAATAATCCCGTTGCTCTGAGCAGAATTTGTGGGCACTGTACTTTAGTCAACAGCTATGTCCTCAGAATTTCTGGAATCACCAAAGATACTCCAAATCCTCCTGGAGGAGTCATCGTTAAAGATCCCGGCACGGGTGAGCCCACTGGGATACTACATGAAAAGGCGATGGATCTCATTAAATGGCCACAACTGTCAGATAGAGAATCTCATAAAACGGATAAGGAAGCTGCTAAGTTAGCCGTGAAAGAAGCTGCAAGATTTGGCGTGACAAGTGTGCATGATATGGACGGGAAAATTGGGGTTTTTAAAGAACTGCTCGATGAAGGTGAGCTTACGGTGAGAGTGTATGCTGGGGAAGCGCTTACATCTTCACCGAAAAAATTGCAGGAATATAAAGAATGGAAGCAGAAACTTGCAAATAATAATCACATGTTAAAGTTCGGTGTCATAAAAGGATTTATCGACGGATCACTTGGTTCATCAACCGCATTACTTGCAGAACCTTATAAGAATGATCCTTCTACCTCAGGGCTTTTACTTATGACGCAAGAAGAACTCAATGAGATTGTCACATTATATGATGAAGAGAATTTTCAGATCGCCATTCATGCCATAGGAGACAAAGGGTGCAATATCGTTCTTAACGCTTTTGAGGAATCTATAAAAAGAAACGGCAAAAGAGATGCCCGACACCGGATTGAACACGCTACAGTAATCATTCCTGAGGATATTCCCCGGTTTGATACATTAGGTGTCATTGGTTCTGTCCAGCCTGTATTCGGTCCGTCCTATGGACAAACTATTCAATCCTTTTTCGAAGATAGGTTAGGGAAAGAAAGAGCAAAATTCACAAATATCTGGAAGACTCTAGCTCAAGCCAATGCCCGACTGGCTTTCGGCACAGACTGGCCTGTGGAAAGCCTCAATCCGATGGAAGGAATTTATTCGGCTGTCTCCAGAAAAAGCATTACGGATAAAGCTGGAGATGCTTGGTTACAGGATGAGAGCCTCTCCGTAAAGGAAGCAATAGAATGCTATACACTTGGCTCTGCTTATGCCTCTTTTGAGGAGGATATCAAAGGATCTCTTCAAGTAGGCAAATTGGCAGATATCGTCGTACTTTCCAAAGATATATTCACCATGCCTGAAGAAGAGATGTTAAACACAGAAGTCGTTTATACAATACTCGGAGGGAAGATCATTTATCCTTTAGAATCTGAATAACTGAAGATCGGAATTAACAATGAAGATACTAAGGTCGCTTATTGATTTTCGAGCGTGGAATCCCGTGCAAGTTCTATTGAGGTATGGGATCTTCATTTTGGCGTTTTTTATCGCACCATTGAGTGCGTGGAAAGAGCAAAACTGGAGTCAAATCGAAGGCCTGCCCCTTAAGCCCACAAGAATCCTGAATTTCATTACCGATGAAGGGACTTGGATCTCGACAGATGTCTCCCCGGACGGTCAAATTCTTGTCTTTGATCTTTTAGGAGATCTGTATGTCCTTCCCATCGAAGGAGGGGTGGCGAAGGCCCTCTCGCGAGGAATGGCCTTCGACACCCAACCACGTTTCTCACCGGACGGCCGTCACATCGTTTTCGTGAGCGACCGGGATGGCTCTGAGAATGTATGGATAATGAAGACTGACGGCAGCACTGCCAAGCAATTGACCTCTGGAAAAGATACAGTGTTTATCTCTCCGGAATGGACTCCCGATGGGGATGCTATCATCACAGCCAAAACTGGCGTCGTTCGCAATAGCCTAATGGAGCTCTGGCTCTATTCCATTGCAGATAGAAAAGGCGCGTGCCTTGTAAACGGGGAAAAGAATGGCTTGACCGCCCTAGGGCCGGCTTTCGGAGCTGATCCCCGTTTTCTTTACTTCTCTCAGAAAGCAGCATCTCTTCAGACGTACTATCCTCAGACCGGCGAATATCAGCTTGCGGTGTATGACAGACAGACGAGAGAGATCTATCCATACAGCAATGCAGAAGGAGCAGGTATGCGTCCGGTGCTCTCGCCTGATGGGCGTTGGCTAGTTTACGCAACCCGATTCCATGCAGATACAGGTCTCAGACTGCGGGATCTTTATTCCCAAGAGGAGAAATGGCTGCTCTATCCGGTACAGCTCGATGTTCAAGGTGCCCAACATGCGAGCTGGGACTTGATGCCGGGATCCTCTTTCACGCCCGACTCAAAATTCCTGATCACCACGATTGAAGGAAAAATCTGGAAAGTGAGTGTTCCAGATGGCAATAGAGCCCTAATTCCTTTCACAGTAAGAGTGGAGCAGCCGATGGGGCCTGCGGTGCATTCTGAAATTCGGGTAGATGACAACCCCGTACAAGCCCGTCGGATCTCAGAACCAAAGATCTCCCCCGATGGGAAGAAGGTGGTATTTGAGGCTCTCGGACGACTATGGGTGATGGATCTTACCGATAGAACGCCTCACCGCCTAACCGACGCCGATGTCGGAGAATTTCAGCCCTCTTGGTCTCCTGATGGCCAGTTTATTGTCTACGCGACCTGGAAAAACATGACGGAGGCTGGACACCTCTATCGCATCAGAGCGAGCAGAGAAAGGAGGCCTGAACGTTTGACGGAGAACGCGGCTTATTACGGATGCCCGACTTACTCACCGGATGGTGATAGGATCATCTTTGTTTCCATGTCGAGACAGGCCTGGATCGAAGACCTCCTTTCCTACGGTTCGGACATGTCTCCGCGAGCTGGACCGCGCGTGCAGCTTGGATGGATACCGGCCGAAGGAGGGGATATCCGGAGGATCACCTTACTGCATGATCTAGGATGCCCCCACTTCATAACGCCTGATCGGGAAAGGATTTTTATTTACCAGAAGCCGGCGCATGCAACGACTCCACGGGTTGGGCTTGTCTCTGTCCGTTTAGATGGGAGCGATCTTCGTAGTCACTTAAAGGCTACCGTGTTTGGCGAAAATTGGCCTGTGGATCAGGTCCTCATGGCGCCCGGGGGCGATCGGGTTCTCATTCAGGCTGACCGTCATATTTACCTTGTCGATCTCCCCATACAGCTTGAAGAGCCGTTGACACTCTCTGTTAGCAGTCCTGATCCCACTTACATCGTACGAAAGATCAGCACTGTCGGTGGTGAATTCGCCGGCTGGAGCCGTGATGGAAACGAGATCTGTTTCTCTCTAGGTGCCAGCCTATTCCAGTACGACCTTAGTTCGGGTACGCTCAAGGAAACAAAAGTCGGAATCGAGATGCCTCGGTACGTTCCAGCGGGCACAGTCGTGCTGAAAGGCGGGAGAGCGATCACTATGCGAGGTGATGAGATCCTTCCATCGTGCGACTTGGTCATTGAAGGAAACCGGATTGTTGGCTTAGGTTCTCGCGGTACCGTAGCCATTCCTCCTGGAGCTCACATCATTGATGTCTCGGGAAAGACAATCTTGCCTGGATTTATAGACGTTCATAACCACCAAGGTACCACTCAGGAGACGCGGATCATTCAACCCTGGGAATTTATCTCAAGCCTGGCGTACGGTGTTACTACAGGGTATGATACCGGCGCTGCCGGCCCCTCGCTCGTGACCTATGCTGACATGGTCGAAACGGGCCAGCTCGTCGGGCCAAGATTCTATGGCGCTGGGGCCCTCATTTTCCCAGCAATGGTGGAAAAGCTTGAAAGCCTGGACGATGCCAGAGATCTCGTGCGACGGTACTATGGTTACTACGGGCTCGATGGTGTAAAGCAGTACTCTTTCGGAGGACGGCGGAAGCGACAATTGCTTGTGATGGCTGCGAAGGACTTCGGGCTTCCCGTTCATGCTGAGGGCAACGGTGAGACCAAGCCGGGTGTGACTGAGATCATAGATGGGTACACGACGCATCAGCATTACTTCACTTTTGTTCCTTTGTATCGTGACATGGTGAAGCTCATTGCTCAGTCAGGGGTGGGTTATGTTCCAACCTTGTTGATCACACACGGGGCCCAAGGTGCGGAAGATTTCTATTATGCGGAAGGACCTGTCCACGATGATCCTAAACTTCGTCTTTTCACGCCTCATCCTTTTCTAGATCGTGAGGCGCGGCGTCGGGAGGAACCATGGCAGCGGTGGATGGTTAAAGAGGAGTACATTTTCCCCCGTTTGGCAAAATCGGCAGGAGACGTGATCCGAGCGGGAGGCAAGGTAGGAGTTGGGGCACATGGACAGAGGCAGGGGATAGGATTTCACTGGGAGATGTGGAGCTTGGCGACAGGGATGAGTAATCACGAAGTTCTCCGTGCAGCAACGTTGCTAGGGGCGGAGATCAGCGGCCTGGATCGCGACCTGGGGATGATCGATATTGGAAAACTCGCAGATCTTGTAGTTTTGGATGAAGATCCCCTCGAAAATATACGAAATACCAACTCAATCTGTTATGTCATCAAGAACGGCGTCGTCTACAAGGGTGACACGCTTACGGAGATTTGGCCGCAACATAGAGAGCGCTCCTGGCTGGAGGGTTGGTACACGGATCCCCAAAAATAGCGCACCTGCATAAGAATCTCGGATAATATTTTTATTTGGATCTTCTTTTGGAAAAAACATAATCAGGCTTTACCGGAGCTTAAAGCCATTGGCTTGTCGGCGCGCACGAACAGCCACAACCCGACACCCGTCAACGCGAATACCGATCCGGTCGCCAGTGCTGCTACCCAGCCAAAAGCTTCCGCTGTGATCGGGACGAGAAGAGCCCCGATACCGCCCACAACGTTTCCACCCGTGTTCATGACTCCTGTAGCTGCTGATGCGTGTTTGCCGGATACGAAGATCGCTGCCGTCCAGTATGCTCCCTCAGTGAGTTGAGTACATCCAAAGCTTAGCGAAAGGAACACTACGGCCAGATAAGGATTCTTGGTTGTGGCACCGAGGAAAAGAAGCCCGGCTACAAGACTAAGGCCGACCATGCCGGGAATTCGGCATCCCCAGCGTGACCCGATGCGTTTGCAGAGGCGATCACACCAGAGCCCCCCAACACTGGCAGCGACCGCACCGACCATCCAAGGAGCTGCAGCGAAGTAGCCGCCTTCCAGGATTTTGAATTTCCTAACATCAACAAGGTAGATAAAGAACCAGTTGAAGAAAATATAGAACACGTAGTTCATACAAAAATAGCTTGCGGTAAGCAACAGGATGTCTCTATTTTTAAACACGCGCTTCCAGGCTGTCCTGCTTTCGATAGCATGCTCCGGTGATGGCCGGTTTGCGTTGATCAAGTCCAGCTCTTTCTTGCTGACCCGGGGGTGATCGGCCGGATCGTCTCTCGCATACCACCACCAGACTCCTGCAATCAGAAATGCTAAGGGTGCCGTCAAGATAAAGGATGCACGCCACCCCATTGTTTCCATCAGCCAAGCGATTAACGGTGCCGTAGCTGCGGCACCCAACGTCACCCCGGTACTCGTCAATCCGTTCGGAAATGCCCATCCCGATACTGGGAACCAGTTTCCAATCGTTCCACCACAGGTCACCGGAAACAACGGTGCTTGAACGACGCCCATAAGAAATCGCAGTCCGATGAGCGTGGTTAGGATGAAGGTTGTCGATACAAGGGTCGTCCCGGGTACCAGGCCTGTGGCCAATGTCAGGATCCCCCATAATACAGCGATGATCGTGAGTGCCCGACGGGATCCCACAATGTCGCCGAAAATGCCGCCAGGAAACTGAAAAATGGCATATCCCCAAGCAAAAGCCGAAAGCACCATACCCAGCTGAATCTTGGACAACCCGAGATAAGCCATAATGCTTTCGCCGGCTATGGACATGTTCGTTCGCAGCACGTAGGCCACGAAGCTCGCCATGAATATAAGTGCAAGGATCATCCATCGCACATGGGTACGTTGATGATTAGAATAGGCTGCGGTTGCTGTAATCATCTATTTAAAACTTTAATTCCCTGGAATTCCGAATTGAACTTATCACATTAAAAAACACCTGGTCAACGGCCACAAATCAACCTGAGTTTATCATGAGTTCTGACTTAATATGCTAATTCAATATAAATAATCTTGACAATAAAAATAGTTAGATTTATAAAATATATAAGATTAGGGGAAACTACTATGGGAGAAATACTTCCTACAAAAACCTCTTCACAACCACTGAGCTATAGAATTTACGATTACCTCAGGGAAGCCATCATTAAAAATGAATTCAAGTCCAGAAATATATTCCTAGAAAAAGATATCTATGATCGGTTGGAGAGAAATGAAAATATGAAGGAGAAATAGGATGAGTAAGAAAAAAAATTTTATGGGCATTTGTTTTTTCTTGATCCTTAATCTCGCATGGCTCAGTGGCCTTTCCTTTGCCCAACGTGTGACGGGAAAGATAATTGGTAAGGTCACAGACGAAGAGGGAACCCCGCTCCCAGGCGTGACTGTCGAATTTTCCAGTCCGTCTCTAATGGGAGGGGTGCATTCACAGGTCACATCGGAAGGTGGAGATTACCGCTTTATTAATTTGCCTCCCGGGACATACAAACTTGTGTTCTCCTTAGGCGGATTTCAAACCGCTGAAAGGCAGAACATCAAAGTCTCGATAAACACAACAGTCACAGAGGACATAATTCTGAAACAATCAACTGTTGAGAAGTCAATTGTGGTCACAGCAGAAGCCCCCGTTGTCGATGTGACGAAATCAGGAGTGTCTATCAATTTCACAAAAGAGCAAATGGAGGACATTCCTAGCGGGCGGTTTACAGTTTACGATATTATCAAACAAACACCAGGAATCCCCCAGCAAGAGCAACATGAATGGACGAATACTATTTATGGATCCAATACTCCATCAAATGCTTACCTCGTTGATGGTATAGATGTCAGTAGTCCCGGTCAAGGTCATGGTTGGAATTGGCAACCCCAAGACATGTTCGAAGAGGTGGAAATTTCAGGAATAGGAGCACCTGCAGAGTATGGGAACTTTACAGGAGCTGTGATCAATATTGTAACAAAATCCGGAGGTAACACGTTTTCAGGAAGTTTTGGTTATTATGGTCAGTTTCAGAGCCTGACCGGTGACAACAACCCAAAAGGAGATCTCGCTCTGAGTATCCCACCCGATAAGGTTTATTCTTACAACCGTGATAAATATCTCAATGCCTCGTTCAATCTGGGTGGACCAATCGTAAAAGACAGGCTTTGGTTTTTTGGATTATACGAGAAAAATGAGGACAGTTATTCACCTTGGCTTGTTGATCCTAAACATCCCACCAAGTGGCTGGGGAATAAAGCGCTATTTAAGCTGTCAGCCCAGATTGGCGTGAAACACAAACTTGTTGGATCCTATTATTATGAAGACTATGAATTTCCTGAATCTCCTGATGAATTCAATCTACAGGAGACCGTCATTAATGAACCGGGCCACACAAACCAATGGACTTTACTATACACATTCTTGATAAGCAAAAATGCCTTCTTTGACCTCAAGTATTCCGGCTGGAGGACTTTCGACGCTTATGTCCCATTCATGGGAGGTGATATCAATGATATAAGCATTTATGATGGATATACTGGCGTGAGGAGTGGAGCCCCAAATTGGGTATATGATGGGGCAATGAGCCGGGATCAGGCGAATGCCACCTTTACCTATTTCGCGGAAGATTTTTTAGGTGGAGATCATGACTTTAAGGTTGGCGTTCAGTATACGAGAGGAACATCTGAATGGGTGGGAGGCTATCCCGGAGGGAAGGCGTATTATCTTTATGACGGTTATCCAACCTATATGTATGAGTATAATCCATTCATGTACGGCGCGACCTCTAATAATATTGGCGCTTTTGTTGATGATTCCTGGACTGTCAGCGACAGGCTCACCGTGAATTTGGGATTGCGATTCGATCATAATGACGGCTCTATCCCTTCTTGGTTTGTTTATGATGGTTGGCAAAGGACTTCTCAGAGATTTCCCGGGATCGATAATGCCGTAGATACGAACAGTTTTGCACCCCGTCTTGGCCTGGCCTATCAATTAACCTCGGACCACAAGACCTTGCTAAAAGCTTCATACGGCCGTTACTATGAAGCCAATCATCATGACAATTGGAGCTATCCAGGGCCTGCAGTTTCTGATTTTTCGGTTTCCACCTGGGATGCGTCCGCAGAAGATTGGATTCTATGGTATACGATTCCGGGAGAGATGGGATACATCATCGATCCTAAGTTGAGAAATCCCTATGCCGATACATTTTCGTTGGGGCTGGAAAGAGAGTTCATGCCAAATTTATCTGTAGGTGCCACCTTCATTTATAAAAAAGAAAAGGATTTAATAGGATGGGAAGATAGAGGAGCGGTATACGAACAGATCAGCGATGTATCTCCTGATAACAGTCAAACGTACACTGTTTTCAATCAGACGAGCGAATTGGGAAGCACTGAATATTGGATCACCAATCCATCACGTTATGGACAAACTTATAGGGCTCTGATCTTTTCTTTCGCCAAGAGGTATTCGAATAATTGGCAACTCTTTGCATCTCTCACTTGGTCTAAAGCTGAAGGTATAAACATTGTGTCTCTTGAAACAACCTCATGGGCACTTGCAACAAGAGGAAATTTTGGCAAAGATCCTAACGACTATACAAATGCCGGTGGCCCGCTAAATCACGATCGAACATGGATATTCAAACTTCAAGCAAGCTATTCTTTCCCTTGGGGTATACTGGCGAGCATGAATTATCTTTACCAGACTGGAGTGCCCGTCCCTGCGTTTACAAGAATTTATCCTGATCAAGGAGTACAGCGAATATTAGCCGAACCAAGAGGCCCCGATAGACATAAACCATGGAACCTCTTGGATTTCAGATTAGAAAAAACATTTAACATTTATAAGACACTCCGACTTGATGCTATGATTGATGTTTTCAATCTTTTCAATCTAGCGACAGTGACTGATTATCGATCTCTCGACCTCTGGGCTGAGACGATTTATAATGAACCGAGTTACATGTTTTATCCGAGAAGAGTGCAGATAGGACTCAGGTTGAAGTTCTAAAAGATTCCGCGAATTCTTCATTTCTTATACTTGCTCAATACATATTCAATTGAGCTGTTATTTTCTATAGGAGGAGAAATTCGGGTTGAAATAAATTCGGAAATGGGTATTGTGTCCCCCTATTTCTATTTCAATGACGGTGATTTTGGGTCATGCTTTAGGAGATTGCGCTCAACAGATGCGATGTTCCTTGTCGCATAACAATAAACACAATTAAAT
>Ga0315289_10004891_pt1 | contig 19921 bp, 23 predicted proteins | sample YL17G11_40_MG_FD_203452 | JGI IMG/M metagenome (GOLD analysis project Ga0315289, IMG submission 203452) | Sediment microbial communities from Yellowstone Lake, YNP, Wyoming, USA - YL17G11_40 | ecosystem: Environmental > Aquatic > Freshwater > Lake > Sediment | place: USA: Wyoming | collected... | reverse complement strand
GTATCCTATATATTCCCATTTTCCTATAATTTCTGATTCAACACTTTTGCTATGAGAGCTTGGTTCTTCCACGCTTTTACAAAGCTCCAGAATTTTAGGGTCACTTTCAGAGTAAAATTTTAAGTCATCTGCCGTTGCCGCATTTACTGAGATGATACAGACACAAACTAACAAAAACAAAAAACTAAATAGCCTAAAATAAGCCATCAATTTCTTCTCCATAATGCATTCCTTTTAATTTTTAAATGGGTGACAAAGTTTGGAATGAGCGGGGCGTAGAAAATTTTTGTGGCTTGGTTCCCGAGCGAAACGAGGGACACAAAAATTTTCTTCGAGCGAGGTTTGCCGCTGGAGCAAACCGAGCGTCCCTGCGAATACAAACTTTGGCAGGACCCATTTAAAAAAGTCTCTTAGATATTTTCTCAAACCCTCTATGCAACCCCAAGTTCTGTGCCATCTCTATTACTCTATTATACTCCTTTTCCGTAATCCTTCGACTTAATTCTGGGAACTTATTTGCCTCGTATTCTGGCCGATACTGGTCCATAATATTGACATAGGTATCTTTGGAGACCTCATTGGCAATAAATTCTAAGACCTCTTTAGAGCCGCTTATATCATTGGGTAGCACCAGATGTCTAATAAGTAGTCCCCGTCGAGCAATACCGTCTACGATTTCTAAGTCACCAACTTGTCGATGCATCTCTAAAACAGCCTCTTTGGCTTTCTGGAAATAATCCAGTGCCTGCGAAAATCTTTCTGCCATATCTTTATGGCTATATTTTATATCCGGCATATAGATATCAATTATTCCTTCTAATAATTTAATGGTCTCCACATTTTCATAACCACCACAGTTATAGACAATGGGTAATTTCAATCCTAATTCTATAGCAATTTTAATCGCCTTGACTAACTGAGGGCTAAATTGCGTGGGAGTAACTAAATTGATGTTGTGACAACCAATGCCTTGTAGATAAAGCATTGACTGGGCTAACTGTTCTTCTCCTTGAATCTGGCCTTCGCCTAAATGGCTGATATCATAATTCTGACAATAAATACAGCGTAAATTACAATTGCTTAAAAATATCGTGCCTGAACCGCCGATACCAACTAATTCTTTCTCCTCGCCAAAGTGCGGACCGACGCTAGTAACAACCACCTCATCTGTTGAACGACAAAAACCCTTTTGTTTGTTCAGGCGATTAACCTGGCAATTACGCGGGCAAAGGCTGCATTTCTCCAAAATTTTATATAATTTTTCTATGCGCTCATCGAACCGACCAGAATCATTTAATTTTAAATAAACTGCCTGAAAATTAGATACAGACATCATTAAAATCTTTTAAAAATTCTTCTAAGACTTTGGCCCCTTTAAACAGGTCATCAATCTTGGCGTACTCATCTGTAGCATGACTCATGCCTTTTGCGCCAAAACCAGTAGCAATTGCAGGAATATTTAAATCCTGAAAAAAGGTAATTACTGTAGCGCCTTCAGAGCCTTTAAGCTTAGCTTTTCTTTTTATCTTTTTTGTAGCTGTTGACAGAATTTTGACCAGGGGATTAGCTCTTTTTATCTCGTAAGGGCTTTGGATGCTTTCTATTTCAAGTTTAAATTTCTTAGTATATCTTGAGATAACCTTTTTTATTTGTCTTAGGATATCATTGGGTTTTGACCCGGGTAAAAACCTTAAATCCACACTAAACTCGCAGGAGTCCGCAACTATATTGACCTTATCTCCGCCAATTATAGTGCCGATATTTATAGTGGGAGGTTTTAATAAGGGATGGCGCTTATATCTAAAACGATAATTTTTTAGCTCAGTGATAATTTTTGCAGCGATCTCAATGGCATTTATACCGAGATTCGGGTAGGCGCCGTGTGCTTTTTTGCCAAAAATTTTAACCTTAAAATGGATGAGTCCTTTTTGAGCAATGACAATATCAAAACTGCTGGCATCCAATATCAGGGCAAAAGTTGGTTTTAGAATCTTTCTTTTTAACAAAGGTATAAGCCCCCATCTTGAACTCGTCTCTTCATCGACTGTAGCAGCAAAAATAATATCATAGTTTAGTTTGACTCTCTCTTCAACAATGCTTCTTATGGCCTCAAGACCACAGGCAAGATTTCCTTTACAATCAGTTGCGCCCCGGCCGTAAATTTTACCATTTACAATCTTTGCCTGATAGGGATTATACTTCCAACCGTTACCCGCAGGCACAGTATCTAAATGCGGGCTTAAGAGCAGAGAAAACTTAGGTGATTTTGCTTTTGAAATCCCAATAATATTAGGTCGGTTTTTTTGAAAGGAATAGGTTTTAATCCTAAGGCCGAGTGATTGTAATTCTTCTTTTACTGCCATAGCGATTTTATATTCCTCGCCCGGAGGATTCTCAGACCTTATCTTGAGTAATTTTCTGGTAAGATTTGTCAGCCGTTTTTTATTTATCATCTTCAGTAAAAAATACTTTTTTAACGCAGATATACGCAGATTGTCCCGAATGTAGCAACTGCTTTTGTGTCTCTTCGGGATCCCGAAGCGTCTCTGCGAAGAATAACTTCATTCGGGGCACGCAGATAATCGCAGATGTCGCATAAGAAAATCTGCGAGAATCTGCGTTAGATTTGTCCTTCGACGTTGCTCAGGATCCCTCGAAGAATCCCGCCTCGCGCCGAGGTGCTTATAATCAATGCGCTCGGCACCGAGGCGAGCGAAGTCGAGGGGCGAGAATCTGCGTTTAGAATATATTAGGTATTATTTATAATAAAAGCCCAAATCTTTAACAATAACTCTTCCGGTGTAAATCTTTGCCTTTTTTTTCAAGAATCCTTTTTTAGTAGCAACAAATGTAACTGTTTTTGTAGCTCTTATACAAATCCCGTGAGGTTTACCCGTATCCGCATCCAAACCAGAAGGCGTATCTATGGAAAGAATAGGCGCTTTAGAATTATTTATATCTTTGATGATTGTGCTTAGCGGCTCTTCTACATTACCTCTTAATCCAATGCCCAGAATCCCATCGATAATTAAGTCGCAATGTTCAATCTTGGTTTTAATTTTATCCCAGGTTATCAAATCCGGAATCTTAATGACTTTTTTGCCTAAATTCATTAAGATTTTTAAATTTTTCAGTGCAGAGCCTTTTAAATCTTTGGTTCTACCTAATAAGTAAATATCTACGGATTTCTTCTTAGCCAAAAGGTGCCTGGCACAAACAAATCCGTCACCGCCATTATTGCCCTTGCCGCAAAACACAGCTATTCTTTTTTTGTGGCCGAGCATCTCAGCCGCCACTTCTGCAACGGCTCTTCCTGCATTTTCCATAAGCAGGAGCACATCTATGCCCAGTATCTTTTGTGCCCTTCGGTCTAAGTCTTTAGCCTGCCTTACACTAAGACCTTTACCAGTGTTCATAGCGCACAATCTCTTCTAAGCCCTTTCTTATCTTCTCGGATTTTATTCCGGGTTTTGCATACCCTAAAGCTAACAATTCCACCACGCAAACGTTTTTGGGGATCCTTAAGATTTCTTTTACTTGATCCTGATAAAATGCACCTACCCAACAAGTGCCTAAGCCTAATTCTGTGGCCTCCAGAACCATGTGGGTAATGGCAACGGCTAAATCTATAGGATGTGCGAGTTGTCCGCAGGTCATCTTATAGTCTGTACTGGTAGCGCAACAGGCAATTACCACTGGCGCCTCACTGACAAAAGTCTGGTTCTTGGCAGCCTGCATAAGTTTCTGACGCATTGTTTTATCCTTTATCACAATAAAAATCCATTCCTGGATATTTCTAGCGGAAGGGGCTAGACGCGCTGCCTCCAGTATCAATTTTAATTTGTCCTCTTCTACGGATTTATCCAGGAAGTTCCGTATGCTTATGCGCCTTTTTATTGCCTCCATAACATCCATTTTAGTCAGTCCTCCTATTTTAATTTATGGACAGCCCTTCACAAAATTCATTCAGGGCTGTTGATTACGGTGATTTTAGAAAAGATTACAGCGATTTCTCGTTGAACCTTAATCTCCGTAATCTATCTTTTCCCGCCTTGCGGGATCCCGCTGGATATTTTCTATTGTACGGGATAATCTCTGTAATCAAGGGCGAAACGTTTTTTGTGAAGCCCTATAATTTATGGACTATATCCTAATTCTTTGAGTATTCTGGGGTCCTGGCGCCATTTCTCTTTAGTCTTGACTACCAAATCCAAATAGACTTTTTTAGAAAGGTACTCCTCTAATTCTTTGCGCGCCTGCGTTCCAATATTCTTTAAGACTTGTCCGTTTTTGCCGACCACGATCTTACGCTGAGGGTCTCTTTCAATCAGGATATCTGCCTTGATATAGACCAAATTATGAGAACGCCAGATTATCTCTTCAACTAACACTGCTATTACATGCGGAATTTCCTGGCGCATACTGCCAAGCAGTTTTTCCCGGATAACATCAGCGATGAATAAATTTTGGGACTCATCTCTAATCGTATCTTTTGGGTAAAGCGCCTGACCCACGGGCAATTTAGTGAATATCTCGTCTAAAAGCTTATCCACATTAGTGCCCTTTAGGCTGGATAGAGGCAGAAGTGTTATAGAATCTGCCAATTCCTCTGTTGACTTTTTCTTGGTCTTTTCATAAAGCTTAATGTATTCGGGTATAAATTTACCTCCCAGGTCTATTTTATTGAGCCCTAAGATTATAGGTTTATCTATAGGCTCTAGGAATCTAACCACCATAGTTTCTTCTTCTTTGACCGGTTCGCTAGAATCAACTAGGTGTATAATGAGGTCGACTTCATTTATGGTATGTTTGGCAATAACATTCATATATTTATCCAACCTATCTTTGCCTATGTGTAGTCCTGGGGTATCCAAAAAAATAATCTGACCCCTTTTATCATTAAATATGCCCTTTATTTTAAATCTGGTGGTCTGAGGGATATCTGAAACAATGGCTACTTTTTGACCTACGATATAATTTATGAGTGTGGACTTACCTACATTGGGCCTGCCCACTATAGCTACAAAACCACATCTGGCGTCAATATTTTCTTCTGTCATGGATTAAAAAATTAATTATCTCGGCGGTCGAGCCTATTGCGTCTTTTGGTTGTCTTGATACGTAGACTCTTGTCCTGGGAAAATCTCTCGGGGGACTTTGACTGTTTAAATATATGTGTAAGGTTTTGGCGGTTGTTTAATCCTCTCATAAGAATTTAATGGAGTAATTCTATTAACTTATTATGTGAGTGCCTGCCTTTGATAATGCATAAATTAGTCTTTTTTATGCCAAAGTGCTCTGCTAAAATTTCTAAAGTTGCTTCATTCGCCTCATTCTTTAAGGCTGGCTTAGTCACGTAGACCTTAAAACTTTTGGGTGATATTTCTTTAATCTCGTTTTTCTTTGCCCGGCTAATTACCCGAACACTAACTACCATTTGTCTCTATTGGCTTTTTGGTAAGAGCATTCTTTACCAAATCACTGATTAATTTTCCGTCGGCCTGGCCCTTTGTCTTAGCCATAATCTCTTTTATAACCTGGCCCATTTGCTTTAAATCCTGGGCGCCGATTGTTTTAATTGCCTCTTCGATTATTGGCATAAGCTCTTCTGCGGTTAACTGCTTAGGCAGGTATGACTGCAAAATCTCCAATTCCTTGGTCTCTTTATCCACCAAATCAGTCCGATTTCCCTTTTTGAATTGCTCGATAGAATCATGGCGTTCTTTTACCTGTTTTTTAAGCACCAAAATTACATCCCCATCATCCAGTTTTTCCTTTCTTTTTTCTATGGCAAAATTATGCAGGGCTGACCTTAAAAAACTTAAAGCAGAAGCCTTGCCTTCATTTCGATTTTTTTTAGCCTCAATAAAATCTTTGAAAATCTTCTCTTCTAGCATAAATTTTTTCTTTAATGAGCAGATAATTTACGGAGCATAAGCGACGTAAATTGTAGGCGAAGCCGTCTGCGAATTAAATCCCCCACCACTTTTTTAAAAATGCCTTCAAGATAAAATCAAATATATATCCCGCTCCCCACCGTATGTCTTTAAATTCAACATATCTACAAAAAGTGGTGGGGGATAAAATTCAGCTAAACAACTTAGCTTCGCTATGCTCGCTAAGTTGTAGCTTCATTTGACATAGCGGATATCGTCCAAATAGAATGTTGCCCCCTCGGGGTTAGCATCTAAGTTAGTCGAACAACAGAACCCTCCGATTATATGTGAAAGGTCTTTGCCTTCCAGGTTAATCTCAAACATTCGCCATTCTTTTTCTAAAACCACCGGGCCGATCCCAGCGATATCTGAATCGGAAAACTCGCCACTGATACCTCCCGCCTTAAACTCCTCAATGCGCTCGCCTCCTTTATCTGCGCGCGCCCAGAAGGTCAGTTTTTTATATCCGGTTAGCTTAAATCCTCCTTTGTTGTTACCCCAGTTATTGGCAGGTTCTTGCCAATATATGCCTGCCCAACGCGCACCCGAGCTTGCCTTATTAGAGTAAGTAATTTTTATACAGGTTGAACCGCTATGGGGATTGTCCATCCATCCGTCGTTAAAACTAACATCTTTATAGTCACCCATCCAGCCAGAGGCAATAAAATGATTGTCAGGTGAATTTTTATCTTGATATACGTTAAAGACTTTTATGTCTTGAGAAGGCGGGACAACTTGAGTTTGAGTTTCTGGTGTTGTAGAGGGAATAGGAGGTATCTGTGAAACGTTAGATTTTTGACAACCAATCAAAAATAGAATTGCTAAAACGACTAATAAAAATTTTTTCATTTATAAACCTCCTTTAATGAGCAGATAATTTATGGAGTCCATGGAATGACATAAATTATAGCCCGAAGGGCGTCTGCGAATTAAATCCTTGACATTCTCGATATGAAAAACTTAAGAAAATGTCAAGGATCAAATTCAGCATTATAAGTTATGTCGCCTCTCTTTAACTTAAAGGCTCCATAACTTATGGCTTCATTTAACCTCCTTGTCAATTCTCTTAAATTTCGGTTTTTTTAACCAGCTGCCTATAATAATCGATGCATTCTTTACAAGTTGTTTTATCGTGCTTCCATTGAGGATGATCCTTTAGGATAAGACTAAGGATATACTCTTCAGCCTTTACATGAGAAAGCGCAACAGCTTCATCAATTTCTCTGTTGCATATCTGGCATCTGTATTTACCTTTTGGCTCTGCCTTAATCGGCCGAGTCTCTTTATCCTCGCATTTATTGCAGAGGTTCGAATTCTTAATAGAAGTCCTTGCATTAAACAAACGGTTAGCAATATTTCCTAATAACCCATCTAATGGGACTTTGCAAATTCTGCATCTACGCATTTTCAGCTCCTCTTATTTGTCTATATTTTTAACAAATGCTCTATTGCTGATTATATCTTTCAAATAATTTATAGGTATGGCAAAATTTATATTCTGGACAAACCCCCAGCTGGCTAAGGTTGCTATACCGATAACCTCACCAAACTTATTAAATATCGGGCCGCCAGAGTTACCCGGAGACAGTGGCGCTGTAATCTGGAAGAGCTTCATCTTGCCTTTAATTCTAATGGCGCTGATTAAACCTTCTGAAATCGACAGTTCCAGGCCGATGGGGTTACCTATAGCAAAAACCTTCTCGCCAGCCTCAATCTTGTCTGAATCCCCTATGACCAGGGCCGATGCGTCTTTGGTGTCAATCTTTAATATAGCCATGTCATGCTCGGGCATGCCCTTAATAAGAAAGACGTTTTTGTGCACTTTATCATCAATCTTTATGTTGGCAGAATAGGCATCCTGGATTACATGAAAATTCGTAACGATAAATCCGTTTGGGTCAATAATAAAACCGCTACCTAAGCCAAATTGTTGGCTATCTCTATCGAAAGTATTTATAGTGACAATGCTTTTATTAAACTGTCTGATAATTTCAGGGGCCTTTAATTCCCTTCTGCGCCTTTCATTCAGGACATTAATTCTTGCCTCTTTTAATATTGATTTTGATAGGGCAGCTAAGTAGGTAGTCCTTTTTGGCTGATTTATAATCTCATATATCCTATCAACCGTAGGCCGGCTTACTAATTTATAATAACTCTTTTTGATAATTAGCGGACTGGTTAAGAAAGCTATCCCAAAAAAAACCGTCAGGCCAATTTTTGCTGGCCGGGAGAATCTTGTGCCCATCCATAATAGGATAATGCCCAATGGCGGCATAAAGACCAAGAAAAGCAAAACCAGCCATTTTCTAAAATACCATTTAATCCTTTTTTCTTTAAAGATAGTTGCCAGAAATATAAAAAACGCCCAGCTAAATATCGCCAGGATACTAAGAATAACATAGTCTTTATAAGACCAATTTATGGAGAATGTTATAGTAATGAGGCCCCTTAACCAATAAAATAGAATTAGCCCTGTAATAATCGGATGTCTCGTAATTTTTCTTTTTAGCCAGATACTAAATTTTTTAAATGACTTCTGCATGTCAGCTAAATTATGGTTTCATAAATGAATAATAAATAAACGTAATAACAATAAAAAGATAAGCGCAAATCCTCAATAACGAGGCAATTACATCCTCTTCTACGTCTATAGAATAATTCAAAACCAAAGTCTCAAGAACCGTTAATATAAGCAAGGTTATGCCGACAACAATAATAAAAGATATTGTTTTTCTGATTCCCCAGCGAAACAACAAGATGAAAAATATAATTACGCCGATTATCCAGGCGGTCAGATTTTTCGCCGATGAGAATGTTGCGGTGAATTTTGATATAAGAACCTTGAAATTAGCTAACACCGTAGCCATATTAATATTTTTATTTATATTAGGTTAGACTTTATTATTGTAGCAGATTTATCTAAAAGAGAAAACTACAAATTTAACAACTTACTACGATATATAGCTTCTTTATCTATTTTGGCTGCCGTCGTTTTCTCTCTCTTATTTCTAAAAAGCCTTGGGCCTCTTTTTCCTGCTCTATAAGCCTGGCCCTTTCCTCTTTAAGTCTATTCAAATTCCCTAGATATTCTTTTTTCAGGTTTTGTTTTTTATATTCCAGGGATTTTTTTAGTGCCTTTATCCTTTCTCTATAGTCTTTTTGGTTTTTTTGTATCTCGGCCTGGTTTCTTTCTAGCTGGGATTGAAGGTAAAAAAGATCCGAATCAACATCTGCTTTTGTATTGATAGAGCAGATAAAAATTGAAGCAAAGATAATGGAAAACACTAAACAAAGTTTTTTATTCATTATCCAAATAATGAATCCTGCACTTGACTGCGGGCCTGGACTAAATTGCAATATCCGCAGCTACTAGACGCCCCGGGCATGGGACCATTAAGTAAATTTATAGCTTCTTTAATAACCTTCTTGGCATTACCAATATCAGTCTCTACCTTAATTACCACAATATTAAATTCCACAATGCCATTTTCGCTCACCTTGTTCGGATAATAATACACTAAATAGGCCAGGCCCTCGGTTTTATAATTTTTTGACTCAAGCATGAGGCAGTAACAATCGAGTTGAAGTTGATAATATTTGCGGGGGTCTTCCTTTAAACTAAAACCCCTGGTCTTGTAATCAAGCGGCGAGTATAAATTATTGTCCACGAGACAATCGTCAAGGGCGCCAGAAAGCACAACGCCTAAAGAATTATCTTCGTAACTTAAGTCGGTCAAGCGCCAGTCCCGCCATTTCTTTAACAAACTAAGGTCAGCTAATAGTTTTCCCTTGACCTTGCCTTCTAATTCCGGGGGGAGCAGTCCATTTTTTCGATACCTATCAAAATAATCCTTGATAACCAAATCCATACCGCCGGGTAGCGAGGGAAATATCCCCCGGGGAATCTTTATGTTCCGATTAATTAAGAGCCAAAAACAACGCGGGCAATTTACAAAGACGTTTAGCGTGGAAGGTGAAAGCGAGATCTTCTTTCTCATTAGAATCCCTTTAAGATAAATAATCCTATGATTAATAAAGCAAAGATTAATCTATACACCACAAATATATTGAAGCTGTTTCTCTTCAGGAATCCCAGAAGGAAGTGGATAGAAATTATCCCAGAGATAAAAGATGCAATAAATCCCAGAATTAAAGATATCGGCGAGGCGTTGCAAGTTCCCTGTAAAATCTTTCTTAATTCTACCAAGCCCGCGCCAAAGATAAGTGGGGCGGATAACAAAAAGGAAAACCGCGCTGCTTGGTCTCGTTTAAGATTTAAGAAAAGCCCCTCACCCATCGTCGCCCCTGAACGCGAAACCCCTGGTATAATGGCCAGGGCTTGAGCCAAGCCGATTAATATTGTATCCTTTATATTCAAATCCTGTATAGTTCTTTTCTTTTTCCCGAGTCTCTCTGCAAAATAAATTATAATACCAAATAACCCAAGAGCTCCTGCTATAAGGAGAGGATTTCTGAATATGGATTCGGCTTTATCCTCAAAGATTATGCCAAAAATCGCAGCTGGAATGGTAGCAATGATAATAAACCATATAAGCTTCCTTTCCATAGGCCCTTTTAAACTTCTTTCTCGCAGGCTCCAAAATCCTTCTTTTAATAATTTAGACCAGTCATTTCGAAAATATACCAATATTGCAAACAGGCTGCCCCAATGTAACATTACATCAAAGCTCAAGGTATGTTTAGGCCAGCCAAACAACCAAGGGATAATAATTAAATGCCCTGAGCTACTAATAGGTAAAAATTCAGTTATACCTTGGATTAAACCTAAAATCACCGATTGTAAGATAGTCATTCTATTTTATCTTTACGCACTTTGCCTGAGCCAGGGCATAGATTGAGCCTTCTTCATCCTGGGCAGATGCCTTTGTGTAGACAATCCGATTATCCTCTTTCTCTATCCAGCCAGAAAATTTCAGCCTCTTACCAACAAAACAGGGTTTTTTGAGTCTCACTGTAAACTCGCCGCTAATTGCCTTTATATTTAATTTCCATAATAAATTCACCATAACCTCATCGAGGATAAGGCCGATTAATCCGCCGTGTACAATATCTTTAAAACCCTGATGAATCTTGGCAAAAGTAAATTCTGTTTTAAGGATTCTATCTTTGTCTAAGACAAAATTTAATTTTAAGCCGCAGGGATTATTTTTCCCGCAGACAAAACACATTAAGTCATCTTGAAGAATAAGTTCTGGCATATGAGTTTAATGTTTTAAGAATTTAAGGAAGGCTCTAAATATAAATTAAGTCTGGCGTTCAATACGCGCGATTAATTTTTTTAGCTGCTTTTCAACATACTTCCAGTTTCCAAGGCTTTGCTTTAACTGGCGCGGGAAAGCAACCTTGTCTTCAAGGGGATCGGTCAATCTTTTCTTGATCTTAAATATAGTTGCCTGGACCCTTTCTAATTGTGCTTTTAGTTTTTCTAATTCCTCAATCTCATTCATGGCCGTTTATTATAATGATTCTTTCTTTGGCTTGGTAAAGAAATGCAATACCGAGCGTATGATATTATCGGCTTCATAAAAATCTTTTGCCTTATCAAAAAAGGCATAGGCATTAAGTTTATATGCCTCGTTGCGTTTTTCCTCGTCTCCGTGGGCGGTGATCATCACCACAGGCAAATCCTTGTTAAAGGCGCGGATCTGGCGCAGTGTCTCGATACCATCCATCTGTGGCATCTGGATGTCCATAAAGACAACATTAGGAGTTTTTACCTTTAAAATCCTTATGGCCTCCTGGCCGCTATTAACAGTCTCGACTTTATAACCCTGGGACTTTAGCCAGAATTCCATGGTAGCTAAAAAATCCTTCTCGTCATCTACTAATAACACCTGTATATCGCTGGTAGATTTAAACTTGTCCTGTTGACTGTCCATCTTGAGCCTCCTTTTTAATGAGCACTTGACTTATGGAGTCCTAACCCATTCGACTTTGCTCAGGGTTCGCCCTGAGTTTATCGAAGGGCGAAGGACGACATAAGTCAATCTTCCTTGAACAACATCTTTGTTTGTGCGAATTAACCCTTGACATTTTTTCGAGTTTTTCCAATTGAAAATGTCAAGGGTCAAATTCAGACAAATAACTTATCTCGCTCTACGAGCTCCATAAGTTATGTCTTCATTTGAATTTCCTTAGGAATAATAAAACTAAATTTACTTCCTTCGCCGATCTGGCCCTGGGCCCAGATCTTGCCTTTATGCAACTCAATAATTTCTTTACATATGGCCAATCCTAAACCCGTTCCGCCTATTCCAGATGGCTGTACCAGGCTTACCTGCTCAAATTTATTAAAAATTCTAGTCAGGTCTTTTTGCTCTATGCCGATTCCAGTGTCAGAAACATCTACCTGGATACATTCACCAGGATAGATACCTTCTGCCTTAGCCAAAGAAATAACCTCAGTTGATATTTTTCCTCCTTGAGGGGTGAATTTAATAGCATTTCCTAATAAATTTGTTATTACCTGTATAATACGGTCTTTGTCAGCATGGACAATAATTTCAGCGGGGGTTAGTTTTGACTCCAAATTTATGCCTTTTTCTTTGGCCCAATTATATAAACTAGAGACAACCTCCCGGACTACTTCATTTAAATTGAAAGCTGATATATTTAACTCTAACTTATTGGCCTCCAGTTTAGATATATCCAAGATGTCGTTAATTAGCCTAAACAGTCTTCCTAGATTGGAATCTGCAATCTTTAGGAATTTCTCTTGATCGGGGTTAATCTCTCCGGTGCTTTTAGTCAAAATTAGAGATAATGATTTCTGCATTGCTACAATAGGGGTGCGCAATTCATGAGAGACGTGAGAGACGAAATTCGATTTCATCTTCTCCAACTCTTTCTCCCTCGTGATATCGCTTAATACAGAAACCATACCTACTGTTTTACCGTCCTGATCCTCTACCACTGCGCTGCTTGCCCGCAGGACTCGCTTGGTGGATTCGTCTTGACTAATTAGCTCTATCTCTTTAGTAGCGTGGCCTTCCTTATCATACAGGGGACCTTTAGTCAAGGCGATGAGGTGCTCTTTTTTAATTCCTTCTACTAAGGGTTTGCCTAACTGTTGCTTATTTTCCACAGAAAGTAGTTTTTCTGCCGCTGGATTCATCATCAGGACCTTGCCATTTTTATCTACCACCACCAGGCCTTCGGCGAGATTTCTTATTACTGTATCGACCCTTTCTTTCTCATCAGTTAATTGTTTATTAATCTTTTTAAATTCTCCCGTAGCTAATTTAATTTTTCCTTCAAGTTGCGTCTCGAATTCTTTAGACTTCTTAAGTAGTTCTTCATATTCTCTCTTGGGAATAGTAACCTTTTCTTCGCCTTCTTCTGTGATCCCTTTCAAAATTTGGCTATAATCTTGGTCCGTTATGCCCTTTTCTTTTAACCTAGGTTTGAGGCCGGATATAATCCTTGCCCTGTCCTTGGAAGTAGTCAAGAATTTTGCCGTAAGCCTGATTAATTTATCCAGATCTTGTTTCTTCCCAGTATAAGAGCCTGCCAGCATTTCAATCTTTAAATTATCACCGTATTCGGATAAAACTGCTGATATAGAATTAACTTCTGACTTTATTTTTTCTGAAAACAGGGGCGCATCCGATTGTTTATTTATCTCTTTCTCTAGGCTTGATAATAATTTAGCAGGATCTTTCCTTTTCTTCAGTAAATCAGTTGAGGCTTGCTCTAGTAGCCATTGACAAAATCTGGAAACAACATCTCCAAGCACACCCGATTTCTGGGAAACTTCTAAAATGAGCCGAGCAACCAAGGAAGGATTTTTATCAAGTTGATTTAGGATTAATTCTTTATCTATCTGGATTTCGCGAACTTGCCCACTCAATAAATCTTCTATATGTTTAAAAACTGAAGCGGGCTCTTTCTCTTTTTCAATTGTCTGAACAGATACAGCCTCAGTCGGCTGTTTAAGCGCAGAAACAACCTCTTCATCCTCGTTAACTTGTTCATAGTGGATCCTGTTTATCTTGATATGTTCAAGCCCATTTTTTAAGACTTCTTCCTTAGAAATACCCTGCGCCTGCAGCGCGTCTTTCTTCTTGGACAAAGATGCGATGAAGATAAAAAGCTCGTCTGGGTTAACTTGTTTCTCCACGCTAAAACTGTCTATCTTAAGCTCCCTTAATCTAGAAAATAATTCTTTGACCCCCAGAAACTTTTCTTCTAAAGTACTACCATTAACAATCAATTGATTTAAACCCAAAGCAACTGTTACATTCTTTTCTTTATCTAAGATATTTTTAAACAAGTTATAAAGTTTTTCTGTTGATTCTTTTACAACAGGATGACTAGCGGAATAGAGGGAGATTTTATTAAGGGTGAGCAATAATAATTTTATAATTTCTCTATAGGTCTGTTCCTGTGCCATTTTATTTATTATATCAGAAATAAGCTGTTCTTAGTTAAAATTTAAAAAGAAACTCTAATCACGCAATTCAATAAGATTCCCATCGGGATCTTTTATAAAGTAGGCAAAACGGCCGTTTCTCTCTACCTTTATCACCGGCGCCTTTGATTTTACAGTCTTTATAAAAACGCCTCTATTACCTACAAAATATCCCCAGTGATTATAACCCAGACTATTTTTGGCTCGTTTTCTAAATCTAATAGATGTGTCTTTGAATATCTCAATCTTTAAAGCACCTTTTCCCAATCTAATCATAAGGCAGCGGCAATCTAAGCCAAAGATAGACTTAATTACATTTTTTGCAACTATCTGCCTCGATTCTTCTTTAAACCCTAAAGCCTTCTTATAAAAATTGACTAATCTATTTGGATTATTGGTAAACCCCGTTAGAGAACGAAGTTTTCTAACGGGGTAAATATCCCGATATGGTCGCAAAATACATCTTTCATACAGGATTGGCTAATAGACTTTCTTTAATAATACCCGGAGTTTCCATTTATAGCTTTAGTTGTATTATACGTTACAAAACTAATATCGTCAATAATATCGTAAATATTGAATAGAAATGCTTTACACCGCTTCCCGCTACTGCGGGAAGCGTCTTTGCGGTGTCACGGGTAATTTTTTATGGACTTTAATAATTTACTTGACAAAAAAAAGAAAAACCTCTATAATCACAATAGTTTTTAGATAACTTTAAGAAGACAAGGATGTATAAGAAAATTAAACCGCAAGGTTTTAGAGTCGCGCTCCTTGCGGTTTTTTTTCAAATGAAGACATAACTTACGGAATGAAATGACGTAAGTTATGTGTCTTAATTTGATCCTTGACATTTTCAATTGGGAAAAGTTAAAGAAATGTCAAGGATTTAATTCGCACAGCAACTTATGTTCACTTTGTTCCATAAGTTGCGTGCTCATTTAAGGGGGTGAAAAAAAGAATAATGAGTAAAGGTAAAGTAAAGTGGTTCAGTAATCAGAAGGGCTATGGATTTATAGTCACAGATGATGGCAAAGACGTATTTGTACATCATACAGCTATCCAGGGAGAAGGTTACAAGACTTTGAACGAGGGTGAGGCCGTAGAATTCGAAATCACTCGCGGCCCAAAAGGCGATCAGGCTACCAACGTAGTCAGGTCAGGCAAATAGTTCCCTAAATAATCCCGGAAATAAGCTAGGGGTTCTGTAGAGTCTAAGGAAGCAAATTAGACAGCTTTGACATTGGATATCCCACAGGTTTCCTACCGAATATCAAATCCAAATTAAATCCCCGCAATAGTTATTTTTGCTTTTTTGGTGTGGTGGGCTTTTTTGTCTTAAAAACGACTTTTTGCTTTTATGGAATGACCTTGTAGACCTTATCGTGAGGATGGGCTTTCTGGTCTATCTTGATACCGATAGAATCTCCGGCCTTGGCCTCGGTTACTTCTTTGTGCTCAATCTGCATCGAGCCAACTGTCTGGTTAAAATCCGAAGAGTGCCCCTTGATATGAATAGTATCACCTATTTTTAAGGCATCGGTTAACTCAACAATCCCTACGTTGAGATGTCCGTAGAAATGAGTAATAGCACCTACTTCTTGCTCTGGCATATCTGCCTCCTTTTTTGTTCACAAATTATTATACCCGCCAAAACGCCCTGGGTCAATGCTTAATTTGTTGTGCAATCCCTAACATAGGGACAAAACTACAGCCTGTAATTACAGTTTTAACAAATGCGTTATCCTTCTTTCTAATTAAAACTAATTCCTGAATACCCCTAGTTTCTCCTAGGGGAATAACCATTCTTGCGCCTTCTTTTAGCTGCTCAAGGAGTGGCGCGGGGATTTCTTCAGGTGCACAGGTTACGATAATAGCATCAAAAGGCCCAGCCTCAGGCCAGCCTTTATATCCATCAGCGCATCTTAATTTAATATTTTTATAACCCAAGCTCTCTAATGTGTCTTTTGCCTTATTATACAAACCCGGTATTATTTCTATGGTATAGACCTCTTTAACAATTTCTGCCAATATAGCTGCCTGATAACCACTACCCGTGCCTATTTCCAGGACTTTGTCTTGAGGCCTCAATTCTAAGGATTCCGTCATAAGGGCGACGATATAGGGCTGAGAAATGGTCTGTTCATAACCAATAGGAAGTGGCGAGTCCATATAGGCAAAGGGTTTTAGAAACCTTGAGACAAATTCATCGCGCCTAACGCTCAACATCGCCCTAAGAACTCTTTTATCAGTTATGCCTCGTCCTTCGATCTGTTCTCGAACCATACTTTGTCTTTGAGATAAAAATCTGTCTTTTTCATCTGCTGCCAGATTATTTATTGAGTATATAAACATCAATAAAATTATAATAATTATTAAAAGGCGTGATTTATACCTATCCATAACCGTGGTCCCTCTTTTGGCTCATTGATTGCTTGGGCACAATCAAGTCGAATAACTAATTTCTCTAAGAAAGAACCTATATCGAGATGGAAACGCAGTCCAGCACCAGCGTCCTTTTTAAAATCGGTCTGGCTAAAATCCCCAAACCAGGCTTTTCCCGCATCAAAAAATAACACCCCCTGAATATCGCCTATACGAAAGATATTATCCAAAAACCCTATGCCTAAATCCTCTTTTATCGGGAATCTATATTCGAGATTCGCCAGTATTGAGCGGCTGCCTTTAATGTCCTTCAAATCGTAACCCCTTAAACCCTTATAGCCACCTAACTCAAATAAATTTTTATCGGCAGTGCCGCCCCAACCAAAGGAAAAATGCGTGGCTATCTTTTGCTTTTTAAATAGAGGCGAATATTTAGTAAAATCTATTTTATCTCTCCAGAAATAGCGTCTGCCTCCCAAGAAATGACCTGCTAATTCCTGGTCTAGGACCAGTTTAAATCCATTCACCGGGTCTGGCTCGGGTCCGTATCTGGCAAATTCAAATGCCAAACCTATAATCGCCTCTTCTTTTTTATAATAATGTTGATTCGATATGTCTTCCAGATTTCCGCTTGTGGCCTGGCCTTCAAAACCAGTATTACGCAACAGGTACAGACTGATATGGTCATTAATAGCACCCAATCCGTAGGCCGTAGGCCACAGCTCCTTCCTTAAATAAAGCTTGCCGCCTCTTAAGTCATCTTTGCCCTCCAAATCATCATGATTAAAGAATTCAAACCCTAAGCTATTCTGTTTACCAAATAGATGTGCTATTCTGTAACCGAATATAGAATTTATCTGTTCGCCGCTGATATCATAATCGCTGGAAAGATAAAAGATATTATCGTATGGCTTCTGGAGGCTGGTCTTTATTCCCGGGCCAGAGCCTATCTCGGGGCCTAAAACCAGATTATAGGAATTTTCTGGCAAAAATACGGGTATCTCATAGGCGAAGAAATATAAGGGAACAAATTTTGTATACAGTCTTCTGGGATAAAGATTGTTGGTCTTATCAATCTCCAGTAGAGTATTCTCGGGATCTATCTGGACTGATTCTATCTTAGCATCCTCGGGCAGATTAATTTGTCTTATCTGTGATTTGCCATCCCAGTTATCGATTATATCCTGGCCGTTTTTAAGTTTTATCTTTGTCTTTACCGGCATATTTATTTGGCCGCGCTTTTCTAAAATAATCTTTTTGCTATCCACTGATTTAACGGCATAATCACATTGCTTCTTGGTCTTAAGCCATTCTTGGAAAAACCATCCTAAATCCTGGTTAGATTCTTTTTGACAAATAGCCAAAAAATCTTCCACGGAGGAATTCTTAAACATAAATTCACTAAAATATCTCTTTAAGGCTCTATTGAATTTATCCTCGCCCATTAGATTAGAAAGCATCTCCAGGACCACTGAACCTTTGCCATAGGCAAGCGCAAAAATACTCGATGGCTCTTGGAAACTGGATAATTTGCTTAAAACCGGGCTATCCAGGCCATTCTTAGCTATGTAAATATAGCGGCTGGCCCTGGAGGAACGAAAAGAAAAATTAGGGATAAACCAATTAAACGGCTTAGGCAAAACCATAACCTTGGCGTCTTTGCCATATTTTTCTTCTAGATATAAAAGCAAGGTATATGAATTTAGGCCTTCCACCATAAACATCTCGTTGAACTCATCTGAGCCCACCACATTAAACCACCATTGATGCCCGGTCTCATGAGCCACTAAAAAGTCAAAATACCTGATTAAAAATTTAGGTAATTTATAGACCCGCGTGTCTATAAAGGCCAGATTAGAAAATTCTTCGCCTGCATATCCTAAATATACCGGCACGATATTAAATTCCTTATAGGGGTAAGGGCCGAATTTATTTGTATAATACTCCATTAAACCCTTGGCATCGTTTGCAGCTAATTTCCCATAAAATTCATCTTGTGGCAGATAGAAGGAATTTATTTTGGTCTTGCCGAATTCCAATGAGGTTAGCTTAAAATCCTTGCTCAATACCATGGCAAAATCCCTGACCGGGACTTCCGTATCAATGCTTATTGTCTTGGTCTTATCGGAATTCTTTGTCTGAGAGGTCTGTATTCCGGTCGAAGCGATTTTAAAATCAGCGGGTAAGGTTATCTTAAGTTTATATAATGAGCTTTCTGAAAAATATGGCCGATGATAAAGATAATAAGGATAATTATGCCAGCCTTTTTGGTCTAATACAGATAAAATAGGATACCAACGGGCAAGGCTAATAATATTTTTGTGCCAACCGAGCCTGCCATAGGCATGAGGCAGGCCTAAATCAAAATCTAAATTTATTTGGGTGCTTCGCCCCGGGGCCAGACTAAAGGGTAGGATAACTTTTAAAATAGTCTTGTCATCGCCGGTAATCTCGTATCTTAAGTCTTTATCCAAAGAATATATCCTCTGGATCTTAAAATTGGCTGACTGGAAGCCTTCTGGAAATGGATTTATCTTGAAATAGCCTGCATATATAAAAAGAAAATCCTTATCTGATTTGCTAAACTTTCGATTGGGATAGATATGAAAATAGACCTCATTAATGGGAAGGTCTTGATTATTTGCAAAGACTACAGATTGTTTTACTTTCAATGTGTGGTTTGCCGGATAAAAAATGCAATCCATCTCATATTGGGGCACAGATGCCCAGGCGATACCTGAAGATATTAAAATTAAAATGGAACACCACACGGACAAGCCGGTGGTACCTAAATGTACCCGCCTTCGTCCGCCAAGATTCGTAGCGGACTTCGTCGGGTTATCCGCCAAAACTTTGTCTTCGACTTGTCCATTTAGTGACATCCGCCAAAGCATACTTTTCGCGTTCATCCACGGATGAACCGGTGGTTTTCCCTGCCTGGCCGGCAGGCCCCGTAGAAACCCGAAGGGACTTATACGGGGCAGGCAGGTGCGAAGGCGGATAAAAGCATTAATTATTGTTCTTTTCATCTTTTTACCCCGTTAGAGAAAGCCACTGACGAAGTCAGTGGTAGGATACCTTATAAAGTTGACGGTGGTTTAAAGCCACCGTCAGCCCCGTTAGAAAATTTATTTCTAACGGGGTCAGCGCATACCGTTAGAGAACGAAG
>Ga0315289_10004890_pt1 | contig 19923 bp, 16 predicted proteins | sample YL17G11_40_MG_FD_203452 | JGI IMG/M metagenome (GOLD analysis project Ga0315289, IMG submission 203452) | Sediment microbial communities from Yellowstone Lake, YNP, Wyoming, USA - YL17G11_40 | ecosystem: Environmental > Aquatic > Freshwater > Lake > Sediment | place: USA: Wyoming | collected... | reverse complement strand
ATTTCCCTTGCGAGCACTTTTCAGGGACTTTAGAGAAATATCCCGAAAAACTAAAGGAGTATGAGCGTTTCAAGAAACTTGGGTTTGAAGGATGGATACGATTCAATGCAGAGAGAGCTGAGAAAGGGTATGCCAATGCTACACGGAAATATTATGCCCAAGCCAAAAAGGAAAAATAAGACGACAACTTGCTCGCACTATCGCTTAACAGAGCGTATCTGAAGTTTCGAGCGAAGCGAGGAATTTGGGCGGAGGTGCGAAGCACTGAAGCCAGATACGCTCAGCCGTTATATGTCTGCGGTCATTCATCAATCACCAATCATTATTTGTCAATCATCAACAGGAGAAAACGCATATTTTCACCGGTAATCTTGTGTTCACATCCTTCCCCTACATTAATAATTGTGTAATTTTAAAATCAATTTTTGAATTCAACTGAGTAACCATTTCCATAAAGGAATATACTGTATACCTTCGCTATCTGTTTGTTCTAACTCCTTAGTAATCATCACTAAACGTGCATTCTTATATTTTTCTTTAAATTCTAACAACCCGTCTTTTTCTCTTTGAGATATCTCATTAGTGTAGGTTATATTCATTGCAGTTAAGTTGTTTTCTTCTCGGACTACAAAATCTACTTCTCGTTTTCCCTTCCAGAAATATACTTCGTTCTTTCTTCTTTTTAATTCTATTAAAACAAGATTTTCTGATAGTCTACCTAGGTCGTCTGAAAATTTAAACGAAACAGCATTTCTTAAACCAGTGTCAATTGAATAACATTTCATGTCTTTTTTAACGGTCGTTTTGATTTTCCATGAAAAAAAAGGAATAACGAAGAAAAGGAACACTTCCTCAAAATAAGGAATATATTTTTTCACGGTATCATAGTGGAGATTTAATGCTCTTGCTACGCTATTGTAGGAAAAAAGAGCACCAATATTTGTCATCAAATAATATCCTATTTTTTTCACGAGGTCAAAATCTGCATCAAAACGTGAAACAACATCTCTTGAAAGTATATCATTGTAGAGATCTAAAAGGATGGACTTGGAAGTTAATTGTTCTGTACCAATTGTTTCGGGAAAACCTCCGTTTTTCAAATAATTTTCAAGATAATGTATCGCTTTTTCTCTGTTTGATACATCTGTTGGTTTCTCGATTCTTTGTCGTATTAAATATTCTTTGAAAGAAAACGGTGTAAGAATTTTTGTTAGATGTCTACCGGTAAGTGTTTTTCCAATATCTCTTGAAATCAAAGACGCAGAAGAACCTGAAACAAATATCTGTGTGAATTTTTTCCTATCGTAATACACTCGTATGATTTTTTCCCATTCTTTAACATTTTGTATTTCATCAAAAAAAACATGGGAGATATCTGGATTAATATGTAAAGAAGTTTTTATTGTCTCTTCAAGGTCTGTTAATTCAGGGTCATCGAAGTTTAGATAAAGTATATTTTTAGCAGGAATGTCTCTTTCTATTAGTTTTGATATTATCTGATACATGAGAACAGTTTTTCCACATCTTCTCACACCAATTATGTCTTTAATATGGGGGATTTCAAGCTCTATTAGCATCTGTGATAATGTTGTTCGTTCTGTACCTATGAATCTTTTTATTTCTTGTGGATTTTCCCACCAAATATTCCATCGTTGTATAGATTCCTTCATACTATGCCCATGAAAGCCAATTTATTTATAAATGTTTCTATGAATGTGTAACAAAAATAAACATTATAATACATTATCATGTAACTAAACTTCCTATTGTAATTTTGAGTTATTTTTCTTTTCTTGAACATTTAAAACCTGATCTAAAGGAATTGTTGTACTCTCTACAAATAATCCTTGTAAGAAAAAAACGTTAATCATTGTTATACCGGTAATCTTGTGTTCACATCCCTTCCCTTGCACTCATTAATCTTTAAAAAAAACAGCCCCGGGCGGATTTGAACCGCCGACATTGGCTCCAAAGGCCAAAATGTTGCCACTACACCACGGGGCTAACATCATACGATGTTTCAAAGAGTAATAGAATGGTTTTTGATTCCTTTCCAAGATATCAACAACGTTATATTTACTTTTATGCCGCAGAGGAGGGAATACACCAGTGTTTTTTAATCTTTTTTTCAAACAATCCCTGGGGAATCAGAGTACATCATAGTATTTCATCATGAATTATTTCTTCGGTGCTGAACCATCATCCTTCGTCCAGGAACTTCGAAGCTCCGAGGTCCTATTGATAACAAGTTTCTTATCAGTGGTATCAGGGTCAATGCAGAAATACCCAAGACGTTCAAACTGGAATCGATCCAGCGGTTTTCGTTCACGCACAGCAGGTTCTATTTTACAATGATGTAGAATTTCAAGTGAATGAGGATTGAGAAATTCTTTAAAATCCTTATTTTTCTGCCCCGCAGGGTCTTCCACAGTAAACAATTTATTGTACAGACGTACCTCAGCATCAAGCGCATGCGCAGCAGAAACCCAGTGAATGGTTGACTTTACCTTTCGTCCATCTGGTGCATAACCGCCTTTCGTCGCAGGATCATAGGTGCATCGGAGCTCCACTATTTTTCCATCTTTTTTTATGACGCTGTCGCATTTTATAAAATACGCGTAGCGGAGCCGCACCTCCCGACCTGGCGCAAGACGGTAAAACTTATTGGATGGGTTCTCCATGAAATCATCTTGTTCGATGTATAGTGTACGTGTAAAGGGCAGGTGACGTGTCCCCATAGAAGGATCCTCAGGGTTATTGACCGCCTCGAGCTCTTCAACATGGTTTTCAGGATAGTTTTCTATGACTACTTTGAGTGGATGAAGCACTCCCATAACACGCGGTGAGGTTTTATTCAGGTCTTCCCGGACACAATGTTCAAGAAAATCAAAATCAACCATGCTGTTAAACTTAGCAACTCCAATGCGAGAACAGAAACTCCGGATTGATGACGGGGAATATCCTCGCCTGCGCATCCCACTAATCGTGGGTAATCGCGGATCATCCCATCCGTTCACAGAGGAGCCTTCGACAAGCTGCAGGAGCAGACGTTTACTCATAATCGTAAATGTTAGATTAAGCCTCGCAAACTCTATTTGTTGCGGATGGTACACCCTAAGAGCATCAAGAAACCAATCATACAATGGCCGGTGATTCTCAAACTCAAGGGTGCAGATGGAATGCGTGATACCCTCAAGGGAATCCTCCAGGCCATGCGCCCAGTCATACATCGGATACATGCACCAGGAGTCCCCGGTCCGGTGATGAGTGGCATGCAGCACGCGATACATCACAGGATCACGCATGTTCAGATTCGGATGAGCCATGTCGATTTTTGCCCGCAGCACTTTTTCCCCGTCAGCAAACATTCCCGCTTTCATCTGTTCGAATAACGCAAGGTTTTCTTCAATGGAACGATCCCGAAAAGGACTGTTTTTTCCAGGTTTCGTAAGCGTGCCACGATATTCCGTGATTTTATCGGCAGGGAGATCATCCACATACGCTTTTCCTTTTTTGATTAACTCTACTGCGTAGGCATACATTTGTTCAAAATAATCTGAGGCGAAGAATAATCGGTCATCCCAGTCAAACCCAAGCCATTGAACATCTGAAATAATGGATTGAACGTACTCCTCTTCTTCCTTTGTAGGGTTGGTGTCATCAAACCTGAGATTGCAGAACCCTTTATACTCTTCTGCGATGCCAAAGTTCAGACAAATCGATTTCGCGTGACCAATATGAAGATACCCGTTGGGCTCTGGCGGAAATCGTGTATGGACCACGCCTTTGTATTTCTTGGTTTTTTGGTCACTATCGATGATTTCACGTATGAAATCCTTCGTGATACTCGCAGATGGTTCCATGATACTCTCCCTCTATTATTTCTCTTCCTTAAGGATATATTGGAGGACAGCCCCGACCAGATTCGAACTGGTGTCTAGAGATCCAGAGTCTCTTGTGCTAACCGCTGCACTACGGGGCTAGCGATTAGGTTTTTTTGAACAGAAGATAAAATGTTTCCTATATAACCTTTAACGTTATGCAAAATTCGTTCCTACATCCCTTTGTTTAAATTCTTTCAATTGATAGTCATTCCTTATAGATGAAAAAAATATTTGTGCCTGGTTTTCCTCGTTTGTTACAGGATAACCTTTTTCAATCAATAATCCTAGCTTTCCTTTAGAGTATGACAAGACTTACCGCCATCAAAAACATGCCTAGGATGAATCCCAAAATAACGGTGTGACTATGCCCGTACCGATGCGCCATGGGAAGCAGCTCATCAATAGAGATATACACCATAATCCCAGCAACAAACGCTAACAACGAGGCAAGAAGCCCAGCTGATAAAAACGGAAGAAGAATAACAAATCCGATCACTGCTCCAACTGGTTCAGCAAGACCAGCTAAAAACGAGTATCGGAACGCTTTCTTTCTATCACCTGTCGCATAAAAAATCGGGACAGAAACCGAAATACCCTCAGGGATATTATGAATCGCTATCGCAAGTGCAATAACAATTCCCAGCCGCACGTCAACCAGCGCTGTTCCAAACGTGGTCAGACCCTCAGGGAAATTATGAATCGCGATAGCAAACGCGGTAAACAACCCGGTTCTGAGCAGCATCTTGTTTCCTTTGACATCCTTGACATCAGCCATATCTTTGTAATGATGGGGATTTCGCTCTTCGGGGATTGCCATATCGATGAGTGCGATGAACAGGATTCCAACAAAAAACGCTGTAACACTCGTGATGTTACCTACAGATCCTGCTGCCTGTGGGAGAAGCTCGACAAAAGAGACATAAATCATCACACCCGCAGAAAAACCCAGTGAAAAAGAAAGATACACCATCTTTGGTTTTTTAATAAAATACGCAATAGCACTTCCTATCCCTGTGGAAAGACCCGCTAGTAACGTGAGCAGAAACGCGAAGATGACGTGTTGTGGAAATTCCATACCAAACCCCAATTTATTCATCCTTTTAATAGTTGTTCGTAATACGCACAGCTCCCTGTCTTGAGGATCTCACGGATGATATGTTCTGTTGCCCGTTTTCTTCAAGAACTAACAGGATATGTTTTTAAAGACACAATTGTTTCGAAATTATATCATGGGGGGTGAAAGGCTATACGTAAACAATTAGTAATCATAGGGCTAGTAACACTTCTTATCTGTGTTGGATTGAGTGGATGTGATGAACAAAAAGCAGTAAGTGTTGAACCAGAAAAATTCTTAGGAACTTGGACTGCTTATAATGTTCACTCAGACGGATTTGGTTATGTCGGCAAATCAGACTATTATACGCTTATATTTTATTCATCTGGATTCTGGAGTATATCCGTATTTTTTCGGTTTTATCGCTGCAGCGTTAGTCCTGTTGTTCTTTTTATGGAAATATTCCGATTTGCTTGAAAAGTGATACCTTACAAGGGTGTTTCTTGTATGAAAACCTGACTTTTAGGGAGAAAAACAGGGCAATAGAGCTATATCCACAAGGAGGAAAACGATACCTATTGCCATATGCGAATAAATTTAAAGGGTAACATGTTTCTTAGTAACTGGTGGTCGTCACTATCTATGTGGCGGGAGAGATAAAAAGCCGATGTTTAAATTCATTGGTAGAATATAAGCTTTCCTAATAAAATATGGAAAATAATATAAATAATCAATTACATAATATTATAGGAGATGAATATGAAAAACACGAAAAAGTCAACTGAAAACAAATGGGTTTTAGTTGATAAAAAAAATAAAATTCTTTTTAGTAGCAATAGCGTAGGAATTGTTACTCGAGAAGGTAAAAAATATCCTCTAGGGGAAGTATCCATCGAGAAAAAGATTAATGACTGTCTCTGTTTTTTTTAGATTATGACTCCAGTAACTAAGAGAAGACTAACTTATCGAATTACAGATGAATGCCCGACTGTACCAATAAATTTTTTTTACAAAGATGGAACACCGACTCCGATATATAATGATGCAGTTCTTGATTCGGGAGCATATGGCATCGCAATTCCTCTTTCATTGGCAGTGGAACTAGATTTAGATATGACTATGCTAAAACAACCTGGTCAGACTGCTGGTGGACCCGTTGATTCTTGGATGACATCTGCAGATTTTAGGATAGGAAGAGCTGGTGTATATGTTGAATATAAAGATGTTGATATTTGTGTTCTAGATTGGGAGACAAGAATTCTTGTAGGGATGAATCCTATTTTTAAAGATTTTATTGTTACGATAGATGGACGGGATAAAAAAGTCCTTTTAGTTCCAAAATAATAAGTATAACCCGTGTTAATATTTCTCCGACACAAGTATATAAAGATACCATTTTTTCTGTTTTGAATCTTTTTTTTATGAAAATAACACCCTGTCAAATACTAGATAGCTACCACAGACGTCCCCCCACATGCTCCGCTTCACGAAGAACAATTATGTTTTCATTAACGTTTGTCTCAATCGATTAATCCTATCCCGCAGCGCGATTGCTTTTTCAAAATCAAGGTCGTCCGCTGCTTTTTGCATCTCCAACTCCAAATCAACAATCATCGCAGGGATATCTTTCTTCGGAATATGTTTGGTATCGGTGATTTCCACGACTTTTTCTTTAATAGGTTTTACAATCGTCGTGGGAATAATATGATGTTTTTTGTTAAATTCAAGCTGCAACGCCCGCCGCCGATTCGTCTCATCCAATGCTTTGCGGATCGATTCCGTAAAAACATCTGCATAGAGCACCACAGTAGAGTTAACGTTTCGCGCTGCGCGACCAATGATCTGAATCAAACTGCGCTCATCTCGTAAAAAACCCTCTTTATCAGCATCCATAATCCCAATAAAACCAACCTCAGGGATATCAATTCCCTCACGTAACAAGTTAATGCCAACTAGCACATCGAACGTCCCCAGCCGCAACTCGCGGATGATCTCTGATCGCTCCAGCGTATCAATCTCCGAGTGCAGATACCTGGTCTTAATTTCCTTTTCAGCAAGATACTCAGCAAGCTCTTCAGCAAGCTTTTTCGTCAACGTATTGACAAGAACCCGGTCTCCTCGTTTCACCGTCCTTTGAATCTCACCAATCAAATCCCGCACCTGACCTTCTATCCTACGGACCACAACAGGCGGATCAACAAGACCGGTCGGCCGGATGATCTGCTCAACTACCTGCTGTGACTTCCCGAGTTCATACTCACCAGGTGTCGCGGAGACAAACACCACGGTACGCATATACTGCTCAAACTCCTTAAACATCAACGGCCTGTTGTCAAAGGCGCTCGGCAGCCGGAACCCATAATCAACAAGTGTCTGTTTCCTGGAATAATCACCATGGTACATCCCATGGATCTGCGGAAGAGTCCGATGACTCTCATCGATAAACATCAGAAAATCAGAAGGGAAATAATCAAGAAGACAGTACGGTTTTTCACCAGGCTTCCTTCCATCAAGATGCCGTGAGTAATTCTCAATACCCTTACAGAACCCGGTTTCCTCAATCATCTCCAGATCATACAATGTTCGTTGTCGCAGCCTGTGCGCTTCCAGCATGGGGAGTTGAGGCACCCGCTCCTCCAGCTCTTTTTTAATGGATTGTATTGCTTTCTTCTGACTGCTCTCAGGGATCACGAAATGTTTCGCAGGGAAAACAAACAGGTACTTCAACGACTCAATGACCTCACCACTGACCCGGTTTAGCTCTTTAATGGACTCAATCTCATCCCCGTTCATTTCGATACGATAGATGTTAGGGTAATACGCAGGGATGAGATCAATAGTATCACCTTTCACGCGGAACCGCCCAGGCTGCAGCGCCATGTCATTTCGCTCATACTGACCGTCAATCAAACGCCTGAGCAAATCATTTCGCACGATACGCTGCCCAGTACGAATCTCAAAACCCAACCCCTGATATTCACGAGGGTTCCCCACATTATAAATACAGGAGACAGAAGCGACAATGATCACGTCACGTCGTGAAAGCAAGGATGCTGTAGCAGCAAGCCGCATCTGCTCAAGTTTCGGGTTCACATCAGCATCCTTCTCAATGTACATGTCTTTCTGAGGGATGTAGGACTCAGGCTGATAATAATCATAATACGACACGAAATACTCCACCCGGTTTTCCGGGAAGAATTCCTTAAATTCACTATACAGCTGAGCTGCGAGCGTTTTATTATGGGCAATAACAATAGCTGGCCGCCGCACTTGATTGATAACCTGCGCCATGGAAAATGTTTTCCCGGACCCCGTGACCCCAAGCAAGGTTTGAGTAGAGTACTTTTTATGAATACCATCCACTAACTGTTTGATTGCCTCTGGCTGAGACCCGCGAGGAGTCAGATGCGTGGTGAGTTTAAAGCCGGTCATGCTATCAACTCTTTTTTCCTTAACAAGCGATTATACGCGATCGCAAAACGATGCGCTTCATCGCGGATCTCCTGGATAAACTGTAAGGCTTTTTCTTTTTTGGCTAAACGAAGCGGGCGGTCGCTGCCTGGCAGGTAGATCTCCTCAAATTGTTTCGCAAGGGAAATAATGGGAATATGAACCCCAAGGGCTTCAAGCTCATGGACCGCGCTGTTCAACTGACCTCGCCCACCATCAACAATGATGAGTTGTGGTAGCGCAGCATGTTCCTGTTTTAAGCGGGTGTACCGACGACGGACCACTTCTGCTATCGCTGCGACATCATCAATGCCACTGACTGTTCGTATCCGGAACCGACGATAATTGGTTTTATCTGGTTTCCCCGCTCTAAACTGCACCATGGAGCCTACCGTTGACGTTCCTGAGAGATGCGAAATATCAAAACATTCAATGACCCAGGGGAACTCCTGCAACTGTAGTCGTTTCTGCAGCTCTTCACCTTTCGTACGATCAGCAAAGAACGAGCTTTCAATATTTTTTATCACCAAAGCAAGCAGCTGTTTTCTCGTTCCTTTTTTAGGTACCAGTATCCGTACGCGTTTCTGCCTTTTGTGTTCAAGAAAAGAAACAAGGGATTCTGTCACCTTCGTAGGTAGAATGATTTCTGAAGGAACCGGGTTTTCTGAGTAGTACTGCACGAGGAATTCCTCTAAAAAACCATCATGAACATCAAAGACAAATTCGTTTTTATGAGACAACGTCCCCTTGTAGATATTAAACACCATGAGGTACACGGTTCTGTTTCGTATCACAAAGTTGATGATATCTTCATCAGAGGTGTGCTGTCGCTGCATCTTCTGACGATCCTGCAGGTGCTCGATTGCTGCTTTTTGATTCCGAAGATGTAACGCTTTTTCAAACTCCAGGTGTTTTGAATGCTTGGTCATCTCTGCATCCATGTGTTTGAGGAGCTCTTTGGATTTACCTAAAAGCACCATCTGTACATGAGCGATTTTTTTTGCATACTCTTGTTTACTGATAAATCCAGCGCAGGGCCCATCACAGAGGTGAATATGGTACCGGAGGCAGGGTTTCTTAGGCATTTTCTTACAGGTTCGTAAGCTAAACGTTCTGGTTAAAAACTGTAGCACGTAATCGCGTTCCTGGCCGGAAACAAACGGGCCAAATAATCGCCCGTCTTCCTCCTTTCGTCTGGCAATACGCAATCGCGGAAATTCTTCATTGGTGAGTTGGATAAATGCAAACGTCTTAGCATCCTTGAGATTAATGTTGTATTTTGGCTGATGTTTTTTAATAAGTGTGTTTTCAAGGATGAGTGCTTCAACTTCCGTGTCAGTGACAATATAGTCAACTGATTCGATACTTCGCAACAGGCTCAGAGTCTTTGGATCCCAGTCTTTTGTTAGAAAATATGTTTGTATCCGTTTCCGCAGGTTTTTTGCTTTGCCGACATAAATGATGCTCTGCGCTGTATCTCGAAAGAGATAACACCCAGGGTTCGTTGGAATCGAATTTATCTCAACCATGCCTCTTTCTTCTCAGTAAACAACGGTTTGAGGATAGCGCCTGTATAACTTTTTCTGCTCCTTGCTACCTCTTCAGGCGTCCCCACTGCAACGACTTCTCCACCAAGGTCTCCCCCTTCAGGACCAAGATCAATGACATAATCCGCTGATTTAATCACTTCCATGTTGTGCTCAATGACCACAACGGTGTTGCCCATGGTCACTAAACTATTCAAGACATCAATGAGTTTTTTCACATCATGGAAATGCAACCCTGTGGTCGGCTCATCCAGAAGATACAAGGTTTTCCCTGTACTTTTCTTGGAGAGCTCCCTGGTAAGTTTAATCCGTTGCGCTTCACCACCAGACAGCGTGGTAGAACTCTGACCTAGTTTAATATAATCAAGACCGACACGCTGAAGCGTCTCAAGTTTCCTACGGATGAACGGGATGTTTTCAAACACATGAAAAGCTTCCTCAACACTCATCGCAAGCACATCAGCAATCGACTTCCCCTTGTACTGGACTTCAAGGGTTTCTTTATTGTACCGTTTCCCTTTACATTCCTCGCATTCCACGTAGATATCGGGCAGGAAGTTCATCTCGATTTTAATGACTCCGCCTCCTTGGCAGGCTTCGCATCGTCCCCCGCTCACGTTAAAGGAGAACCTCCCTGATTTATAGCCACGGAGTTTTGCCTCAGGGGTCCTGGCATAGATATTTCTGATTTCATCAAACACTTTCGTGTAGGTTGCAGGGTTGCTCCGCGGGGTTTTTCCTATCGGGTTTTGGTCAATGACGATGACTTTATCTACTTCAGAGTCACAGATAATCGCATCATGTTTGCCAGGGAGATCACGTGATTCATGTAGCTTCCTCATGAGACCCTTGAAGAGAATCTCATAGATAAGGGTGGATTTCCCACTCCCCGATACCCCAGTAATTACTGAAAAAACACCTATCGGGATGTTCACATCAATGTTTTTCAAGTTGTTCTCTTTGCATCCTATGATGCGGATGTAGCTATCAGTCCGCCTTCTAGTTTCTGGGATTTCAATAGCAAGTTTCCCTGAAAGGTACTGTCCGGTTAATGATCGTGGATTTCGTTCAAGGTCCTGTGGTGTCCCTTGTGCAATGATTTTTCCTCCATGAACCCCAGCACCAGGCCCCATGTCAATGACATAATCTGCATGTCGAATGGTTTCTTCATCATGCTCGACAACAATCAAGGTGTTTCCCAGATCGCGTAATTTCTGCAGCGTCTGTATCAGTTTTTTATTGTCCCGCTGATGCAACCCGACTGAGGGCTCGTCAAGAATATAGAGTACACCTACCAGGTTTGAACCGATTTGTGTCGCAAGCCGTATCCGCTGTGCTTCACCACCCGCAAGTGTTCCTGCATTACGAGATAAGGTAAGATAGTTCAACCCCACATTATCCAGGAAACGTAACCGTGCCTTGATTTCCTTGAGTATTAATTTCGCTATCTCCTCTTGTTTTTTTGCAAGTTTCAGCGTCTCAAAGAACTCAAGAGAGTGCTTAATGGAAAGATCCGTGATGTCGAAAATAGATTGACCTGCGATTTTCACGGAGAGGATTTTTTGTTTTAATCGTCTCCCTTGACATGCAGGGCAGGGGGAGATCCGCATGAATCGTTCCATATCTTGTCTGCGATACTCAGATTCTGTCTGCTTGTAGAGGCGTTCTGACTGCGGGATGAGGCCTTCCCAGTGACCAACATGGGACCAGTTGGCATCACCGTTTTTCATCACGATATTAAACCGAATGGATTCATCAGACCCGTACATGATCGCGTTATATTGTCGTTCCGTGAGATCTTTTAGGGGAGTGAAAATAGAAAAACCGTAATGTTTCGCTACTGCTCCAAGGTAATTGTTGCGCCAGCCATCCCTGATTGTTTTATACAAGGCTATCGCCCCATCCGCGATACTCAACTCTTTGTTGGGTATGATGAGATCAGGGTCAAACTCCATTTTTATGCCAAGGCCATGACATGCTTCACAAGCACCAAACGGACTGTTAAACGAAAACATACGTGGCTGCAGCTCCTCAAACATGGTTCCACAGACAGGACAGGCCATGGATGAAGAATACAGATGTTCTTTACCGGATTTATCGAGCAACAGGAGCAGCCCTTCTGATTTTTGTAAGGCTTGTTCACAGGCTTCGGTGAGCCGGGAGGTATCAGAGGCCTCGAGTCGATCAATGACGAGTTCAATATCGTGTTTTTTATATCGTTCAAGTTTGATTTCCTCATCGGTCCGAACGATGGTTTTATTGACACGAACCCGAGCGTATCCTTCTTTGTTGAAATCCTTTAACAGTTGTTCATAGGTTCCTTTCTTCTGACGAATGATCGGTGATAGAACAGTAACAGTTCCTTTGATGTCGTGTGCGATTCGCTCTGAGATTTTCTGCGGGGATTGCGACTCGATCTTGATGTTATGGGTTGGACAATACGGGGTGCCGATGCGTGCAAAAAGCAATCGTAGGTAATCGTAGATTTCAGTAATCGTGCCGACGGTACTGCGAGGGTTTTTACTCGTTGTTTTTTGTTCGATAGAAATTGCTGGGGAGAGTCCTTCTATACTGTCGACATCTGGTTTATTCATAAGTCCTAGGAACTGTCGTGCGTAGGCTGAGAGTGATTCCACGTACCTGCGCTGTCCTTCAGCATAGAGAGTGTCAAAAGCAAGGGTTGATTTCCCTGAGCCTGAAATCCCTGTAATGACGATGAATTTATCCCTGGGAAGCTCGACGTTGATGTTTTTAAGGTTGTGTTCTCGTGCTCCTTTGATGATGATGTTTTTTATTGGAAATCCCCCCTGAAAACAGAGAAAGATACATACAAATATATACTCTTCTTCTTGGATGATCAATAATCCCTTGAAGGTCTCTTTTCCCCTCAAGCAGTATCATATATTCAAGGTTTTCTAAGACGTCACTGAAACTATAGAAACAGACCTCGAAAAACTTGACCATATTTTATTCAAACAATGTTCCAAAGATATAAAATCTCTCTTCCCATTTCATAAAATGAGGACAGAAACCATGGAGAACAACACAATTTCACAACTTGAACAGCTCATTCGAAATGAAACATTTGACATGGATCCAGAAGAAAGCAGAACCCTTGGGTACCAGGTCGTTGACCTGATGATTATGTATTTGAACACTCTCCAGCATGAGCCGATTCTTCCACAAAAAACATTTCAAGAAATGAAGCACCTCATCAACGAACCTCTTCCCCAGAACCCACAAAACCCTCATGATATACTCCAGGAATGCCAACAAAAAATCATCACCAATGCAGTACACATCGGCAACCCCCGGCTCCTTGGATGGATGCTTGCATCAGGAACAGCAATCAGTGCGTTTGCAGAAGAAATCGCTAGTACACTAAACCAGAATGTCTCAGTATCAGGGTCAACGATAGCAACAGTAGTGGAATTACTCGTCCTTGATTGGATGAAACAAATCCTTGGGTATGACGCCAAAGCAGGAGGGATCCTTGTAAGCGGAGGATCTATGGCAAATCTGACTGCTCTTACGGTCGCTCGAAACATCAAAGCCGATTTTGATGTCACCTCTCAGGGTATGATCCAACAAGAGAAACACATGACCATATATGTCTCAAGTGAGGTACACCACTGCGTGCCAAAAGCAGCACACATACTTGGTATTGGCACACACAACATCCGATGGGTGAAAACCGACGAGAACCAACGTCTCGATCCCAAAGACCTCATAATGAAAATCAACGAAGACCTCTCCTCTGGAAAAAAACCGTTTTGTGTCGTGGCAACAGCAGGGACTGTAAACACCGGTGCCATTGATCCACTTGATGCAATCGCGGATATCTGCCAACACCATGAGTTATGGTTCCATGTTGATGCAGCCTATGGTGGATTTGCTGCACTTTCCGATACATACAAACCTCTTCTCAAAGGTATCGAGCGGGCTGATTCTGTCGTTCTCGATCCACATAAATGGTTATTCATCCCCTACGAAGCAGGATGTGTCCTTGTAAAAAATTCATCGGATATGAAACAAACGTTTACCGTGGATGCACCGTATATCCATACGAAAAAAAACGTATCTGCATCAGACGAAGAAATCGATTTCTCTGACTATGGAATTCAACTCTCTCGCCAGTTCAGGGCACTCAAGATCTGGATGTCACTCAAACAATATGGAATAAAAAAATATCAACAGCTCATTGAACAGAACATCCATCTCGCGCAATATTTGGAGGCGATAGTGAACGAATCAAAGGATTTTGAGAACGCAGCCCCAGCAGGATTAAGCACCGTATGCTTCCGATATTACCCCCAGGATTTACAGCAAAAATACCCTGAAAAAACAATAGCTGAACAAGAGAAAATCAACGATTACCTCAATCTATTAAATCGTGCAATCATTGAAAAGATGCGTATGGATGGACGCGCATTGCTCTCCAGCACGATTCTTGAAAACAAGTTTGTCCTCCGTGCCTGTATCATGAATTATCGAACAACGAAACAAGATATCCGTATAATTATTGAAGTTATCCGAGAGTTAGGGAAAAAGAAGGATGTGGAGCTACGAAAGAAATTCTTATGAGTAGTATCAAAGAAAAACGTATTAGAGTTCCTCATAAGTGAATCGCTTGTATTTTTCTTTCATCTCCGGTGAAATCATCCAGAGTTGGGTAACAATTTCTTGTGGTACGGCTGCTGCTTCGTTCTTTGCCTGTTGGATATCTTGGGGGGTAAGATGAAAATATAACGGGCATTTTATAATGATATAGCCTCGTTTGTTTTGTTTGTATCTGGGGATTACTGGCCAGATTTTGCAGAGTTTTGGTTTTATGTGCTGGATTTCACAGGAATAATCTTTTTTTAGGTACGGGCAGGGTTTCTGATCCTCTGCCTGAATTTGATAAATATTCTCGTCGATTTGTATGAAATGGTCAGAAAAACCTGCTTGGAGTATCGTATCTTTTTCTTGTTTCGTAACCGGTGGTTTGACAATAGTACAACACCATGCGTTACATTGCTTACACACTGATATCAAGGTAGAGGATGTTGGCATAGATAGTGTAGTTTCGCTGAATCATATAAAGATTTGGGGGGGATTCATGCATTAGCGATAGTCATCTTGTAGCGTACGACCGGTTTTTTTCTCCCATTCCTCAACAGAGATGGAGTATTTTTTATGGATTTTCTCACCATAGCCAAGGCCGAGATAGGAACACAATGGTACAATTCCTTCAAAGGTTGAACAATGGATGACGCAGCGTTGTAATCGATCGATGTTGAGATTCCATGGATCCTGATACCACATAAAACCCACAAACAAGGTTTTATGACGAAACTCTCGCAGAGCGTACTGACTTCCGAGAATTGTTGCGTCTTTAAAAATTTGTTTTGAATCATAACCGTGTGGTGCTTTTTCATAATCGACAAAGGTGTTGATATTTCGTATGAAAGCAGCTCCGATACGCAGTTTTCGTAAAGGACCCTTTATCTTTGATAGTTGATTAAGAAATTTCATATCAGCTTCTACATCAACAAATTGTGTAATAGGTATTGGTCTTCCTTCGTCCACAAAGATGAATGTTGATCCTCCGCACCCAGGATGGGCAGTGAACTGTATTTGGGGCTCCCTTGTCATGGTTTCAATGAGTTTATAAATCGGGTAGATAAAGGACACAGGGTAGAAATCATTTCGTGATATCATACCGGTGAATTCATGTTCGATGAATTCCAGTATCTGAGAATAATCTACACGTTTGCTCTTCCATTCATCGTTGTGTAATTTCGTTGCCCTACCGGAAAAGGAGATTGGGAGAAAATGAACGCCTCTGACAACATCGATATTATCAATGGCAAAACGGACTATCTTACCAGCTTCATGGATGTTTTTCCTACCGATGAGAATCGGTACTAACACAACATTTAAATTGACTTTTTTCAGATTTTCTAAAGCTTTTTTGTTCTGTTCAATCAACGGATTCGTTTGTTCAGTTACCCCATTAATACTGAGATAGATAGTGTTCACTTGTTCATCTTTCAGACGTTGGCAATAGTCAACACTTTCAGCAAGTTTCAATCCATTCGTATGAAGTTGTACATGCTTGAACCCAACTCCCTTTGCGAGTCGAATAATATCAAAAAGATCATCACGAAGGGTTGGTTCACCACCGATGATCTGAAGTGCGTTTGAACCTACGGGTTTTTCATCCCGTGTTTGTTTCATCAGTTCTCGCAGTTGATCGACTGTCGGTTCATAGACATATCCTGCTGTCCTGGCATCCATAAACCAAGAGGGACATTTCAGATTGCATCTGTTTGTCACGATGAGATTCGTTAACATCGTTTGAGATGTATGTTCTTCGTAGAGTGGGGGGTCATTGAATAAACTCTTTTTAATCTCAGCGACCGGATCCCCAGTCACCTTATAGGTCATCCATCGTTTATACAAATCAACATCGCCAAAATATATCTCCTTAAAAGACCCGTGTTTTTGACATTTTTTTATTATCCATACTTTCCCATCTTCTTCGACAATACTCCCACTAATCTTTTGGATTTTTCCCTCTGTGTAACAAGTGGGACAGACAGATTCTATGCATTCTAATACGTTCATTACAGTCAACCAATAAACGATGTTATAGTTTATACCCTTTTTTTAAGATTTAATTACTCATTGATAAGAAAACATATATAAAATCTCAATCACTATAATACTTTCAATATGGAAAAGAATACGATACTGGAATTAAAAAGAAGGCGAGAAATCTATGAGTTTATTTCTCAAAACTCTGGAGTACACCTACATGATATCTCAAGAAAAATGAATATTCCTGTCACTTCTTTGAAATATCATTTACACTATCTTGAAAAAAAAGGTCTCATCATATTAAGAAAGGATGGCAAATACAATCGATATTTTATTTCACTTGAAATCGGTGAAAATGAAAAAAAGATACTGAATTGTTTTCGAAAAAGAACTGCACTTCACATTATACTATGTTTTTTCATTGCTGTACAATGTTCTCAGAGAGATCTCAGTAGATACCTTGAAAAACATCCTGCAACCATTAGTTTCCATCTGCGAAAAATGATACATGCAGGTATTATTGAACACGTATCGATTGATAACGGAGTTATCCATAAAAAAACACTGCCGAGTACTATTAAACGACCTCAAGTATCAAGTGAGAAGATCTATGTCTTAAAAGACCCGTGGGTGATGTATGATTTACTTATTAAACATAAAGAGCACCTGGCTGATAAAAAGATGGTTGAGTTCATCATCGAGTTTGTTGAGTTTTATATATCTAGGGGTATTCCACAACAAATCCAAAATCGAGAAGATACCATAGAGTCGGTCGTTAATGCGTATTGTCAGTTCTTCTTTCCACCATCATTTCGTTCTTAGTTAACTTATCGAACATAGGACAAACTCCCTTTATCCTTGCCGATTCTCGCATAGTAATATTCTTTTAACCAGAAAGTAAAGATTGGATGATTGTGCCATAAACTTTTTATATAAAAATTATTAAATACTCCTATGAAAACTAAAAAAAATAATATCAAAGGTACTAAACCAATGGAGAATTCGATGAATATCGAACGGTTATTGGGAATAATAACGATGAATTCATATCAAGATCTTGAACAGAATCAAGAGATCATAGGATCAGAACTACAACGATTAAAGATACCACGACAAAAACAACAGGAACTCGTGCAAAAAATCATCAAAATAGCAAAGATAACAACAAATCCTAAGGTTCGAAAAAGCTACCTCCGGTCGTATTTCCGTGTCTATAAGAACGGCATAGAAAGCGATGGGCGAGACAGTTCAGTTATCATCGAAATTACAAAACGATGCCCAAAGAACTGTCTTCATTGCTACTCAAAATTTACCGGGCAACGACAAGAAATGTCAAATGTCGTTCTCAAAAAAATCTTGAGATATGCACGAAAACATGTAAAACATATATTCTTAACCGGTGGTGAACCAACACTGGATCCCCGGGGTTTTGAGCTCGCTGAGCAGAACCCAGATATCATATTTTTCATTTTCACAAATGGGAGCACAATGACCACGGAGTATGCCAAACGATTAGCCGGTCTTGGAAATCTCATCCCCCTCATCGGTATTGATGGAGCTTCTCCCTCATCACATGATCACCTCCGCGGAGAAGGAAGTTATCAAGAAGTATTAAACGCAATCGAAATGCTTCATCGACACAACACCCCCTGGGGCTACATTAGTTTAGTAACAGAACAAAACGCTCGTGAAGTGTTAAACACACAGTTCATCACCGAGAAAACAAAAAAAGGCGCGTTCATTGCACGATATCTTGAATATCTACCTGTCGGTCCAAATCCTCTACGAGAGTTGATTCTTTCAGGAGAGACGTATTATTATCTTGAAAAACGCAAAAAAGAGATTATCGAATCAGGGATCATCTACATGCAAGAGACCAAACAAAAAAAATGCAATGGATTACTCTTTTTCGATGTTGACGGCAATATCAAAAATTGTTTCTGTTTCCATTATACGAAGTACAATGTTGCAGATGGTGATATTAAAAACTCAATAGAAAAAATACGGAATGAATGGACCACCTACAATTGGGTGGGGGAATGTCCGCTCTATGCTGATTCGATTGGATTCAAAAATCACTTAGAAAAACTAGGATGGAAGAGTATTTCTTCTGCGAAAGAAACGTATCTCACCTATCTCCCGCTCGCTCGACAATTAACACGTAATTATCGACGGTTTCTCAAGATCAAAACACAGCTAGGAGCATAGATGCAAGAAACCCGCAAGAAGGAAAATCAAGATAAGCAGACTTGTATTTCTGAGAATGATGCGAAGTATTCTTTCGGACTACCTTCGACTGATGAGGTTCCCTGGAGCATTTGCCGCTGCACTCACTCCAGTAGTGGGTGCACTGAGCGTGGGCGTCTCCTCCCTTCCTGTTATCGGTCCGCTCTTCCTCATCGGGTTTTTCTCAAAAATCTACGGATTTATCTTAAATGACTATATCGATATTGATCTTGATGCCCTGAGCACAGACCTTTCTCAGAGGTCACTTGTGAAAGGAACGATTTCAAAAAACAGGGCGCTGATCATTCTCACCGTATGTTTTATTGCAGCATATAGCGCCATTTTTCTCTTTTTCTATTCGAACAACGTCTTTTTTTTCATAGCATTGTTTTGCATTATCATTGCAGATATTCTAGGGATTGTTTATAACATCTATGGGAAACAAATTCTAGGGTCTGATTTCTTCATAGCTCTTGCTGAGTCCATGCTATTCCTCTTTGGTGCTCTCATAGTTCTAGAGAACAAGACATTCGGACTGTTTCAGTGGATCCTGTTTCTCTATATCTTTACCCTAGTGTTTTATATGAATGCAGTCATCGGCGGATTGAAAGACGCTGATCATGATTATCTAAGGTCTGCGAAAACCATTGCGTTGGCCATCGGCGTAAGAGTAACCCCAGAAAAGAATGTTTTCATCCCTTGGAGTTTTAGGATATTCAGCATAGGACTTCAAGCATTTTCCGCAGGTCTTTTATTTGCTCCCTTTGTTTGGCATGAAATACGCTATGAACTCTGGCAGATACTGCTACTTCTCATAATTCTTATAGTAGCCTTCGCTACAAGTTATAGGATGCTTATGATCAAACAGTTTGACCGAAAGAGGTTACGAAAAAATATCAGCGGCCAGCTGTTCCTGTGGTCTGCTGCAGTTCCACTGTTGCTTGCATCGATCATTGGTTGGCTTGCTGCAGCAATCTTGGTTAGTGCGCCTGTCTTGTGGTACTTTGCCTTCTCTCTTTTGATAGGTGAAACACTTTTTCAACCTCAACTATAAAAAAGGTACAGTAGATGACCAAATCTTTTCAAACCTATAATCTAGTGAAGTCAAAACACATGGTTTTGAACGTCTTCTCCAGTCAATGATCCGGTACCAAAAGTGTCCTATGATGGCAATCAC
>Ga0315289_10004889_pt1 | contig 19925 bp, 14 predicted proteins | sample YL17G11_40_MG_FD_203452 | JGI IMG/M metagenome (GOLD analysis project Ga0315289, IMG submission 203452) | Sediment microbial communities from Yellowstone Lake, YNP, Wyoming, USA - YL17G11_40 | ecosystem: Environmental > Aquatic > Freshwater > Lake > Sediment | place: USA: Wyoming | collected... | reverse complement strand
GCATCTCCAGTTGCGGTCTCGTTCCGACCGGGCTTACAGTGTTTCAGCCATAATTGCCTTCAGGCACGATCGAAGATACCATCCTTGGCAAGGGTTTTGCGGATCCCATGTAAAGGCCATCTGGGGCAACCTACAGCTTCTTTTCGTCCTGGGGATAACGGCAATCCTAAGCGATGGACGAAGTCCTCCCGGGCCGACTCCTGCGGACTATCCCATATGGATGACGGGATTTCTCTAGAGACTGAATGGTGTTAGAAGGTCTTTATCGCCTTCGGTGAGCTTGGGGTAAAGCCTAAGCCGATTAAAGGGAATTGGCATTAGGGCCCAATGGCCGGAGGCGATATACCATCTTTTACGCCTTGTACCTGCTTGACATCATCTAGGAAGGCTGCGAGGCAGTGTCAAGCTTAAATACCCCTTGTCGCCAAATTTCCCTTCTCACAGGCTTGATACTTCTTTGTCCATCTGATATGAGGGGAATTTGACTCAGAATCATAAGGCGGTGTTCGAGGCGGCACTATTTGCCGCTGGCCGGACTTTATCTTTGAGAGAGCTCTCGGATCTTGCCGGGCTCAAAGAAGAGGAGGCTTTAGTCGATGTTGAGGAGCTGGCTGCGGACTACTCCTCTCGCGCTGCGGGCATGGAGATAAGGAGAGTTGGAGACGGGTATATCATGCAGGTCAGAGCAGGCCTGGCTCAAAGGGTAATGCACATCGCGCCCCGCGAGCTGGAAGCTCCTTTGACGAGAACCCTGGCGGTGATCGCCTTCAGGCAGCCCATCCGGCAGAGCGAGCTAGCGGATGTACGAGGCAACAAGTGCTATGGCCATGTCAAAGAGCTGGAGAAGATGGGGCTGATCGCATCAGCCCGGCAGGGGAGAACAAGGGTTCTCACCACGACCAAGGCCTTCGCGGAGTACTTCGGCATAAGCTCAGATCGCCCGGAGTCCATCAGAAGTGCTATTCAAGAGGATAAGAGGCCAGTGGGGGTCACGGCCATGTACGAGAGCCTTGCCCTCCGTTTGGGCCTGAGCTATTTGGTAATTAATCCCTATAAGCCGGAGCAAGAGGATCTGGAGAGGCTGAAGGAGATAAGGATGCTGGTGGCTGCTCCTGGCTACGCCCAAGAGATACGAAAGCATTACTCTGGAGACCTGATCGAGGCCAGCGTCCGTACCCTATCTCAGCTAAAGGAGAGCGCGAAAAGGATCTGCATGGCAGCTGGAGAGGGGAATATTGAGCCACTGGCTGCGGATATCGATGCGCAGCTACGGCTTTACAGAGAGGAGGCCCGATCTATACGGTCAATTCGTCCTCTCACCGTCATGGTAGAGGATATGGCCAGGGATCTGAACATCCCGCAAGAGCGGGAGGGAGTCCGAGTCGCTCCCGATTATGCTTCTTTTGAAGCAGAGGTAAAACTGCCCACTCATCAGCCTTATCACATGGACATACTGGAGAGGGTAAAGCAGAGGTATGAGGCGATGCTGAGCGGCCTCCGCTCCTCATCATGATCAAAAGGATTTCCTCATTGCAGAAGAGATGGAATTCCTCATTGCAGAAGAGATGGAATTCCTCATTGCAGAAGAGATGGAATTCCTCATGCAGATCAGAACCATCCTCTTCGCTTGAAATAGAGTATCATTGTGAGGCCTATGAGAATGCATACGGTCATAACAGCTGGATAGCCCCAGGGTGTTTCCAGCTCTGGCATATACCTGAAGTTCATCCCATAAATGCCGGCAATAAAAGTAAGAGGAATGAATACCGTTGAGATGATGGTCAAGACCTTCATGACCTCATTCAGCCTGTTGCTCAAGCTGGAAAGATAGGTCTCCAGGAGAGAGGCAGACATATCTCTGAAGGTCTCTAGGTTCTCTATCACCTGAATGGTGTGGTCATAGACATCACGGAGATAGATCTTAGTGGCATCGGTGATCAAGGGTGAATCTATTCTCTGCAGCTTGCTGACGGCCTCCCTTAGTGGCCAGACGGACTTGCGGAGAAAGAGCATATCTCTTTTTAAATTATAAATTGCGGGTAGCGTGGAAGGATCGGGATTGGCCACCACCACGTCTTCCAGATCCTCGAACCTCTCCCCCAGCTTCTCCATGATTACAAAATAATGGTCCACAATGGCATCCATCATGGAATAGGCGAGGTTATCCGTCCCTAGCCTCCTTATTCTGCCCTTTCCCGTTCTGAGCCTGTCCCGGAGAGGATTGAACACATCCAGCTCCTTTTCCTTAAAAGATATCACAAAGTTTGGTCCTAGGATCAAGCTGACCTGATCGGCATCGAACAGTTCGTCCTCTTTTTTCTCATTGTAATAGAGCATCTTGAGGACAATGAATATGTAGTCCTCGTAGTCCTCCACCTTTGGCCTCTGGTCGGTGAGAATGTCTTCCAGAACCAGGGGATGAATGCCGTAGCAAGATCCCAGCTTCTCCAGGATATCGACCTGATGCAAGCCATCGATATTTATCCAGGTCACAGTGGGCTTGCCCTTGAAGACAAAGCATTCTTCGACGTTTTTGATTTCTGCCTCATGGTAATGATATTCATCATAGTCTATGACTGTGATCTTCGGCAATCCCTTGCTCTCATATGCCATAGGCGGGCCGGCGGCTGGGAGGTCGTAAAGCCTGGAATTCTTAGCATTTCCTGCAATCATATACCCCAATCCCCTGTGATCCAGCGTCTTCTTTCACAATCAAGAAACCATGATCCATCATAGATGATCTATTTCAAGATTGCGTTGGTCGGCCTGAGGCCGTCACCTACTCTAAACAGGAGGCATCTCCTCCTTCACTCTCTCCATCACGAGCATCTCTAACAGCTCCTTCACGCCCTCTACAGACCTTATCTCGCCATTTATCATGCTGTTGAGCTCTTCAAGGCTCTTGCACCAGACCTTGACCAGCAGGTCATGCTCTCCAAGAATGCCGTATACTTCGGTGATCTCAGGGATCTTTGCCAAGGCCTGCTTTGCCTCATCATGCCTGTCAGTGGCCGTCTGCACCAGCACCATTGCAGTAACTGCATACCCTGTGGCGGCAGGGTTGGCAATTATAGTGAACTTCTCTATGATCCCCTTGCTCCGCAATCTCTTGAGCCTGAACTGAAGGGTGGAATCCGAGATGCCAGTGAGGCGGGACATCTCCTGCAGGCTCATCCTGGAGTCATCCCGGAGATGCTTCAATATGACGCGATCGATCTCGTCCATATCCCTGGCGTTTTCCCTAATGTCTATCTCTCCCTTCGGCCCAATGATGGGAAAAGTACCAAATCAAAGTATAAAAGATTTATCTTTTTCTAAGATATTCTATTATTACCAATCTTTTTCTAAGACTTGACCCCTTGAGATCGATGCTGTCAAGCCATCTCAGTCCTCGGCCTGCTAGGCTCCCGATCCGTCCCCTGGGTCATCGGCTAGAAACTTCAACCTGTTTTGGCATTTACAGCCCAACGGCTATAGAGACCCAAAATTTATTAGCCAAAAGAGCCATCTTCTTCAAGAAGCAAGGAGCTGATTATTTGCGCAAATGTGATCAATCTGTCCGATCTATCTGGCATAAGCGGTTCCTGATGGCAGGCAGCATCCTGATCGGGACTCTGGCCGTCATCGGGTTTGCCGTGGCAGCAAATGGAACCGATGGCCAAGGCACAGCCACTGGAAATGAAGAGGCCGGGAAGTTGCTCTTTTCTGATGACTTTTCGACCAGCAAGAGCGGATGGACAACGTATTCGAAGGGCAGTCTATTAGCGGCCTACAAGAATGGCAGCTACATCTTGACTGCGGTGCCCGCTAATTACTGGAGCTATAACTCTAATCCTCGACTCAATCTAACAGATTTCATAGTAGAGGTTGAGGCTACGAAGGTGAGCGGCCCTGACGACAATGTCTTCGGCCTTGCCTTCCGCAGAAGGCCAGGTTACAATTACGCTTTTCTAATCTCCAGCGATGGCTATTACGATTTCAGAGAAATTAATAATAATACATATGTGGATTCCCAGAACTGGACAGAGTCGGAGTCCATCAAGACCGGCAGCCAGCCCAACTTGATCAAGCTCGTCGCCCAAGGAGATAAGTTCTCGTTCTATGCCAATGGCGAAAAGCTGGGGGATCATGTAGATGACACCTTAGTCAATGGAAGCATAGGACTTTATGTCGGCAGCCAATCCGAGGGCAATGTAACCATCGCCTTCGATAACTTCAAGGTGTGGAGCTTGAAAGAATAGAGTCCGAGGAAGGCAAGTCCCCAAATGCTTTGCCCTCCTCTAGCGATCTTTTTTATTTCGCCGTCTTTCGACAATGCAGATCTTCTTTGGCCAAGGCACATTTTTTTGTTGCGAGATTGGTATGTGTTTAGCTCCCCAAAAAGCGCTTGCCTCATTTGGATTTGGGTCAATGAAGGATTGCAGACCAACAACTTGCGCCAGATTGAAAAACATTATATGTAGACGATGTCGCTTGATACCGCCCATTTTGACCCGGCCATGCAAGACATAGCAAGATATCCTGAAATGAGTTTAAGGATGCTGATTGAGATGAGCTAAACACATACCGAGATTGTATTTCAAATTCCTGTAGATATTGCATTTTATTTAGAGGGAAAAGAGATTGTTAGGATTCCAGGTCTTGTCTTACCTTGGCCAACCGCGATTTCGTCGCCTTTATCGATCCTGCCAGATTAGCGGAATCTGCAGACTGGGGCGGGCAGCATTCTGGGCAGCACTCTCTGGAGCTGTTGATGATGGCAGATCCCCTCTCCGGATCGATATTAAGAGAGAGAGATTCGGTCGGGGAACGCTTGTAGACCAGCTCCACAGGTCGGCTCAAGGGGGATAGGGAGGTAAAGAATAGGCCCGCTCTCATGGTTCCGTTGGGGGGCAATATCGCGGCACTGATCCCTTCTCTGGTCAGAGAGTCGTATTCCTTGCTGCCGTACTTCCATCCCCACTGGTCAATCAGGCTGAAGTTCTTGGCGCTCAAAGGAAGATTGGCGGTGCCGTTATTGGTAACAGACACATCCAGCCTTAGCGACTTCTTGCTGGTGTCCATTCTGAATCCTGTTATTCCATAATAAACCATTGTGGCATTGCCGTCACTGGCGTTGATGGGTTCAGGAAAATCCAAGGAATACGGCTTGCCGCCGTTTGGATCTGAGGAGGGATCCACCACCAGGCTTTTGGGAATGGCTTCTGTCGGCACCACAAAGCTTATCAGCCAGCGGTTTTGCTGGAGGCTCCTTGTGTACTGCGGGCTCATCATGTAGGAGCGATCATTTCTGTCCATAAGGGTATAGACTGCCCGGGTGGAGCCAATGCTCGCGTTGCTCCAACGCAAACTCAGGTCCAGGTCAAGGATCATGTATCTATCGTAATTGATGTTATCCATGGACAAGGGCTCCTTATAGGACCCGTAGATCGAGCAGTTGAGGAGGCCGTTATCGCCATACAAGGGGTATCCGACGGCCGATCCAATCAATGCCGCCAGGACCAGAGCCCGCCATATCATCTTCGATATACCTCCAAGGTTATATCATTCTAACTGGTTAGACTTAAAGTTAATGGCCGGTATTCTCATCCTTCATAACAAGCCAAGATTCTGCTTCTTTCGTAACAAGCCGGTATTCTCATCCTTACATGACATGTGTGCATTTTTATTCTCTTTTTGCGTTTTTCAAGCGGATTTGCTCCATCTTGCCGTTGACCGAAGATCACGTCTTGCCGGGGATAGGTCGCTTCGAAATCAGGTCGTCTTTCTCTCAAAAGGCCACCAGACATTTCTTATCCCTTCATGACATGATGGTATATCCTCTGGCAAGCGGGCATTTCCTTTTTATGATATGCTCATGAACTCGTCGTATCTTGGCATTACTAAATATTTATTTTTTGTATTTTTTTAATTATTAGCCGCACTTATCAGCTCGATAGCAAAAGATCAACAATACCAGAGGATGTGAGATTCCTCCATGGGAATGAAGGCCTCAGGATGATGGGGGATTATTCTGGGCGTGAAGTGCTCCGCGGGGCGCATAGACAACACTCGGGCTGCATACAGATAGCCTCTGCCATTTTGCGGCTTCTCGCTCTCCACCGACATGGCCACCCTGGTCGGCTCTTGGTCGCCCAGGGGGTCAGCATAGAGTTCTACTGCCACATCATGAGGATCTATTCTCCCCAGGAAGACCTCGACCTCGAACCTCCATAGCTCTCCCTCGCGGTTCACCTGCAGATCGCCAAAATGCATGTCACCCCATCCTTTCTCCAGCCTCTCCCGCCACGCCTCAAGCGCAATAGAAAGCTTTGCGCCCTCTGCAGACCTGCGCCGATATGCTCGGGACGCCGGAATGTAGGCCTTCTCCAGGTACTCTCGTACCATGCGATGGCTGCTGTACTGCGGCGTCAGCCTGGCCATGCTGGCCTTGATCCTTCTCGTCCAGGCTCGCGGTATGCCAGAAGCGTCCCTCTGGTAGAACTCAGGGATGATCTCTTTCTCCAATAGATCGTATAGCTGTGCGGCCTCACGGGCATCCCAGTCTGCGCCGTCATGCGTGCGCCTGTCCCCCAGGGCCCAGCCAACCTCGGGAGAGTAAGCCTCGCTCCACCATCCGTCCAGCTCCGATAGGTTGAGCCCCCCGTTGGCCAGATGCTTCATGCCGCTGGTCCCTGAGGCCTCCATTGGGCGCCGGGGAACATTTATCCAAACGTCAATTCCCGATAGCAGCTGCTGTGCCAGAACCATGTCATAGTCCTCCAGGAATACCACATGCGATCTCAGGCTCTTCTGAGAGGCAAAATTGGCCATGCGCTGCACCAGCCCTTTTCCTTCTTCGTCGTTAGGATGGGCTTTGCCGGCCAGGATGAGCTGCACCGGGCATCTCTGGTCAAGAAGTATCCTCTCCAGCCGCTTTTCATCATGGAGAAGGAGTGCAGGTCTCTTGTAGGTGGCAAATCGCCTGGCCAGGCCCAGTGTCAGAGCGCTTCTATCCAGGATGTGCTCAGCATTAGCAATGGCATCTGGAGATTCATTATGCTCCTTTAGCTGACGAACCAGGCGGCGGCGGAGGTACTCCACCAGCTCTCTTCTGGCTTGGTTTCTATATTCCCAGAGCTTCCCATCGTCCAGCTTGTCAATGGAAGAAAAGGGTTCCCCGTCGGTCTTGTTCCACCACCAGGGGTCTTTCGTGCATCCGGTCCACATCTCGCGGGCGGCGGGAGAGCTCCAAGTTGGGATGTGAACGCCGTTGGTCACGTGTCCTACGGGCACCTCTGCCAGCGGCCAGCGGGGAAAGAGCGCCTGGAAGATGCTGCGGCTCACCACGCCGTGGAGCTTGCTCACTCCGTTAGCCAGGAGGCAGCCCCGCATGGCCAGTGCGGCATTGATCAGGGATTTTTCGTCCTCCATGTAGCCCATGGCACGCACCTCTGCAAGGGTCAAGCCTATGTTTTCGGCGTAATACTGAGCATACTGCCTTATCAGGGATCCATCAAACCTGTCGAAGCCCGAGGCCACGGGAGTGTGAGTGGTGAAGATGTTCCCGGCCCTGGTTGCCCAGAGAGCCACGGCAAAAGGGAGAGCTGTCTTGCGCATAAAGTGGTAGGCTCTGGCCAGAACCACGAAGGCGGCATGGCCTTCGTTCAGGTGACAGATCTCCGGCTCTATGCCCATCTCCTGCAGCGCTTTCCAGCCGCCGAATCCCAGTACCAGCTCCTGAAGAAGACGCTTCTCCTGGCCGATAGGATAGAGAGTGCTGGTTATGGCCCTATCCCAGGGCTGGTTCAAAGGATCGTTTGAGTCCAGGAGAAACAGGTCGATTCCGCCCACTTTGACCCTCCAGACTCTGAGAATGAGCTCTCTTCCAGGGAGCTGAATCCTGGACCGGAGCCAGCTGCCGTCATCTCTGAGCACAGGGGTCACTGGAAGGCTCATGGGATCATTGTATGGGAAGGCCTCTACCTGGATTCCATCCCTTCCCAGCACCTGACGGAAGTAACCCTGCTGGTAGAGAAGTCCCATCCCCACCAGAGGGATTCCCAGGTCGCTGGCGCTCTTGAGAAAGTCGCCCGCCAGTATTCCCAGACCTCCGGAGTAGATGGGCAAAGCCTCGCTTAATCCAAATTCCATGCTGAAGAAGGCGATGGTTTTGAGACCTTCCTGGGAGTAGTTCTTGCCAAACCAGGACTCTTCCTCGATCAGCTTCCTTCTTTTGAGCATCAGCTCGAGGTCCTTCATCAGCCCCTTGTCTTTGGTCACCTGCTCCAGACGTTCCCAAGAGACATTTTCCAGGATCATGTACCGATTTCTGGTCCTCTCCCATGCATCGGGATCGAGCTCCTCCCATAGGCGGTTGGCGGCGTGATGCTCAGACCAGCGCAGGTCCAGGGCCAGCTCATGAAGGGACTCCAGGCCCTTTGGAAGGGGCCTCTGTGGGACGGGGCGAAATTCAGTCATCGATCCTCTGTTTAATGATTTTAGTAGTTAGATTTTTTGGGGCTGCCATGTCCGGTAGATTAAATTTAAAGAATTTATGAGACAAATGGGAATCGAGGGCGCCATTTCATTTTAAATGAATACCCTGCAGCTTTCTGATGGGTGCGCCGCCGCAGTTTGACTAAGTATTTAGGCTCCTCGCAATTTTTCTGTTTGTGAATATGAGCTGTGATTGGCCTATCATGACCACGACATGCTTGAAGCAATTTATAGTCCAGCACCCAAAGATTAATACTAACAACCAGCATGTGTTGCCCAATCAAATGGACCTATCGGTATGAATCTTTAGGTTCTTCACTATAATCGACCATACCTGATATTCGAGGCGGGAGTTCTTTTGGAAAAAGGAGCCGGAAAGGCCTCCAGCCGCAGCCTTCCCCTGGGAATTATTTTCTGCATCGGAAGAGCTAGTTCATCTTGAAGCTTTTCCTAACTGCTTCCAGCCTGTTCCTGGATTCCTCAATGCTGGAGTTGAGGTCCTTTCCCACAGAGGAATCGCTCAGTTCGCCGGTCGTCGTGCCCCCGCCCTTCAGCCTCTCCTTGGAGGCTTCAATCTGCTCCTTGAGAGAGCCGCTATTGGAAGATGTATTCTGGGTCTGCTCGATCGATGGCTTCTCTTCAACCGTATTCACCATTGTCTGAGAGTTCTGCACCAGAGCGGATGAGTTGCTCACAACATCTTTGGCGGGAGCGGCCTGGCTCTGAGGCGATGCCGTCCCGTATACGAGAGAGTCGGAGAGTGGGCCGGCATCCTTTTCCAGATCGATGATGATTTGATTGCCTGTCAGGTAGTCATAGGCTAGGATGGTGGGCTTGCTGAGGGGCGAGAGCCCGGTGAAGCCCAGCTTTACTCTTGGCAGGGTCATCTTGGGCTCGAGGATGGCAGATTGAAATCCCCCCACGGGATAGTACTCCCAGCCCCACTGGTCCAGGAGAGAGAAATTCTCAGGGCCAATGGGCAATCCGGCAGTGCCTTCATTGGTGATGCTCATCTCCAGAGTCAGTGCCTGCAGGTCAGAGTCGATCATCCAGTCCTCTATGCCGTAGTACCTCAGTGTCACATCCCCTTTTATGCCCTTGGGCGTCATCCACCATTTGACGTCGAAGGGATTTCCTTCTGAGGGAGCTACTTTGAGGAGCTTGAAGAGGTCGTCTATTGGGACCTGGAAGAGCAGCTCCTGCCTCCCAATCTGCATGTTCCGATACTCGGTGGGGACAAAGACAGTGTCCTTGCTGTCCACCAGCTCGTAGCTGGCGTTGGCTGCTCCCACCAGGCCGACATCCAGCTTCAAGATCTCGTCAGTGGAGTTCTCTCCCAGAGGCATCCTGTGAGCCCCGAAGAGGGTGCATTTCACATTTTCATCTCCGCCCTGCAAAGGGTAGGCGTAGGCCGGGCCCAGGGCGATGGCCAATACCAATAATAATGCCAGGGATCTCATATGCTACTCCCCCATATTCTACCTCTAGTATACCATGGGAAGCATAAATAATTTGGCATTGGCAGGTCGTGAACCTCTAATGGGTTCTGGATCGTATAATGCAATTTCTTGCGGCTGACCGCCGCCAGACTTGATGTGATGGGTTCAAGTGTGGTATGGCATGCATCATGGCGTCCTCATAGTAGGTTTTCTGTCTCTTTCCCGGATCTGGAATTTCCTTGGTGCTTCTGACTCAAAACTACTATTATGCTTCTTTTTGTGTCGCCCCGATGCCTTTAGCTCCCGCTCAAGGCCGCGGGCGGTTACCCTAAGCGTTCGCGGGGAACACATCCCATGTGAGCGCGCCGAAAAAAGTTGATCGATCGATTGCCATTCCGCTTCTGGGCTGGCCGGATCGGTGAGTTGAGAGTAGTGCGCCCCTCAGGACCCGTCCGAATATATTATTAAGATAGAATTATGAATAATATTATGTAAAGTCTCGGCCCAAAACCCTGTTTGGGAAACGTATATCATCATGGTGTGCCAAAGACCGAGCCGGTGTTCTCATTGCCATCTCCCATCCTGGTAACCTGCGGCCTGCCCTACGCCAATGGGCCTTGTCACCTGGGCCACCTCAGAACCTACGTGCCTGCGGATATCTTCGTGAGGGGCTTGAGAAAGATGGGCCAGGAGGTTCTGTTTGTCTGCGGCTCTGACGCCCATGGAACGCCCATAGTAGTAAATGCCGAGGCGCGAGGGGTCACTGCAGAGCAGCTGGTGGCCGAATACCACCAGCATTTCGACCAGGTCTTCAGGGGAATGAATGTGCAGTTCGACTACTTCGGGAGCACCCACGATCCTTCCAACCACCATAGAACTCAGGAGATAGTGAAGGCCCTGATTGAGAAGGGCTACGTCTATCCCCAGGAGATAGAGCTGGCCTACTGCCCCACCTGCAAGCGCTTTCTCCCCGACCGATATGTAGAGGGGATCTGCCCCTACTGCGGGGTGGCTGCTCGAGGCGACGAGTGCGACCAGGGCTGTGGAAGGCATCTGGAGCCGGGGGAGATAACGAACGCCTTGTGCAAAGTTTGCGGCGGCCAGGCAGAGTACCGGAGGCAGACCCACTTCTTCTTCAAGCTTTCAGGATTCCAGGACTTCCTGATCGGATACCTGGAAACCCTGGGGGGAACCTCCATGGCCAGGAACTATGCCCTGGAGTGGGTGAGGCAGGAGCTGAAAGACTGGTGCATCACCAGGAACATGTCCTGGGGTGTGCAGTTCCCCGGCCAGGAAGGGCTGGTGGTCTATGTATGGGTGGACGCGCCCATAGGCTACATCTCCTTCACAGAGGAGTGGTGTGCCAAAAATGGAGCCGACTGGAGAGATTACTGGCGGGATAACGCCAAGATAATTCACTTCATCGGGGGCGATATCGTCTACCACCACTGCATCTTCTGGCCAGCCATGCTCAAAGGGGCCGGCTACACCCTTCCAAACGCAGTTGTGGCCAGCGGCATGCTCAAGATCGAGGACAAGAAGTTTTCCAAGTCCCGCGGATACGTTATATGGGTGAAAGACGACTACCTGGAGAAGGGGCTTCATCCCGATCTTCTGCGTTACTACCTGGCCTCATATACATCTCACACCAAGGAGGTCAACTTCGCCTGGAAGATCTTCGCTGAGAAGGTGAACACCGAGCTGGTTGGGGCCTTCGGCAACTTCTTGAATAGAGCCATGACCTTCACCGTCAAAAACTTCGGAGGCAAGGTTCCCGCTGGGAATATAGATCCTGAGGTTATGGCCAGGATCCAGGAGACGCTCCAGGAGGTGACCGGGGGTCTGGAGGAGTACGAGTTCAAGAAGGCCATAGACAGCATTATGGCGCTGGCAGACTTCGGCAATATCTACTTCCAGAGCCATGAGCCCTGGCGGATGGTCAAGGCCGACAAGACAGCAGCCGGGGCGGTGCTCAGGAGCTGCCTGCAGATCGCCAAGGCATTGATCATAATGATGCAGCCGGCGATGCCTGCCAAGATGGAGGAGGCCTGGAGGCAGCTGGGCATGCCGGGGAGCGCTGCAGATCAGCCCTTCGCAGAAGTGCTGATCCCCTTGGCGGAGAACCACGCTCTGGGCCGGCCGGAGATCCTCTTTGCCAGGATGGAGGATGCAGCGGTAAAGGAGATGGATCAGATTTTCATCAGCCGGATAAGGCAAGTAGAGGCAAAGGAAAAGGTGAAACCGGTGCAGGCAAGGAAGATCTCCTTTGAAGAGTTCAAGTCCCTGGACATCAGAGTGGGAGAGATAGAGAATGCTGAGCCCATCAAGGGCTCGGAAAAGCTCCTCAAGATCATCGTAGATATTGGCGGCGAAAAACGTCAGGTGGTGGCGGGGATCGCCCAGAACTATAGGCCAGAGGAGATAGTTGGAACTCAGATAGTGGTCCTGGTCAACCTGGAGCCTGCCAAGCTCTTCGGCGTTGAGTCACAGGCCATGCTCCTGGCTGCAGATGCTGCCGGCAGACCAGTTCTGCTCCGGCCCGAGAAGCAAGTGGAGCCAGGAGATAAGGTGACGTAGGAGGTGGAGGCGTTGCTCCAGGTCGAAGATATATCTAAAACTTACAAGCTGAAGGACGGGCAAGTAGCAGCCCTAAAAAATATTAGCTTCTCTGCCGGGAACGGAGAGATACTGGGAATAGTGGGCAAGAGCGGGGGCGGCAAGAGCACTCTCTTGAAAATCCTGCGCGGGGTGGAGAGCTTCGATTCCGGCAGGATCGTTATGGATGGCTTGGTCATAACTCCGGATAGCCCAGCAGAGGTGGTAAGGCAGCAGATGGCCATGACTGCCATTCACCTGCAGAGGGATTTTGCCCTGTGGACGGAGCCTGCCCTCAAGAATGTTTTGCGACGGGTTTACTCCCGCACTGTCGGCTATGAGGTCCTTCCCGTGCCGGAGCTATCCAACTACGACGAGATGCTTGAGGAGGCCATGTATTACCTCGAGCTGGTGGGCCTGGAGAAGAAGGCAAACCATTTGGCCACCATCTTGAGCGGAGGAGAGAAGCAGAGGTTGCTCATTGCCAGACAGCTGGCCAAGAAGCCCAAGATACTCTTGCTGGATGAGCCGGCTACTATGGCCTGTCCAGCCACCAAGCAAGAGGTCTTGGACGCAGTCAGGAATGTCAATAAAGAGCTGGGCCTGACTATACTGCTGGTCTCCCACCTCACTGAGGTGCACGAGTACCTGGCGAAGAGGCTGATCTGGCTGGAGAAAGGGGAGATAGTGGACGAGGGCCCCCCATCTCTGATCTTGCAGAAGTTCCTCTCCGGGCTGGGGGAACCCCATCAGCTGACCCCCAGGCCTGGAGCCCAGACTTTGATAAAGGTGAGAGGCCTCTACAAGCGTAACTACCTGGTGGGCACGGGAGAGATTCTGAAGATAGAGGATATGAGCTTCGAACTGAAGGAGGGAGAGATCACCTCCCTTCTCGGATCAAGCGGAGCGGGAAAGACCACGCTGCTCAAGATCATGGAGGGCCTGCGGATGCCGGACGAAGGGGCTGTCTACTATGGGCTGGACGGAAAGTGGGTGGACATGGTCACCTACTCCCCGGAGAGAATGCATCTTCGCCAGAGATTGGGCATCATGTACCAGGAGTTCGCCCTTCTCCCTGGGGAGATGATTGTGGAGCAGATAGCCTACCAGCTGGGGGTCAAGGGCCACGACGTTGTGGATCATGCCAGGTCGGTGGCCAGGGAGCTTGGGATCAGCGACAAGGTGCTGGACGTCATCTATACTCTGACAGACATGCCAGAGGAGGATGCCAAGGCTGTCCTGGAGACCCTTGGTTTGACAAGGTCTGTCTTCGGAGATCTCTTCCCCCGGTTCCCCACTACTGTTGCTCGCAAGTTCGCCGAGCCGGTCTTTGAGCTGCTCTCCCTGGATCAGGAGGTCCTGTGGAAGCTTCCCGATCAGCTGAGCGGGGGAGAGAAGGTCAGGGTCTCGCTGGCCATCCTCCTGGCGGCCAGGCCGAAGATACTGATTCTGGACGAGCCCTTCGGAGACATCGACCCCATCACATTGAGAGAGGTATCCAATGCCCTCAAGAATATCAATGCCGAGCTCGGGACCACCATATTGCTGGTGAGCCACCACGTGGACTTCGTGAGGGAGGTCTCCCACCGGGCGATGCTCATTGAGAACGGGGCCATGGTGGCAGACGGCGATCCAGGGCAGGTGTGCCAGACCTTTGTAGATCGCTGCGGAGCCGCCTACCTGAAGGAGGCCGCAGAGCGCTGTGCCATCAAGGGATGAGCATGGACCTGGAGCTTGAGGAGATCTTCAAAGCCGTCAGCGACCGGGTCTCACCTGAGGAGTTCCTAGACCGGGTAGAGGAGAAGGTATCCCTGATGGCGGGACTGTGTGACCACAGGACGGCAGCGATGCTGGTGGCCCGAGAGCTGGGAGCATCCGAGGTTCTGATAAAGATAGGTGGCGTCAGGCCGGAGAGCGGGACAGTGGCCTTTGTCGGCCGGGTGCTCTCCATCTCCGAGACGAGGGAGTTCAGCCGCTCTGATGGCTCTTTAGGGCAGGTGGTCAACCTTGTCCTGGGAGACGAAACGGGAACCGTAAGCCTAGCCTTGTGGGACGAGGCCGTCCAGATGGTCAAATCCGGGGATATCAAGGTGGACCGATGCTTCAAGGTCAGGGGCCTGGCCAAAGAGGGCTACTCGGGCACAGAGGTAAGCCTGGGCCGTGGCGGGAACATCGAGGAGGTAGACCTGGATATCAAGCCGCGCCTTGAGCCCTACAAGATCGAAGAGATAAGAAGGGATATGGGAGAGGTCAATCTGGTGGCCAGGGTTCTGGATCCGGGAGAGTGCAGGGAGTTCCTGCGCAAGGACGGCTCCAAGGGACTCGTGAGAACCGTTCTCCTGGGGGACGAGACGGGCAAGATCCGGCTGACTCTGTGGAACGACCAGGCCAGGATATCCCTGCAGGAGGGTGAGTCGCTGGAGATCATAAATGCCTCCTCGCGCGAGCGCTACGGGCAGGTGGAGATACAGGCAGGTGGCTTCACTGTGCTCAGGAAGAGCCAACAGGAGGTGGCGTTCTCAGAGAAGACGACTCCCATAGAGGATCTCAAGCCGGGGATGCTTTGCAGCATTGCTGGAATCGTCACCGGCCTTGGTGAGCAGCGGGAGTTCCAGAGGGAGGATGGCACCGCAGGCAGGGTGGCCAGCATCTACGTTTCTGATGGAACGGGCAGGGTTAAGGCCGTGCTATGGGGAGAGCACGCAGATCTGCTGAAGGGTCTGGATTTGGGGCACCGGGCAGAGCTGATCGATGCCCAGGTCAAGAGCGGCTGGAATGAGGAGCTGGAAGTAAGCTGCGGCTGGCGGACAAAGATCACTTTCGCCCCGCCTGGGAAATAGAATTAAAGATTAAAGAAAGATCAAAGGTTGTTATACGCTGAGGAATAACAATCTGAGGAATATATAAAACATATGAATATGATAAGCTGAGGAATATCGAGGATGGCAGCAATACTCTTGGAGGATCTGCCTGGGGTCGGTCCAGCCACGGCAGAGAAACTTAGGGAAGCGGGGTACAACTCTGTAGAGGCCTTGGCAGTGGCCTCGCCGGGTGAGCTTGCGTCCTGCGCTGACGTAGGGGAGAGCACGGCAGCAAAGATCATCGCAGCGGCACGCCAGGCCGCGGATATCGGAGGCTTTGAGACAGGAGATCTGGTTCTGGAGCGAAGAAAGCTGGTGGGCAAGATCACGACGAGCAGCAAGAGCCTGAACGAGCTCCTGGGCGGAGGCATGGAGACGCAGTCCATAGTGGAGCTGTACGGCGAGTTCGGCTCGGGGAAGACCCAGGTAGCCCATCAGCTGGCTGTGAACGTCCAGATGCCCAGGGAGATGGGCGGCATGAGCGGCTCGGCCATCATCATCGATACTGAGAACACCTTCCGACCGGAGCGCATTGCCCAGATGGTGCGCGGCCTGCGGTCCTTTGGCGAGGACCAGGAGCCTGAGGAGTTCCTCAAGCACATACATGTGGCCAGGGCGTTCAACTCCAACCATCAGATACTCCTGGCGGAGAGCGCCATGGATCTGGCGGACAAGCTCAAGGAATCTGGAAAGCCAGCGAAACTGCTGGTTGTAGACTCTGTAACAGCTCACTTCCGGGCGGAGTACGTTGGCCGCGGCACTCTGGCAGATCGGCAGCAGAAGCTGAACCGGCACCTGCACGACCTGATGCGCTTTGCCGACCTCAACAACGCGCTGATCCTGGTGACCAACCAGGTCATGTCCAAGCCCGATACCTTCTTCGGCGACCCCACCAGGCCAGTGGGCGGGCACATCATGGGACATACTGCCACCTTCCGCATCTACCTGCGCAAGTCCAAGGGGGAAAAGCGCATTGCACGGCTGATCGACTCCCCCAACCTCCCTGACGGCGAGGCTGTCTTCTCAGTGACCATGGAGGGGCTGAAGGATTGATCCTTGCCCTGGCGGTGGACATCGATGGGACTTTGACCGACCAGGGCAGAGTGGTCTGCTCATCCTCGCTGCAGGCTCTCCGGCGGCTAAAGGTACCCGTGGTGCTAACCACAGGGAATACCCACTGCTTCACCAGGACGGCGACGGTCATGCTGGGAACGACACGCACTTTCATAGCTGAGAATGGGGGGGTGGTCGCTCACCAGGACGAGGTGGAGATTCTGGCCAGCAGGGAGGCATGCGAGAGGGCTTATCAGGACTTGAGCCGGATCTTCGCTTTGAAGAGGTACGACTCGCGCTACAGGTTCACTGACATCGCCTTGCATCGTGACTTCGATGTGAGGGCGGTCTCGAGGTACATCGAGGAGAAAGGGCTGCCCGTGGAGATCATAGACGCCACCTTTGCCGCGCATTTGAAGGAAAAGGGGGTGGACAAGGGGACGGGGCTGGTGCGCATTGCGGAGCGGATGGGGCTGGGCTTGAAGGAGTTTGCGGCCGTCGGGGACAGCCTGAGCGATATTCCCATGTTCCAGCTGGCCGGATTCAGTGCTTGTGTGGGCAACTCCCCGCCAGGCCTCAAGGCCGTCTCTGACTATGTGGCGGCGGCAGAGTATGGAGATGGCTTTGCGGAGATCGTAGAGCACATGATCTCGGAAAAAATGTTCTAGTATCTTATCAGAGAGAGATGACCAGATTTCGCCAAAACAGCTTATCCCCGGCGAAATGTGATCTTCGGTCGTGAACCGATGACTATATAGTTTGAATTGTTTGTAGTGCCGTCATATTTTCCGCTGACAGCGGCGATGTTTGATGCGCTCAAGTGGTCTAACGTCCTCGGTGCTTCTCCCCCAAACCGGACGAATTACTATTATGCTTCATCATGTGTCGCTCCGGCGCCTTTAGCTCCCGCTCAAGGCCGCGGGCGCGGTTCCCCCAAGCGTCCGCGGGGAACACTACATGCAGGAGCGTGTCAAAAACAGTTGACAGTTCGACTTGCTCTTCACCCGAAAGAATCACCTGTCTCAGGATATGAAAGAATCGCCTAATTCAGAAGATAAGCGTTCATAGCAGGTCGTCTATCCTTGAAAGGGACCTAGTCCGTTTCAACTTTAGCTTCTCTGCTTCTCCGTCTTCTTGAAACCAGATAGGTCAACCTTCTGCACGAGAATGGCGTTCACCTCAGATCGTCTGCGAAAAGGGACGGCTTCTGGGAGATCTGCCTCTAGAGCTGTCTCCCTTGGATCTTCCTGAGGAGCCGTGCCCAGTTGTTCTCGCAGATTATCCACCAGCCCAGGGTCTCCTTGGCCAGCTGGCGCGCGGCGGGGCAGAAGGCATCCACTGCCAGGCTAAAGGGCATCTCCTTGAGAGGTGGATGCAGAGGATACTGAAAGCAGGTCTGGGGCCGCACCGGATAGATCTTGCAAGACCTAGTGGGCTCATCATAAAAGGGGCAGGGCAGGCGGAGGATCCAGGCTTTTAGGCTCTTGTCGTATCTGCACAGGGACTTGAGCTTCTTTCTCGAGCCGATGAACTCAGCTATCCTGTTGAAGTCGCCCTCCTCCAGCACCAGCCCTGCGCCAGGGGAAAAGCAGCATCGTCCGCAGCGCTGGCAGCGGAAGATCTCGCGGAAGAGCTCCACTCCTTCGGCAGTCTCCGCAAATCCGCGATCTTTTGCGGGCAGAGGCAGGGCGATGTCGAAGGGCATCCTCTCTCCCATGTCGATCCTGCGAAGCTGCTCCTCCCTCGTGGAGACGGACCAGTGGGGCCTCTGGCGGAGAAGCTCCCGGTGCAGACCTCGCCTTTTGCTGTCCACGCAAGGAGAGGAGCAGAGCTTGTGGCAGAGCCAGCGGACCCTGGAGATCTCAGCGTTGGAGCTCATATTAGGACTTAGACGGCAGCCGGATAAAGAGTTCTCGGCAGGGTGAAAGATTGGGCCTTCGCTACCTTATCTGCTCCCCACAAGACAAGCAATAGAAGAGTTGAGCCTATTTACGCAAAAAGAATCCCCAGATTCTTGGAGCTGGCTCTGGACTTTGACATTGCCCGGGTAGCTGGGAAGCATGGATCCTCCCTGTAAGCTGCAGCTTTGGTCTTCTACTATGCCGAAGAATCCTCTTCTGAGCTTGGGAAGATGCAGAGGGTGCAGAGATCGGCTTCGAGGTGCGGCAGCTTTTCATAGCCTTGGCAAGCGAAGTGGACACGGGGCTGGGCATATTCGTTGGGATTTGGACTCTTTTCTACAACCAGCTGATTGAAGAGGTGAGCCCTGGCTGGCAAAGGGGCCAGGGCACGGCGACTGGGCGGCATATGGTAAAGGAGGCCTATCTCCCCGTCGCTCAATACGGCGATGTAGTAATAATTAGTATTAAGCATTTCGGTCATTGTGTTAAAAGGATTAAGATTAGGGCAACCTGCCAGTTCTTGCCTCGTGTGTCATGAGAGCTTCTTATCTGGATCCTCATTGAAAGGAGAATGCTGCAGCGCTTTGATAGGCTTCTTGGAGGGCGTGGCAGACGATCGATTCTTCATAGGGAGGCTCTTAGGGATAAGATCATAGAGCGAAAGCACTTGAAAGGGAAAGTTGTAGGGAAGCCGAGGCGAGAAGCATCTCGGGATGAAGCTTTTGACTCTTGAAGGCGAATACTGTGGAGCTGCTCCTACAAAAACATGCACGTGATCCCCATCTGATCCAATTGCGTCAAAATCGAACCAATATCTTTCACCCAATTCAGAACAAATATGTTTAATATAATTAATCTTATCTTCAGCGAAAAGCAGCTGTCTCCTATATTTGATGCACAACACCATGTGGTATCTAATCTTATACACGCAATGGCTCGCCCTTTTTAATTCTACCATCAATACAGGATACGCATAAATACTTAAGCCGGTTTCTTTGCTCATCCCAGCCGCAGCAAGCTGCGGGGTATTCGTTTAAAACCCTCATGATTCCGCGACTCATACATGGAGTATGAGAAACTTGATTGCCTGATCTAACCTTAATATGGTTGATATGGGCAGTGAAGGCTGTTTTATTTTTGGGACTGTGATCCTGTGTTTAAAACTAGCCATCAAATCACTCGCATACATGGGTGCGTCTTGGAACGCGTATGGGAAAATGTCCCTACGAGGTTTTAGCATCTGCCCATATCAGGCCAGGTTATAATATGACGGAGCAAAGAAATAAGGTTTGCGGAGTTGATATCCACAAGAAATTTCTCATTGCTACGATCCTCTCCAGAGACGGAACCAAAATGCAGAAGCGATTTGGAACTGACGTCGATGATCTACTTAATTTCAGAGATTGGGTTATCAAAGAATATTGTGATTGCGTGGCTATCGAGTCGACTGGCGTCTATTGGTATCCAGTGCATGCCGTTCTAGAGAATAAAGTCGAGCTGATATTAGCTAATCCACATCAGATCAAACATACTCCCGGCAGAAAGACGGATGCTTTAGATTCTGAATGGATCGCAGAGGTTGCCCTCAACAATTTAAT
>Ga0315289_10004886_pt1 | contig 19930 bp, 18 predicted proteins | sample YL17G11_40_MG_FD_203452 | JGI IMG/M metagenome (GOLD analysis project Ga0315289, IMG submission 203452) | Sediment microbial communities from Yellowstone Lake, YNP, Wyoming, USA - YL17G11_40 | ecosystem: Environmental > Aquatic > Freshwater > Lake > Sediment | place: USA: Wyoming | collected... | reverse complement strand
CTGCCCGAGCCCACGCGCGCCATCATCCCCGCCGCCGGCGGCACCCAGCGGCTGCCGCGGGCCATCCCCCTGGCCTTCGCCATGGAGCTTCTCCTCACCGGCGGCCGCATCGACGCCCAGACCGCCCTCCGCTGGGGCCTGGTGAGCCACGTAGTGCCCCTGGCCGAGGTCATGTCCAAGGCCGAGGAGATCGCCAACGCCGTCTGTGAGTGCGGGCCGCTGGCCGTGCGGGCCATCAAGCAGGCGGCCTATCAGGGCCTGGACATGCCCCTGGAGGAAGGACTGGCCCTGGAGGCCGAGCTCATGGCCGACATCCTCCGCACCGAGGACGCCCGCCAGGGCCCCCTGGCCTTCGCCCAGAAGCGCAAGCCCCAGTACAAGGGGCGCTAATCGAAAGCGTCGCCCCTTGGCAATCGCTTTTCTTTCTTGCTATACTCCCCGCGGACAGAAACGAGACGAAAGGAGAGGAACCGCCAGGGGCCCTCGGGCCGGAAACTCATCGGCCTCTGGCGGAAAGTTATGCCAGCAATCATTGTCGTCGGCGGTCAGTGGGGAGACGAAGGCAAAGGGAGGGTGGTCGACCTCATCGCCCGCAAGGCCCACGTGGTGGCCCGCTACTCGGCGGGCAACAACGCCGGCCACACCGTGATCAACGAATTCGGCGAGACCCGCCTTCATCTAGTGCCGGCGGGTATCTTTTACCCCGACAAGATATGCGTCATTGGCAACGGCGTGGTCATTGACCCCAAGGTCCTCCTGGAGGAGATCCACGAACTGCGGTCGCGAGGGGTGAGCGTCGAGAGGCTGCACGTCAGTAGCCGCTGCCACATCATCATGCCCTGGCACCCCATGATCGACCGCCTGGATGAGGAGCTGCGGGGCAAGGCAGCCATCGGCACCACCGCCCGCGGCGTCGGGCCCTGCTTCGCCGACAAGGTGGCCCGCGTCGGCATCCGCATGGGCGATCTCATCGACCCCGAGGCCTTTCGCGAGCGCCTGTCGTTCGTCCTGCCCTACAAGAATGCCTTCCTGGAGAAGCTCTACGGAGCCGAGCCCCTGTCCTTCGAGGAGGTCTATTCCACCTACTCAGAGTATGGCGCTGAGATCGCCCCCTTCGTCACCGAGACAGCGGAGCTGGTGCAGGACGCATTGGAGCGGGGCGAGATGCTCCTCCTGGAGGGCGCGCAAGGCGGCCTTCTCGACCTGGATGCTGGCACCTACGAGTTCGTGACCTCTTCGGTGCCCTCCTCTCTCGCCTCGGGCGCGGGGATCGGCATCGGCATCGGGCCTACCCAGATATCGAAGGTGGTGGGCGTGTGCAAGGTCTATCAGACGCGCGTGGGCAATGGCCCCATGCCCACCGAGCTTCTGGGCGAGGAGGGCGACCTCCTGCGCGAGCGGGGGCAGGAGTACGGTGCCACCACCGGTCGGCCCCGCCGCTGCGGCTGGTTCGATGCCGTGGCCGGCCGCTACATTGCCCGCCTCAACGGCATGACCTCGGTGGCCCTGACCCGCCTGGACATCCTCGACCAGTATCCCACCCTGAAGGTGTGCACTGCCTATCGCCTGGATGGCACCACAACCAAGATCTTCCCCAGCAGCGCCAGGACCCTTATGCGGGCGAAGCCCATCTATGAGGAGCTACCCGGCTGGCAGAAGGACACCAGGCAGGTCCGTGCCTTCGAAGACCTGCCTGCCCAGGCCAGGGGCTACGTCCAGCGCATCCAGGAGCTTCTGGGCTGCCCGATAGACCTGGTGTCGGTGGGCCCCGAGCGCGAGCACGCCATCATCATCAGACCCATCATCTGACGGACGCCAGCCCGGGCCTGGTGAGCTTGTCGAACCAGGAGCGGGGCGAGCGGGTGTGGTTGGCCCTACACCGTCAGCGGCAGGTCGATGTGGTGGCGGCGCACCTCGGCCATGATCTTCTCGCCCGTCGCCTCGTCGGGCTCGCACAGCGGCAGGCGGGGCGGGCCCACCCGGAAGCCGATCTGGTTGAGGGCGTACTTTATGGGGATGGGGTTGCTGGCCAGGGTCATGAGCGCGTTGTTGAGAGGCAACAGGCGGCGATGAATCGTCGCCGCCTCCTCCGTTCGGCCCGCCAGGAAGCTCTCGATGAGCTCTCGCATCTGCAAACCCGTCAGGTGGGAGATGACGCAGATCACCCCGTAGCCGCCCAGGGCAAGGATGGGCAGGGTGTCGCCGTCGTTGCCACTCCAGACGCGGAAGCCCTCGCCCGCGCCCTCGATGATGGCGGCGATCTGGCCGAAGTTGCCGCTGGCCTCCTTCACCCCCACGATGTTAGGGATGCGCGATAGGCGCACGGTCGTCTGCTCTGTCATGTTGGTGCCGGTGCGGCCGGGGATGTTGTAGGGGATGCAGGGAAGGCTGGTGCTCTTGGCGATGGCCTCGAAGTGGCGGAATAGCCCTTCCGGGCCGGGCCGATTGTAGTAGGGCACCGTCAGGAGGAGAGCGTCCACGCCCACCTCCTCCGCCTGGCGGGAGAGCTCGATGCTCTCGGCGGTATTGTAGGTGCCGGTACCGGCGACGACGGCGCCGCGGCCGGCCACCGCCACCTTCACCTCAGCGAATAGCCGCAGCTTCTCCTCGTGGGAGAGGGTCGGTGCCTCGCCGGTGGTGCCACCGACCACCAGACCGTCGCTTCCCGAGTCGAGCAGGGCGCGGGCAAGAAGCTTGGCCTGTACGTAGTCAACTGCCCCCTGGTCATCGAAGGGGGTCACCATAGCTGTCAGCAGCCGTCCCAGTTCCACCATCGCAAACCTCCCCCTATATCAGATCGCGCGCAATGAGCTCCTCGGCGATCTGGACGGAGTTGAGAGCCGCCCCCTTGCGCAGGTTGTCGGACACCACCCACATGGCGAAGCCATTGGGATGGGAGATATCCTGGCGGAGACGCCCCACGAAGGTGGCATCGTGGCCGGCAGCCGTCCAGGGCTGAGGGTACAGGCTGATAGTGGGCTCGTCCTGGACGGTGATCCCCGGCGCCTCGCGGAGGATGTCCCGTATCTCGTCCGATGTCATGGGGTGGCTCAGCTCCACGTGCACCGCCGCGCTGTGACTGACGAACACCGGCACCCGTACGCAGGTGGCCGAGACCATGAGGTCGGGTTCGTGCATGATCTTGCGCGTCTCCTGAACCATCTTCCACTCTTCCTTGGTGTAGCCATTGTCCAGAAAGACCTCGATCTCCGGCAGGAGGTTGAAGGCGATCTGATGGGGATAGATGTGAGGCATGGCCTTATTGCCGTCCAGCACCGCCCGTGCCTGATCTGTCAGCTCAGCCACGGCGCGGGCGCCAGTAGCAGAGACCGCCTGGTAGGTATCGACGATGATGCGCTTGACGGGGTTGAGCCGATGGATCGGCCAAAGGGCCAAGACTATGGGCGTGATGACGGAGCTGGGGATGGCAATAACGCCCCGATGTTGCGCCAGGTCGTCGCCGTTGACCTCCGGCACGACTACTGGCACATTGGGCTCCGTTCGCCAGACGGGGCTATCGTCGATGACCACTGCCCCCGCCCTGACGGCCACCGGCACTAGATTCCGCGATACCTCCGGGGTGGCCCCGAAGAAGGCGATATCCGCCCCCGTAAAGGAGTTATGGTTGGCCTCCTGCACCTCTATCTCTTGCTCCCCCACCAGCAGCTTCTTCCCCACCGAGCGAGAGGAAGCGAGCAATCGCAGGGACTTAATGGGGAAGCGACGCTGCAAGAGCAATCGGATGAGCTCTCGGCCCACCAGGCCGGTGGCCCCCACGATCGCTACACTCAGAGCCCTAGACATCGAACGCCCACTCCTAGCACTTAAAAAGATGGCCGCCCCCTTGCGGCGCGAACATCTTAGCCGATTGCGCCTCTACCCGCAAGCCCGTTTAGATGAGATACCGCCCGCCCACAAGGGAATGGGGAGGCCAGAGTGCCGGCTACCATCCCGGCGGGGCGTCCGGCATCCACATCATGGCCAGTAGAGAGTCGCCCCGATCGCGGTTGACCGGCTTGAATACCTCCCACTCCCACGGTTCCACGTCGAATTCGATGATGGGGTAGCCAATGGGCTCGCCCGCTCCGATGCAGACGAACGTCTCAGGATCGAAGGCGTGATTGCCGTAGGCAGCGGCAATGGCCTGACCTACCTCCTGCTGCCAGGGCGTCGGTCGTACCCCCGGCTTGGGGAGCAGCGTGGGGCTACGGCCAAACCCTCGCAGGCTAGCGGGATGAGCCATGCGGCCGCAAGTCAGTCGGCGTGTATGCGCTGGCAGCTCGACGACCACAAACGTGAGGTACTCTAGCTCCCGGAAGAGGCCCCGCCGCCGGAATTGCGGCGCGATGCAGCAGATCCCGGCGAGGTTGACCACCTCCGCGGGTAGGTGGGGCAGGTCCATGACCCGACATTCGCCGAGGGCGAAGCCGACCGTCGTCCCCTGGTGCTCGGCCAGGGCCAGGTATCGCAGAGTTTCGAGCGCCTTTTCGAGATAGGCGCGGTTGGCCTGGCGATAGTTCATCTCGAAGAGGCCGAAGACCTTCTGGAGATCCTCCGACGATGCCTTGTCCGCCTCAACGACTCTGAAGTTCAATGAGGAGAGGTCACGCTGGAACCTGTCGCGGTCGCCATCCCAGGTCATCGTGCGGCTTCCCGTCTGTGCTGCCAGGCTCACGTTCCCCGGGGACCCTCCGTCACTGGCGGTCTGCCTCTTCCTGCGCGGCGCCGCTCTCGGCCCGCGTTAGGCGACGCCTCTCGGCACGACCAGGCGCCGGGCGCCGGGTGAGGATGTAGGCGACGGCAAGGGTAGTCACGACCATTATCCCCAGAGCGATGAGCTGAGCCGTTCGCAGGCCAGCAACGACGAGGTCGTCCCCCACCCAATAACCGCCGATGTCCGTTCCCCGCAAGAAGCTGATGCCGAAACGCATGGCAGAGTAGAGGAAGGCCCAGGCGAAGAAGACCATCCCATCGCGCTTGAACACCCGCCGCAGCACGAACAGAAGCAGGGCGAAGATGATCAGGTCGCCCACTATCTCATAGGCCGTGACCGGCTGCTGAGCCAGCGCGGGGGACACAGAGGAGTAGATGGGATAGCTGGGGCTATCGGAGTGAGTGTAGACGAGGCCGATGGGCCAGTCGGTGGTCCTGGAGAAGATGTCGCCATTGATCAAGCAGCCGATGCGCCCCACGGCCATGCCCAGGATGGCACCGATGGCGGCCACGTCGGCCATCGTCCCCCAGCGGGGCAGACGACGCCAGGCGGCGTAGGCCGCCGCCCCCAGGGTGCCACCGAACAGGGCCCCGTAGATGGAGATGCCGCCGGTCTGGATGGCGAAGATCTCCGTGAGGTCATGGCGGAAATCGCCGAGGTGCTCCAGCACATAGAGGGCACGGGCGCCGATGATCCCGCCAACGACGAGGGCCAGGGCCATGTTGTAGATGGTGTCCTCGTCGATGCCGGCCCGCCGGGCCAAGAAGCCGGCCATCAAGACCCCAACCACCACTCCCAGGGCAGTGAACAGCCCATGCCAGGTGATCTCCAGGCCGGCGATCCCGAAGATCTCGGGGTCGATGCCGATCTTGATCACCAAAGGCCCCAAGGCGCTAAGAGCTTCCATCCTGCTCCTCCTCTTGCATAGCGTCGAGGGAGCTAGCCTCCGCCCCCAGCTTGGCCATCTCGCAGCGGAGGCCAACCAGGCGGCCCGCCACGCCTGCCAGATAGGTACGATCGCCCGTTATCTTGCCCCAAAGTCGCCGCCCAGGTACGTTGAAAAGGAGCCGACCGTCGCGGATCGGCACGCGCGGGCCGGGCATCGTGCCAGCGAGGGCCCGCACCTCTCCTGTATACCACATTTCCAGAGGGTAGATCACGCCCCTAGAAGTCGGATGGCCGGTTCGCCGTTGGTGGCTTGATTCTCGACCCCCGCCTCAAGGCGGGGGCATCGGATTCGTTTCCTCTTGCCCCAGCCTTCAGGCTGGGGTTGTGCGTGAAGCCGGGAGCCCGGGACCCACCAATCATGAACCGGCCACGAAGTCAGCCCCGAGGCCGAATTGGGGAAGGCTAGGGAGAGAATGCCCTCTCCCACAGGCGGCGCGTCTCGGCGGCGGAGAGGCCCTGCCCCAGATAGCTGCCACCTACCCGGATCTCGAAGTGGAGATGGTTCTCGACACTGGCGTCGGTGACACCTTCAGGCGTTCCCGAGTTGCCCACGTAGCCCAAAACCTGCCCTGCCCTCACCACCACGCCCTTCCCAAGCCCCGCCTCTACGGCCAGCAGGTGGGCATAGCGGGTGACGACGCCGTTGCCGTGGTCGACCCACACCTGCCGACCGCGCAGGCGATCCAGGGTGGCGGCATCGGTGGAGCCTTGCTGTTGGCTGAGGGCCAGCAAGGCGTCCATCTCCTCGGCCGTGATGTCCTGATAGTCGTGGTCGGCGCGGATGACCACCCCCGTCTTGGCGGCCAGCACGGGCATCCCGCGCGTCACCGCCACGCAGCAGCGGCCGTCGTAGAAATCGACCCCCTCGTGAGTGCCGTAGCGATACTCCCGAGGGGCATTCGGCATCAGATCGTCCTCCTGGGGGAGGCAGGCGCCATCTATGGGGAAGTGGAAGCCGTGAATCACGGCTTCCAGAATGGGGGGCGTTGCGGGCTCGGGGGTGGCAGACGGCGAGGAGCCGCCCTCGCCAGTGGGGCTCGCCTCCGAGCGGACGATGCGAATCTCCTTGTCGCCGTCCTCGGAAGACGACGTGCAGACCAACCCCAGGACGACAGCCGCTGTCGCCGCCAGCACCACCAGGGCCAGGCCAGCCAGGTTACCTAGCCAGCGGATAGCCTGCCTCCTCCATGGCCTTCTCGATGTCCTTCAGCGCTACCAGCGAGGGATCATACCGAATTGTCACCTGCTTAGTCCGGGGGTTGCCGCCGAGAAACTGCACCCCCGCCAGCCCAGAAACAGCCTTGCGGATGGCAGCAATGCAGTGGTCGCAGGAGATATCGGGCGCGGTCAGAGTCGCTTCCTCCACAATCTCACCTCTTCAGGAAGATCGTTTTCTTCGTTGCCAGGCGAACCGCCTCAGCATGGGCCCGCTCCTCCAGGGCATCGTTCAGGGGCGCCAACTCGACCTCGCCGTGCCTGCGCCTGAGAGCCTGGACGATGAGATGATCGGCGAAGCGGGGGTTCTTTGGCAAGAGCGAGCCGTGCAGGTAGGTGCCGAAGGCATTCTCCCCCTGCACCGCCCCCTCGCTGCCATCGCGGCCGTTGTTGCCGAAGCCAGCGACAACCGTCGCCAGTGGCCGAGCGCTCGGCCCCAGGTAGGTGCGGCCGCCGTGGTTCTCGAAGCCGACCAGCGTGCCGCCCTGCCAGCACACGACCACGTTGCCAATGAACCGCCTGGCCGTCGGGCCGGGATGGACTGTCCAGGCATCGAAGATGCCCACGCCCGCCAGCTCCTCGCCGGCGGCAGGGCGATAGTAGCGCCCCAGGAGCTGATAGCCGCCGCACACCGCCAGGAGCACCACGCCCTCGGCCACCGCCTGGTGCAAGGCCTCGGCCTTGGTTTCCAGCAAGTCCGCCGCCACCCGCCGCTGCTCGCGGTCCTGGGCGCCGCCGATGAAGATCAGGTCGTAGGCGGCAGGAGCCAGGCTGTCGCCCAGCTCCAACTCGTCCACCGTCAGGGTGATGCCTCGCTCCTGGCAGCGGCGGCGCAGGCAGAGGATGTTGCCGCGGTCGCCGTAGAGGTTCATCAGCTTGGGGTAGAGGTGGGCCAGGCGGAGAGCGGCTTCCACAGCCTCAGGCCTCCTCCCAGAAAGGCGGGCGCCGGCCCCAGCGGGCAAGGAGCTTGCGCACCTTGAGCATGGCGGTGTAGGTGGGAATGACGTACAGCCGCTCGCCCTCCGGCGTGAGAGCCAGGGCCATCTCCAGGGCGGCCTCCGTATCCGGTTCGATGGCGGGATTGGCGTCGATATCGGCGTATTTCAGGCGGAGCGCCATGTCGGCCGCCCGCCGGCCGGAAGCCATCAGAAGAGCGGCCTGGCCGGCCAGCATCTCGAAGTCCACGTCCCAGATCCAAGAGACATCCCGCCCGTCGGCGATGTCATCATTGAGCAAGAACAGGAGGTTCTTCGGCCCCTGCTCGGCGCTGATCGCCCGCAGCACCTGATTCAGGCCGGCGGGGTTCTTGGCCAGGATGGTCTGCACCTCCCGCCCGCGGACGATCATCCTCTCCTGGCGGCCGAAGGCAGCGGTGAAGGAGGCGACGCCCTTTTGCATGGCCTCCGCCGGCACGGCCAGCGCCACGCCGACGCTCACTGCCGCCAAGGCGTTGTAGGCGTTGTACAGGCCCATGAGAGGCAACGACAGGTCGAACTGCCCCGAGGGGGTGGATAGGGATAGGCCCATGGGATCACCAGGCCGTTGCTCGACCCTGATGGCCTCGATGTCAGCGGCAGGCCGCGCCCGGCCACAGCCGGGGCAGGACCAATGGCCGACGTGCCCGTAGAACACGGCGCTGTAGGTGTACTCGCGGCCGCAGGCAGGGCACCAGCGGGCGTCAGCGGCGTGCTCGATCTGCTCCACGGCGCAGGAGGCGTCGCTCACGGCATAGAACAGGACAGGCCCGCGGCAGGCATCGGCCAGGCTGGCCACGCCGGGGTCGTCGGCGTTGAGGACGACAGTGGTGGAGGGCGGGAGGGCAGCCAGCGCGCGCCGCCAGATGGCAGCCACGCTGTCCACCTCGCCGTAGCGGTCGAGCTGATCGCGGAAGAGGTTGGTGAAGGCGACCACGCGAGGAGAGAGAGCGCCGGCTGCCTCCGGCAGCGTCGCTTCGTCCACCTCGAAGATGCCCAGGCGTCTTTCGGGCTGGCGGAGCTGGCCGCGGGCGTCCGTCGCCTCAATCAGGCAGGCGGTGATGCCCCGCATGAGGTTGGAGCCGCTGTGGTTGTGGACGGGCCGGTAGCCAGCCGCCTGAGCGATGTTCCTGACCAGGCGAGCCGTGGTCGTCTTGCCGTTGGTGCCGGTGATGAGGACGCAGCCGTGGCCCAGCCGGGCCGCCAAGCGAGCGGCCAGCCCCGGTGCGACGGCCTCGGCCACCAGGCCGGGGAGGGCGGTGCCACCACCGAACCCCAGGCGACGGCTGAGGACAGCCGCCAGCTTGGCCGCCGTCACTGCTGCTGCCGTGCGCAGGCCTGAGGCCGCGCTCACTGGCTCTCCTTGCGTGCCTCGATGAGCTTCACCAGGCCAGCCAAGAAACTCTGCACCGTGAGCACCTGAAAGCCCGCCCTCTGCAGGTTGGCGACGGTGTCGCGGTTGATGTTGTCCCCCGACAGGCGCAACCAGGGCGGGTTCAAGAGATCCATGAGCCAGCCGAGGGGACGCCAGTCACTTCGAACGTGCTCCAAAAGGACAAGACGCCCGTCCGGTTTGAGCACTCGCCACACCTCCGTCAGGCCAGCGATCGGGTCGGGCACCGAGCAAAAGACAAAGGAGGTGGCAGCGCAATCGAAGGCATCATCGGCGAAGCCCAGTCGCTGGGCATCCATAATGCCGAACTCTACCGCCTTTCCGTTCTTGCGAGCCCTGTTTGCAGCCCAGGTCAGAAGGCCCGGGCTGGGGTCTACCGCCACCACTGCGGCCGCGGGCGGGTAGTAGGCCATGTTCATCCCTGTTCCCACGCCCACCTCCAAGAGGCGACCGCCCCCTACTTTCGACCAGAGGAGGCGCCTCCATCTGCCAGGCACTAGCTCTAAGATGGCGTCCTGCAGGTCGTAGCGATGCTGCGTCAGCTTGGCCGGCTTCCCATCCTGCCCCTGGCTCGTTTGCGGGGACTTGCCCACCGTTGCCTCCTCGCCAGGCAAGCTCATGCTGCCGGCTTGAATCGCCGCAGGCGCAGAGAATTGGTCATCACCGATAGCGAGCTGAAGGCCATGGCCGCCGCTGCCAGGATCGGGTTCAGGAAGCCGAAGTCGCCGAAGAAAGGCTGCAGGCCGCCCGGCACGCCCGTCCTCGAAAACAAAGGATACAGAATGCCTGCCGCAATGGGAATGAGGGCAACGTTGTAGAAGAAGGCCCAGAACAGGTTCTGACGGATGATCTGAATGGTCTTCTTGCTGAGGGCGATGGCCGTGGCCACCCCGCGCAGGTCGCCGCGGATGAGGGTGATGTCCGCGGCCTCCATGGCCACATCGGTGCCGCTGCCGATGGCGATGCCCACGTCGGCCTGAGCGAGAGCGGGGGCGTCGTTGATGCCGTCGCCCACCATGGCCACCACCTTGCCCTCGCCCTGGAGGGTGCGCACCTGGTTGGCCTTGTCCTCGGGCAGGACCTCCGCCAGCACGCGGTCGACGCCCACCTGGCGGGCAATGGCCTCTGCGGTGCGGCGATGGTCGCCGCTGAGCATGATCACCTCGATGCCCATCGCTTTGAGGCCGGCGATGGCCTCCTGAGCGCCCTCCTTGACCGTATCGGCCACGGCGATGACGCCCAGCACCTGACCGTCAGCGGCCACGAACATCGCCGTCTTGCCCTGAGCCAGCAGCTCGTCGGCGGTCGCCGCCAGGCCGTTCAGCTTGGCCGCCCGCTGCTCCATCAGGCCAAGGTTGCCCAAGAGAACCTGGCGTCCGCCCACACGGGCCTGAACGCCCAGGCCGGGCACGGCGACAAAGTCCTGGGCATCGGCCAGGGCCAGGCCCCGCTCTTGAGCCGCCGTCACGATCGCCTCCCCCAGCGGGTGCTCCGAGCCCCGCTCGGCGCTGGCGGCGAGACGCAGCACCTCGTCAGGCTGGCCGTCGCCCGCCAGCACATCGGTCACCCGCGGCCTGCCCTCAGTGATCGTGCCCGTCTTGTCCATGACCGCCACCTGCACCCGATGGGCCGTCTCCAGGGCCTCGCCGCCGCGTATGAGCACGCCGCTCTCCGCCCCCTTGCCGGTGCCGACCATGATCGCCGTGGGGGTGGCCAGGCCCAGGGCACAGGGGCAGGCGATGATCAGCACAGCCACGGCGTTCAGGAGGGCGTAGGTCAACGGCGGCGATGGCCCCACGACAAGCCAGACGACGAAAGTACCAGCCGCCACCACCATGACCGCCGGCACGAAGTAGGAGGCGACCACGTCGGCGAGGCGCTGGATGGGCGCCTTCGAGCCCTGCGCCTCCTCCACCAGGCGGATGATCTGGGCGAGGACGGTCTCCGCGCCGACCTTGGTGGCTCGAAAGCGGAAGGAGCCCACCTTGTTGATGGTGGCACCGATGACCGCGTCGCCGGGGCCCTTCTCCAGCGGTATGCTCTCGCCGGTGACCATCGATTCGTCCACCGCCGAGCGCCCCTCGAGGACGATGCCATCGACGGGGATCTTCTCGCCCGGCCGGACGACCACAACGTCGCCGGCGGCCACCTGCTCGATGGGTATGTCTACCTCCTGGCCCTCGCGGACGACGCGCGCCGTCTTCGCCCGCAGGCCCATGAGGCGCTTGATGGCCGCCGATGTCCGGCCCTTGGCCCTGGCCTCCAGCCAGCGGCCGAGGAGGATGAGGGCGATGATGATTGCGGACGTCTCGAAGTAGACGCTGGTCTCGATGGCCGCCGCCTCGAACAAGCCCGGCGCGAAGGTGGCGGCGATGCTGTAGCCGTAGGCGGCGCTGGTGCCCACGGCGATGAGGGTGTTCATGTCGGCGGTCAGGTGTTTGGCCGTCTTCCAGGTCCCCACGTAGAACTGCCAGCCAGCCCAGAACTGCACCGGCGTGGCCAGCAGGAAGGAGACGACGTTGATCCAGCGGACGCGGACATCGGCCAGGAGAGGGATGTGCTGGTGCTGGGCGCCCAGCATGAGAAGCGCGCCGACAATGCCGGCGAAGAGCATCTTGGCCAGGAGGGTGCGCTGCTCCCTCTCCCGCGCCGCGGCCTCGGCGTCTCCCTCCTTCGCCAGCTCGCGCAGGCGGTAGCCGGCGTCCTCCACCGCCCGCCGCAGGTCAGCGATGGCGACCTGGCCGGGCAGGAACGTCACCGTCGCCCGCTCTGTGGCCAGGTTGACGCTGGCCGAAAGGACGCCAGGCACCTTCGCCAGGGCGTTCTCCACCCGCCGCACGCACGAGGCGCAGGTCATGCCCTCGACGCCAACGGTGAGGCTCTCGCGGCGGGGCTCGTAGCCCGCCTCCTCGATGGCCCTCAACAGGTCCTCGATGCTGGTAGCCTGCCCGTCGTAGAGGACCGTCGCCCGCTCGCTGGCCAGGTTGACCGTGGCTTGGCTGACGCCCGGCACCGTCTTGAGGGCACGCTCAACGCGTGCCACACAGGAAGCGCAGTCCATGCCCCCGACGGGAATGACCACCTGGTGCTTGTCTTCCGCCTTACCCTCGGCCATCTGACAGCCCCCCTTCCTAGTCTGGCTGGGGCTCCCTATCCGTCAGGGCCTCGTCAGCGGCCGCCTCAACGTGGCCGTGGTGGTGGCCGCCGTGGCACATCATCATGCCGTGGCTCCCTGATCCCGAACGCCCGCGAGCGAAAACCCAGCCGCCCACTATCATCCCCACCATCATCAGTGGGCAAAGCAAGGCCATCAGCACGAAGGGCACAGCCAAGAATGACCAGTCCATCATGTCCTTTCCTCCTACCTCCTCGCCAAGACCGCCGTCTCTACTTCTAGGAGCGGCCAGTCAGGGTGTAAAGCTCCAGCATCTCCTGCACCATCTGCTCCTCGCGGCCGTTCTTCACGCCGTCGATGACGCAGGTGTGCAGGTGGCCCTCCAGAATGATGGCCTCCATCTTCTCGATGGCGCGGCGGACGGCGAAGCTCTGCTTAAGGATATCGGGGCAGTACTTGCCCTCCTCGATCATCCGCCGCACGCCGGCCAGGTGGCCATCGATGTAGTTCAGGCGCTTGAGCACGTCTTCGCGCACCTCATCCTTCACGCCGCTCACCTCCTGCTTGTTCCCCGCTACCCCTATTATAGCACAACCCACCCCCAGGGGGAGGGGGTGTGCCGAAACCACAATAGGGAATCGCAGAGGCCGGTGAATGCTCTATGCGGGAATGGGTACGGTCACGTCGGCGGATACAACATCAAACGTGAGCCGCTTCTTAGCAGGGTGGTATATCATACGCCACCGGTCGAGGATGTCCCGGCCGAGAAGGGATGGGAGATCCATTATGTCTAAGGAGGGAGGAGAGATCGCCAAGTCTATAATGTAGACATACAGGAAACGCTTGGGCTCTGAGAACACGAGCAACGCGGGTTCCACGAAACTATGGCAGATTCCCCCAACGCCCACGCTTTCCGTCTCACCGGTCAGCTTTGTGTAGTCGATCCCCATGCGTTCGCCATCACCGGGGTGCAGCAGGCTCCGGTCGGCACCCGTATCAACGCAGAAGGAGATGTCACCCCTGATCTCGAGCCTGGGAAGGATCAGGCGACCCTCAATGTAGGGTCGCCCAGTCGTGTCGCCGAAACGGCCTGTGAGCATGGTGCCTAGAGGATCATCGTCCGTTGGTTCCTGTCGATAAAGCGCACGATGACGTGCTCTCTCGGCAGCCCTTTCTTGTCGATCTGCGCCATCACCGCGGCAAAAGTGCTTCCAGACGCCCTAACTCGTCCCCGATACAGCGCGACCCATTGCTTTGGATAGCGGTCAATGAGCCGAGGGTGGCTTGAGGACAAGACGCGGGCTGTGTTTCTGAAGCTGCGGAGGTCGCGTTCGACGTCCCTAGGATCGCCTATTTGCTCAAGAACAGCCTGAACACTGCGGTCCACCTTCGCGCCCCCTTTGCCTCCTGGTTTCTACAATGTCTGACGCGTTCCATCAAGCCCATGTTAGCACAGGTTGACACGCTATGCACATCAGGGCTGCCTCACTCCCTTCAGCTTCACTCGACCGGGGCCCGCGAAGGTTATCGCCTGCACCGTGGCCTCCTTTGGTCGGCCTAGCGGCCCATCGCCCTTGCACCCCTACAGCCCGTGCTGCCGCCAGCGGGGCTTGCGCTTCTCGAGGAAGGCGCGGGCGCCTTCCGTCAGGGAGTCGGCGCGGAAGGCCAGCGTGCGGAAGGCCTCGGCCTCGATGGCGAAGCCCTCGGCCAGCGGGCGCCCGATCCCCCGAAGGAGGGCCTCCTTATCGCTGCGGATGGCCCCCTGCGGGAGCTGGCAGATCTGCTCCGCTAGCTGGCTGGCGCGGGCCATGAGCTGATCCCTGGGCACGACCTCGTTCACCAGGCCGATGCGCTCGGCCTCCTCGACGTCGATCAGGCGGCCGGTGATGATAAGCTCCAGGGCGCGACCCAGGCCGACGATCCGCCACAGGCGCTGGGTGCCGCCGTCGCCCAGGCCGATGTTCCAGCGTCGATTCAGGATGCCGAGCTGGGCGTGGTCGGCGGCGAGGCGGATGTCGCACATGCAGGCGATCTCCAGGCCGCCGGCCAGGCAGTAGCCATTGATGGCGGCAATCATCGGCTTGTATATGTCCAGGCCGAGGGTGTATCCCAGGAAGCCCTCCAGGTTCTGGAGCTGCACCCGAAATCGATCCTCCGTGATGTCCAGCCACCCCTGGGATGCCTGCTTGAGGTCGGCGCCGGTGCAGAATGCCTTGTCGCCAGCGCCGGTGATCACCGCCACGAGGGCATCATCGTCGTCGCGGAAGGTGCGCCAGGCGTCGGTCAGGAGGTCCGCCGTCTCGCTGTTGACGCAGTTGAGAACCTCCGGCCGGTTGATCGTGATGTAGAAAACGTGGTTCCTCTTCTCGTAGACGGCCTTGGCTGGCATCTGATGAAACCTCCTGTCAAATGATGCTCGCTGGGGCTGTGCGGCTGCGCCACTGCCGGGCAGGGCAGCGGTCAGACGCTGAACAGAATGTGCAGGACGTCGCCGTCCTGCACGCAATAGCTCTTGCCCTCGATGCGAAGGATGCCCCGTTTGCGCGCCTCGGCCAGGGAGCCGCAAACCAGGATCTCCTGACAGCCGATGGCCTCGGCCCGGATGAACCCCCTCTCCATGTCGGAGTGGATCTTGCCCGCCGCCAGCTGGGCAGGGGTCGCCCGCGGCACAGTCCAGGCGCGGCACTCCTCCCCCACCACGGTGTAGAAGGTGATGAGGCCCATCAGCTCGAAGGTCTTCTGGATGACCCGCTGCACGCCGGAGTGGGTCAGGCCCAGCTCCTGGCGAAACTCCCTGGCCTCCTCCTCCGAGAGCTGGGCCAGCTCCATCTCAAGCTGACCACAGAGGGCCACCACCGGCGTGCCCGCAGCGGCGTAGCGAGCGGCGAACTCGCTCTCGATGTCGGCAATCCTTGAAGCGTCCTCCTCTCCCACGTTGACTACCAGAAGGACGGGCTTCAGGGTGAGGAGGGCGTAGTCGCGCAGGGCTCTCTCCTCTTCGGCGGCCAGGCCCTGAACTCGTAGGGGCGTCTCGCCTTCCAGGGAGGCCTTGACCCGCCGCAGGAGCTCGATCTCCCGCTCGCCAGCCTCTCGCTCCCCCGGCTTGGCCGAGCGCACCACCGGCGCCAGGCGTTCCAGGCGCTTCTCGACGATGGCCAGGTCAGCCAGAACCAACTCGACGTCCATGGCAGCGATGTCACGGTGCGGGTCGATGCTTCCCTGGGGGTGAGGCACATCCTCTCGCTGGAATGTGCGCACGACGTGGAGGAGGCCGTCGCTGGCCGACAGGGCGGAGAGGACCTGGCTGGAGGGGCCGCCGCCGCGCCCGACGGTAGCGCCCATGGCCGGCAGATCGAGGTAGCGCAGCTCGGCCGGGGTGACCTTCTTAGACTGAAACTGGGCGGCCAGCTTGCTCAGGCGCTCGTCGGGCACCTTCACGACGCCGATGTGCGTCTCCACGCCCGCCCGGTGGCCGCCGGCTTCGGCGTGGCCATGGGTGAGGGCGTTGAAGACGGTGGTCTTGCCAGACAGGGGAAGGCCAACGATGCCCAGGTCCATACCGCCACCCCGCCACCAGCATAGTGCCGCCCGAAAGGGGTGTCAACGCGAGGGGGCTCCCATCGCCAGGCGGCAGACCTCCCGCAGACAGCACCGGTCGCAGAGCGGCGGCTTGCGGCAGACGGTCTTGGCATGCTGGTCGATGAGGGCATGGTATTCGTTGAACAGTCGCACGTCGGGCGGCAGGGCGTCGCTGAACAGCGCCTGCCAGGAGGCATAGCTGTCCCTGGCCGGCGCCAGGCCCAGGCGGGAGAAGACGCGGCGGGTGTAAGCGTCGATGACGAAGCTGGGCTTCTCGGCGGCGTAGAGGATTATCGAATCGGCCGTCTCCTGGCCGATGCCGTGGGTGGCCAGAAGCTCCTGCCTAAGCTCCGGCAGGGGCAGGGCGAACAGGGCATCCAACTGGCCGCCGTGCCTGTCGAAGAGCATCTCCAGGAAAGCCTTCAGCTTGCGGGCCTTGGCGTTGTAGTAGCCGGCGGGATAGACCAGGCGGGCCAGCTCATCGGGGCTGACCTTCAGGAGCCCTTGCGGCGAGAGGATACCCGCCGCCCTGAGGTTATCGATAGCCTTCTCTACATTTACCCAGGCCGCCGATTGGGTGAGGATGGCGCCAACCACCACCTCGAAGGGCGAGTCCGCCGGCCACCATTGCTGGGGGCCGTAGGCGGCGTACAGACGTCGGTAGATGTTTAGAAGCGCCTCGGCTCGCTGTCTCTCCCCTGCCATCGCGCGGTCCTCCAGCTCGCTACAGTCTCAGGGGAACGCCAGCGCCGGTCAAGGCTGGCGAACCAGCGAGCGCCGCGGCAGAAGGAGCACGGCCATCAGAAAGGCGAGGGCCGCCGTGCTGCCACCGAGGAAGAACGGCGCCGCGTGTCCTACCTGGTCCCAGAGGACGCCGGCCAGCACGCTCGACAGGAGGATCATCAGGCCCATCGCGCCCTGGTAGAGGCCCAGGGCGGTGCCTCGCCACTGCGCCCCAACGAAGTCAACCACCAGCGCTCTTCCCACGCCCTCGGTCAGCGCCATGTAGACCCCATATACAGCAAACAACAGCCAGACGTATGCTCCGGCATCCACAACGGCGAAACCAAAGTAGACGACAGCAAAGATGGCGAAGCCGCCAGCAATGACGTGCCACCTCGCTATCCGATCGGAGACGATCCCCGCCGGCATCGCCAGCAGAGCGTAAACGAGGTTGTAGAGCACATAGGCCAGGACCGCCTCGCTGACGCCCAGCCCGAGGTTGCGGGCCCGCAGGATGATGAATACGTCGCTCGAGTTGCCCAAGGCGAAAACCAGGCTTATGCCTAGAAAGACATAGTAGCCACCACCGAAGTCCCTGAGCTGTGGTCGGGGCTGCGACCCGTGCGCCTCTGAGGCAGGAGCTTTTTCGCCAACGCCCCGCAGCAGGAGAATCGCCAACACAGCAGGCACAACGGCTAGCGCGAAAATGATCCGGTAGTGCTCGCCGATGAGCGCCAGCAAGGCCAGTGCAGCCAGGGGGCCTACTACCGCCCCTGCCGTATCGGCCGCCCGGTGAAAGCCGAAGCCGCGGCCTCGAACAGATGGTGGCGTCCACTGCGCTATGAGGGCATCGCGCGGGGAGGTACGCACGCCCTTGCCGAATCGATCCACCACGCGGGCCAACAGCACCGTAGGCCAGTGGAAGGCCAGAGCCAAGAAGACCTTCCCCACGGCCGACAGGCTGTAGCCGACCACCACGAAGGGCTTTCGCTTGCCCATCCTGTCGGAAAACCAGCCCGAGACCACCTTGAACACACTGGTTGTGCTCTCGGCCAGTCCTTCGATGAGGCCCACGATGGCGCCCGGTGCCCGCAGCGTCTCGGTGAGGAAGATGGGAACCAGAGGGTAGATCATCTCGCTGCTGATATCGATGAAGAAGCTCACTATGCCCAGACGGAAGACGTTTCTCTCCACTCCGGGCACGATGGAATCCCTGGCGGGGGCCGGGGCAGCACCTGGCGGCGGCTTGGCGTCCTTAGCAGTCATCTGACTTACCGACGGAAGGTTAGCACCTGTTCGTCGTTCAAGACAGCGGCAACATGCTCCGCGTTACGACTTCAGGCCTGTTCTGCGGGCGACTGACCATCCCGCGGGGTTGAGAGGTTCGCCCACCACCGGCTGGCCGGGAATCTCCGCTCTGGGGATGGCCCTTCCCCAATAGCACCGTATCTGCTATAATCTCACCAAATGGCGCAAGAGCCATCCGAATACACCGCGCGCGATATCCAGGTGCTGGAAGGGCTGGAGGCGGTGCGACGCCGCCCCAGCATGTACATCGGAAGCACCGACCAGCGGGGCCTCCATCACCTCATCTACGAAATCGTCGACAACAGCATCGATGAGGCGATGGCGGGCTTCTGCGACCGCATCGACATCGCCATCCAGCGCGATGGCCACGTAACCGTCAGCGACAACGGTCGTGGCATCCCCATCGACACGCACGCAGGCACCGGCAAGTCAGCGCTGGAGACGGTGATGACCCTCCTCCACGCCGGCGGCAAGTTCGACCACCACGCCTACAAGGTCTCCGGCGGCTTGCACGGCGTGGGCGCCGCTGTGGTCAACGCGCTCTCCTCCGAGATGTGGGTGGAGGTGCGTCGTAACGGCACGGTCTATCGCCAGGACTACCAGCGCGGCGTGCCCCAAGGCCCCCTGCGCAAAGTGCGGCAACCAGAGCACGGCCATGGCAGTGGAACCACCACCTGCTTCCTGCCTGACCCCAAGGTCTTCCCGGCCCTGGACTACGATTTCGCCACCCTGACCCAGCGCTTTCGGGAGATGGCCTATCTTACCAAGGGCGTGTGGGTCCGCTTCACCGACGAGCGGCGGGACCAGGAGCTGAACTTCTACTTCGAGGGCGGTATCGCCAGCTTTGTGCTCCGCCTGAACAAGGACCGCGACGTCGTCCACCCCCAGCCGATATACATCGAGGGCGCTGCCAACGGCACAATTATCGAGGTGGCGATCCAGTACAACGACGGCCTGTCCGAGTCCACCTTCAGCTTCGCCAATTGCATCAACACCATCGACGGCGGCAGCCACCTCACCGGCTTCCGCAGCGCTCTCACCCGCGTCCTGAACGACTACGCGCGCAAGCAGAAGTTCCTCAAGGACAACGACGCCAACCTCTCCGGCGATGACGTCCGCGAGGGCCTGGCAGCGGTGATCAGCGTGAAGCTGCCTGAGCCCCAGTTCGAGGGGCAGACCAAGACGCGCCTGGGCAACGCCGAGGTGAAGGGCCAGGTGGAGTCCCTGGTGGGGGAGGAGCTCAACCGCTATCTGGAGGAGCACCCGGCCGAGGCGCGGCGGATCATCGAGAAGTGCATCATGTCCGCCCGCGCCCGCGACGCGGCCCGCAAGGCCCGCGACCTGGTGACCCGCAAGGGCTTGCTGGACGGCACCATGCTCCCCGGCAAGCTAGCCGACTGCTCGGAACGCGACCCCCGGCATTGCGAGCTGTACATCGTGGAGGGCGACTCGGCGGGCGGCTCGGCCAAGCAAGGGCGCGACCGCCGCTTCCAGGCAATCCTGCCGCTGCGGGGCAAGATCCTCAACGTGGAGAAGGCCCGCGCCGACAAGATCTTCGGCCACGCGGAGATCGCCGCCCTCATCAAGGCCCTGGGCACCGGCATCGACGAGGAGTTCACCCTGGAGCGCCTGCGCTACCATAGCGTCATTATCATGACCGACGCCGACGTCGATGGCTCCCACATCCGCACCCTCCTCCTCACGTTCTTCTTCCGCCACATGCAGGAGCTCATCCACGCCGGCCATCTTCTCATTGCCCAGCCTCCTCTCTACCGCATCCAGCGGGGCAAAGAGCATCACTGGCTGTATTCCGAGCAGGCGAAGGAATCCCTCCTGAGCAAGCTCAAGGACGGCAAGAACATCGTCGTCCAGCGCTACAAGGGTCTGGGCGAGATGAACCCCGAGCAGCTCTGGGAGACCACAATGGACCCAGAGCGGCGGCTGATGCTTCAGGTGACGGT
>Ga0315289_10004885_pt1 | contig 19931 bp, 18 predicted proteins | sample YL17G11_40_MG_FD_203452 | JGI IMG/M metagenome (GOLD analysis project Ga0315289, IMG submission 203452) | Sediment microbial communities from Yellowstone Lake, YNP, Wyoming, USA - YL17G11_40 | ecosystem: Environmental > Aquatic > Freshwater > Lake > Sediment | place: USA: Wyoming | collected... | reverse complement strand
ACTTTGTTTTATCCGATTCCCTTACATCTCCCGTCCAACTTTTAGAAAATGTTGCCAAGATATTTCCTGATACAGCTTCGGGTATTGCATTAAAAAGTGCACTGTTTGGGCCAAAAGATGTTCGTGAAGATTGTGTCAGTTTTGACGAAGGTGAGTTGTTAGCTGCATTATCAACAACCGAACTTGCACAAGCTTTCGATTCTCGTGCGCTTAAACTTACTGAAAGAGGAGCTGACCTTTGCACAGCAAATCCTGGATCCGCTCGCCAGACGATATTTCAATTATTTCGCTCTCCAGTGAATCGCCTTGGTGAAGACATCTTGGCTGGGATGATTTCATCCTTAAGTCCCGCACTCGCGAGAGAAGTCACTAATGACCACCCTCAATTCTTGCCATCTCTTTTTAAGGCTAAACCTGAGCTGGGAAGGGTCAGCGATCTATGGATAGCCGCTGGCAACCACAAAAGGGAACTTTTTGAATCGCTAATCAGTCATGATAATCTTGACGAAAAGTTAATTAGTCAGTTCGTGGCGGCGATTTTAGATAGCGATTCGGAATTTCTGCTTAGGCGTACGATTGATAAATGGGGGAAAGCAGCTGTATGGGGAACCTTAGATTGGGTAGCGCAGAGAAATAAAGCCTTGTCTGAATGGACGGTAGGTGCATTAGCATCTCACATAACAAGTGTCACTGAGTGGGCAGTTACGACCGGTAACCGCCGGCAAAATGCTATTATTCTCGCAGCACATATAGTTGCGCCTTCCACTAATAAAATTCTGCAATTCAGCACGGATGTTTGGATGCAGACTTACGAAGAATTGAAACATAACAGTCAGGTCAAAGAATCAACTTATTTTGCTACGATGCTACTTGCTCTTGCCCTCCAAAATGCACCGCCGGATCCATTTGCTTTACTTGCTGAGTGCTTTGAGCAGGTTCATCAGATCACGTGGAATAATGCACTTCCAGATGAGTCGTGGATCACACTTGATTCGATTGTTCCCCATCTTTGGTGGTTTCATGATTGGGACAAGTGTGAGCGACTCCGTCGGGGATTGGTAGAATCTTTCATTAGACATCGGTGGCCAGCGGATAGATTGTCTCAATGTGTACCGAATAAAACCCTATTTGAGAGAGTGGTTGTATCTGCTCGATCGATAGAGGGCGGTAGCAACCTTATTTCGCAGATATAGCCTGCCTACCTTCCCCATGTTACAAATCATCTTTCAAACTCTGTAAAAAGGACAAAAACATTAGGCTGGGCTACCGAGTAGATAGAATTCCACGGCACAAAGACGCCACCGCCAGAAATTAAGACCAAGAATCGCGCGTCGCAAAGACAATGGGTGCCCAAACAGCCAAACAACAAACAAAGCAAGCATCGGGCGCAAAGCCGCCCTCGGCCTTCGGCACATAGCCGGTTTGATGTCTCCCTCACCGTCTACGCTTCGCTCGCGGTGTGTCGTCGGCAATCCGGCTACGTCTTGCGTTTGTTAAACGTTGCCGAAAATAACTCAGAACGATTGAATTAATAAGCGGCGGCGGGAAAATCTATTTTAAATTCCAGAAGGATGCAGCGCACATAGAAGGCCGCGTCCTGCGGCGGTAAAAGCGATGAAAGGCAATTAATGGATAAGAAATCCATTGCAAAAGAAAACTTATCTATCCTTCTTGAGGAATTTGGAAAACTTCATAAAAAAGGAAGCCTTAAGGGACAGTCCGAGGCTACTGCACGCACATGGGTTGAAAGATTTTTAAAGATTTTTGATTGGAACTCATCGGATCCGCATCAAGTACGACAGGAATATAGAATCCAGGGACGTGCGGCCAGGAGACTTAAATCCGAAGGGACATCTCACCGTCGCCCGGATTATTGTCTACTTTCACACAATCAACGACTCCTTTATATTGATGTAAAAAAATTCGATGCCAATATAAAAGACGATTCTGGCATATCGTATCAGGTACGATGTTATGGTTGGTCTGAGGGCTTCAAAGTAAGTTACGCATTTGATTTTGAAGAATTGGCTATTTATGATTGCCGTATCCGCCCTAAAAGCGACGATGACGCGCATATTGCGCGTGTTCTATACCTGCAGCATTCCGAATATCTGGACAAATTCGACACATTGTGGGAATATTTTTCTAAGAAAGCCATCGACGCCGGCTCTTTATCCCGTCTATTGCCAGATGATGAACGCCCCAAAGGCAGCAAAACACTCGATCAGGATTTTGAGGAGAACCTTTCCACTTGGAGAAAAGAACTCGCAAAATCCATTCTTCGGTATGGGAAAATCCGTGATGCCGCCTTGATTTCCGCATCGGCGCAAAGAATTCTTGACCGAATTATCTTTTTACGCATTTGTGAAGAGTTCGGTTTTGAAGAACTTGGCACCTTGCTTGAGATGGGCCAGAATGAAGACGGTTTCTGGCCTCTTTTCATGGAAGAGCATGAGAAGCGCTACTGCAAGGTTTATGATGGCATCCTTTTTCCCGCCTCAGGCGAAGACGACCCCACGGGTGTTGATTCGCATTTGCGTTCCTGGTGGCTAAAAGGCCGCGTCTTCAGAGATATAGTTCAGACCCTCTACTTTCCACACCCCTATCGTTTTGACGTTGTCCCGATTGAACTGTTGGGCGGAGTTTATGAGCGATATTTGGGCAAACGATTGCGCGTTATCGGAAACGATGTGGAAGACGAGTATAAACTCGAATACCAGCGTACCAAAGGCGCTATTTACACACCACCATGGATAGTTAAACGGATTGTTGAAAAGACTCTTTCGCCTCTCGCTATGAAAAAAGATCCCGAAGAACTTTTAAAATTGCGGATTCTTGATCCTGCATGCGGCAGCGCAAGCTTTTTACTTGGCGTTTATGATTTTCTTGAAAATCAGATATTGTCATGGTTTACTGATAACAATTCCGACGGAAGAAAGCCGGCCTATATCGTTGAAACGGAAGACGGCTTGCATATCACTCCTCATGTAGCCCATGAAATAATTAACCATTGTATCTATGGCGTTGATATTGATCCTGAAGCCGTTGAAGTTGCCAGAATGTCACTCGCACTTCGATATTTGGAACAAACATCAACACTGACCGGCGAACCCCATCTCCTCCTTAAGGGGATTGGCCTCAATATTCGTCAAGGTAATTCTCTGGTTGGCCCGGACATTGTAGGTAACGGCATCGATGCCGATAAGGTAATTCAAGAAACGATGCCGTTTGACTGGAACAGCACGACGACCGGGTTCGGGCATGTGATGGAGAACGGCGGGTTTGACGCCGTTGTTGGCAATCCGCCGTATATAGAGGTTAAACGGTACAAAGAATGGATGCCTTCTCAATACAGGTATTTCAAGGAAAGCGGTGTATTCGAAACGACCGCGGAAGGCAAAACCGATATTGCCATGCCCTTTATGGAACAAGGGTTAAAATTGCTCAATAAGAATGGACGGCTTGGATTCATTATCCAGAACAGATTCTTCAAAACCGATTATGGCGAGATCGTGCGTTCCTGGCTCAAGCGTCAAAAAGCCATATCAGAAATAGAGGATTTCAGGGATTTGCAGGTTTTCGCGGGCAGGACCACGTATACAGCCATTATTATTTTAGAAAAAAACAGCCCGGCGGTTCGTTACCGCACGTACGCCACACAGGAAGACGCAGCTGCCAATCTCCCCAACGTACAATGCACACTAAAATGGGATTCCATTGACAATAACGTTTGGTCATTCGACCAACCTGATCTTCTTGAAGTTCATCAGGAACTGGTCCGCAAACACGGCGCCATCGCTCACCATTCTGAATTGCAGATTTCGGTAGGGCTTCAAACGCTTTACGGTAAGCTGTATCAATTTGAACCCGTTGACGTAAAACCGCGTACCGTGGTTGGGAAAAACGGAGAAGGCGAAATTATCACGCTCGAAAAAGCCGCATTGCGACCGCTATGTCGCAATCGGGGATTTTATCCTTTCCGAAAAGATAATGCTGACGCATGGGTGATTTTTCCCTATGATATTTTGGATGGCCAGTCAACGGAAATCGGGTGGAAGGATTTCAAAGAAAGGTTCCCCAAGACCGGAGCTTATCTGGAGGAACGAAAGCGCAAGCTGTTGAAGGCCGTTGATGCGGAAGAAGGTGCTGACCGATGGCATTTATATAGATATCCGAAAAACCTGGCAAGCCAGGCTAATCCAAAGGTATTGTTCCCGATGACCATAGAGGACACCGTCGCCTCAGTAGATCATGTAGGTGATGTTTACCAAGATAATGTCAACGTCAATTCAGTTTCATTCGCCGGCGCTACCGCCGATCAGCTTAATGCAGTTGCCGCCATTTTCAACTCGACTTTGTTCAATGCACTTGCGCGTCTCAAAGCGGGCTTGAATGATTCCGGATGGCGCAAATTCAACCGGCAATACGCGGAATTAGTACCGTTCCCTGCCACCATAATCAGAGACCCAGCCGTCGTAAGAACGCTTTCCGGCTTTGCCAACAGAATCAGTGAACTTCAAATAAAATCAGCCAAGTGCGAAACCGAAGGCGCGAAAACCGGCTTTCGTGCAACAATAGAATCCTTGTGGCGGCAGCTTGATGAAGCTGTTGAAACCGTTTATGGATTAACGAAGGCGCAAAAAGAAGTTTTAAAAAAATACCCAAGGCGCGTAAACCGGTTTGATTTGCTCACACGGCAGACTGTTGTTGATGAAAATGAGGAATCATAGCGGTAAATTATCTGATTGCCTGGAGGCGGCCTTAATAGAAGAACTCACAGCATTTTTCACCTTTGATCTGGCTGGCTCCCGCATCGGTGCTAATTTCTTCTCTTCCTCCTCTGCCCCTGGTTTTGCCGGCTTCCGACCACCGGCCTTCGGCATTCCCCGGCTACTGCGGTTCATTCAGCAAGGTCACGAACGCCTGCGCCTCATCATAGTCCGCCAGGAACACCGATTGCATTTCATCAAGTATCTGATCATGATACGGCATGCCGGCCGTCTGCCAGATTTCCCACACGCGCGGGTCGATGGCCGGGGCGGCTTTGCGGCCCGAATTGCCGATGGAACAGCTGTGGCACAGCCAATCGCCCAGGGTGACCGCGGCGATAAAGGTCCGTTCCGCGGGCGCTTCCCAGGGCGCATGGTGGAAGCGGATGCTGTCGGCGATGATTGATGGCAAGCGCCATTTTGCCGCAAGCCATCCGCCGATCTGCGCATGCGACGTGCCCAGAATCGCCTCTTCGGCGCGGTCAAGATCGACTTTGCCTTCGGCCACCAGGGTCATGATTTCTTCGAACTCGTTTGGCGCGTATTGATTGAGCACGATCTTTCCGATGTCGTGAAGCAGGCCGGCCACGAACGCTTCACCGACCAGGGCCATACCGAACCTGCGCGCGATCATGCGCGCGGCCACGCCGCACCCGATGGAATGCTCCCAGAACCGGGAAACATCAAAGAGCGCGCTGTTGGGATTGTTTTTGAAGACGTCAAGGATGGAGAGCGACAATCCCATTTCCCGGACCGTAATGAAACCGATGATCACGATGGCGCGGTTGACGGTGGTTATTTCCTGGGAAAATCCGTAATAGGCTGAATTCGCGAGCTTGAGGATGCGCGCCGTAAGCGACTGGTCCATGGAAATCAGGCGGGCCAGGGACAATGCCGAGGTTTTGGGGTTATCGACGATCTCAATCATGCGCGAAACCACGGTTGGCAGCGTTGGTAGATTGATGATGCGCTCGGTAATGCGCTTGATTTTATCGGCTTGTGGGCTGAGATCGTTCATGGGTTGGCATATCGGGATTAAAATGGGTTTTCCGCGAAGTGTCGAAGCGTCCGGCAACCGGCGTCATGGATCGGCATCATGCATCCAGGTCCACGAACAGTCCGCTGTCGCGCGACGGCGAAGGGCGATTCTGCTGCTGCGCGCCCTGCTGTTTGCGCTGTTTTTTTTCGCGGCCGCGGCCCTCTTTGCGCTTATCGTTGGGATCAACTTTTTTGCCTTCCACCTGGTCGGGCTGCACTGGTTTGTCCACGCGCTGCGCCGCTTCGTCGCGCGCCTTTTCGATGTTCTGCTGCTGGTTGACAATAGGTGTTTTATGCATCTCCTGCTGATGGCGGTCCATCACCGTGAGATTGTTCACCGAAGCCTGAAAGTCCACGGCACGCATATTCCCCGCTTCTTTCAATCCGCGACGGCCGGATTCCCCGCGCATTCTACGCGTTGATTTTCTGCAACAACCGCGATCGCAGCTTGAGTATCGCCTTCGAATGGATCTGGCTCACCCGCGATTCGGTGATGTCCAGCACCACGCCTATTTCCTTGAGCGTCAATTCCTCGTAATGGTACAGCGCCACCACCAGGCGCTCCTTTTCGGGCAGCGCGGCGATGGTGTCCTTTAAAATGTCTTTCAGTTCCTGGAAGGTGAGCTGCTTGAGAGGGTTTTCGCTGCCCGGGTCCTCGATGGTGTCGATGAGCTTGATTTCCTTGGAATCGGCGTCCCGGTTGGGCATCGACTCCTCAAGCGACAGGATCGTCGTGGGCGTGACTTCCGACAGCATGTCGTCGTATTCTTTTTCGGTGATTTTCAATTCGGCGCATATCTCGTCATCGTAGGGCGCCCGACCAAGGTCGTTTTCCAGTTTTGCAAAGGTACGCTGCAGCTCGCGGTATTTCTGCCGCACCGACCGCGGGACCCAGTCCAGGGCGCGTAGCTCATCCAGAATGGCGCCGCGGATTTTGTGGCCGGCATAGGTCTCGAATTTGAATCCGCGGTCGGGCTCAAAGGTCTCCACCGACTTGATAAGGCCCAGAATGCCGGAACTGACCAGGTCGTTTTTATCCACCGACGACGGCAGATTGACGGCGATGCGGCCGGCGATGTACTTGACAAGATAAGCGTATTCGATCAGCAGCTTGTCTTTGGCGATCTTGGAGCCGTTCGCCTTGTATTCTTTCCACAGATGGTCAAGGTCCGCCATAGGCTTCCCTTCGATGATAGCAGGCTATCCGTTTGCCGTGTTCTCCGGACCGGCCTTGGCGCGGTTCCGTTCCTGGTGGATATGCTGCAACAGGCCCTCATCGAGCATATCGGTCTGCTGCGGTTCGATGTCTTCAATCAATCCTTTGAATATAATGTCTCCGATGATAAAAAATACAAGCCAGACCAGAATACCGGCGCTCAGCGCCTTGATCAACGCCAGCGTTCCCCGCATGGCTTCGAATGGATCGGCATAATCAATGCCCAGAAACAGGACGATGAAAAAGACCAGCATGCCTGCCAGTCGCGCGCCTTTTCTGATCCAGATCAGCATATCATGCAGCTCCATATTCCCGGCGCCGGATGCGCGCGCTCATGCGCGGTCCGGCACATGCAACACCAATGATAATGCGAATCATTCTTTTTTCCCGAACAGCCGGGCGAAAAACGGTCTTTTTGCCGCCGAAGGCGGCATGCCCAGCAGCGTCCTCGCCATGGCACTGATGCGCATGCTCAGGCCCGCGCCCGGCTTTTCGAGCAACAGAAGTTTTTGCCGGCGCATCAGCTTTGGCACATCCCGGTCATACGGCAAAATCCCCAGCATGCGGACCCGCTTATCCAGAAATTTTACCACCAAAGCCTGCAGTCTGTCAAATGCGCTCTTTCCGTCGTCATCATCGGACGCCATATTTACCGCCACATCCACCCGCTTCAAGCCGTGCTCAAAGAGCACTTTGACCATCGAGTAGGCATCGGCCAGCGATGCCGGCTCCGGTGACAGCACGCACACGCCCAGGTCCGCGGGCGCGGCGAACTGCGTGGTCATGGCGCTGATGCCGGCGGCGGTATCGATGATGATATAGTCATGGCCTGTTTCCAGTTCCACCAGCGCGTGCCGCAGCATGGCCATTCGCAGCGGGTCAAGATTGGCCATGAATTCCTGCCCCGATGCGCCGGGAATCAGCCGAAGCCCGCCCGGCCCTTCCTGCACGATATCGACGAGGGCGCACTCGCCCGCGGCCACATGCGAGAGGTTTTTCCTTGGCGCAAGCCCCAGAAGAATGTGCGCATTGGCGAGTCCCAGATCAGCGTCAAAGAGCAATGTCTTTTTTCCCAGCGCGGAAAGCGCTATCCCCAGCATTATCGACAGATTGGTCTTCCCCACCCCACCTTTTCCGCTGACGACCGCTATGCTTTTCGCCGGCTTTGCCGGGGCCCCCGCTTCGGGCCCGCGCATTTTCCGCGCGTTTTCGGATGGGGCCGGCCGTTGATTTTTCGCGGTTGCCGCCAGCACACGCAGCTGTTGCGCCTGATCGATCACACCACGGCCCCTTCCCATAACCGCTGCATGAACCTGCCGGGCTGCGCCAGCTCAATATCGTCCGGCACGCTCTGGCCCGCGGTAAAATAAGAGACCGGTATGCGGTGCGTATTGACGCAATTGACAATATTGCCCAGCCGCGCCGTTTCATCGAGTTTTGTAAAGAGCAACCGGTTCACGCCGAAATCCTGATAGCGCGCGATGACGTCATCCAGGTCCGAATCCTTGGTGGTTGCGCTGAGCACCAGGTGCGTTTCATCCGGTTTGATGACTGAAAGCAGCGTTTTTAGCTCCGCCATATGGCCGGTATTGCGCTGGCTCCGGCCCGCGGTATCGATGAAGATGGCGTCCTCGGAGGAGCAGGCGGCAACCGCGTCGCGCGCCTCTTCGGGCGTAAAAACGACTTCGAGACGTATGCCCACGATGTCCGCGAAAGTCCGGATCTGTTCGATTGCCGCTATGCGGTAGGTATCGGCGGTAATGACCGCGGCCGAGCGCTTTTTGCTGATAACGAAATGCGCCGCGAGCTTGGCCAGGGTCGTAGTCTTTCCCGCGCCGGTGGGACCCACGAAAGCCACCACCAGCGGGCCTTTTTTCTTGATTTTAAGGGGCCCGGCCACGGGAAAGCAGTCGCCGATGGCCGCAAGAAAAGCGCTGTCGATCTTATTGTCCGCAACCACATACCGTTCCTTGACATGTCCGATAAGCGCCGTCGCGATATCAGGCTTTACCTCGGCGTCGACCAGGCGTTTATACAGCACGGCCCAGCCGTCGGCGAAACCGCCCGCGGATGCGGCCGCCCCGCTGGTAAGGATGGATTTCACCAATTGCTTTACTTCGCGCAGATCTTCCCGCAGCTCCAGGTATTCAAAACGGCTGTCGGGATTGCGCGGCGCGGCGGCGGGTCCCGGCGCGGTGTCCTGCGCTGCCCCCGTTTTCGGCTGGACGCCATTGCGGTTGTAAACGCCTTGCGGATTGATGCGGAGCGGCGACATAGGCACAGGCCCCGGCGTGCCGTCCTCAACCGCAGCGGTAACCTCGATTTCCTGGCCATTGCCCAGCGACAGCAGCTTTCTGGCGACGTTCCGCGTACGGAGGATGACGGCGTCGTCTCCCAGGTCCTGCTTGATCTGGAGCAGCGCCTCGCGCATGGACCGGGCCGTGTATTTCTTGATTCTCATAAGTTCAGCCGTTTTCCGTTTTCCGTTTTCCGGATTTCGGATTTCGGATTTAGGATTTAGGATTTAGGATTTCGGATTTCGGATTTTCCTTTTCGGTTCCTATCATCCCCGCCGACCGTATTTCCACGCCCGGCACGATTTCGTTATACGACAGCACCACCAGGTCGCGATAATTGCTCTCTGTCAATCTCTTGAGCTGGGCCCGCACCGTAGGCGAACAGAGCACGATCGCCGTTTCATTCCGTTTTTTCGCCTTGGCGATCTGCTCGCCCGCGGCCTCCAGGATCCTGCCCACGTCGCCCGGCGACAGGGCCAGCCGCAGTCCCGAATCCGCCTCCTGGATGCTGCTTTCCAGGCGCGATTCGAGCGCCGGATCAAGGGTGATGACCGGTATGCTCCCCGTGTCGTCCTTATACATCTCACAGATCTGCGCCGACAGCGCATTGCGCACATACTCGGTGAGGATATCGGGGTTCTTATTCTTACGCGCTACGTCGGCCAGTGTCTCCAGAACCAGCAGCAGATCGCGGATGGGCACGCGCTCGCGCAGCAGGTTCTGAAGAACTTTATGGATATCGCCCACGGTGAGTACGTTGGGAATAAGTTCGCCCACCACGGTCGCATTGCGCTCTTTGATAGTGTCAATCAGGCCCTGCACATCCTGCCGCGTGATCAGATCGTGCGCGTGGCGCCTGATGATTTCGGTGATATGGGTCGCCAGCACGGCCGGCAATTCGACCACGGTATAGCCCGACATTTCCGCGGTCTCTTTCTGGCTTTCGGTTATCCAGAGCGCGGGCAGGCCGAATGCCGGCTCGGTGGTATCGATGCCGCGGACCTTTTTAGTCGCCATGCCTGGGTCCATGGCAAGATAGGCGCCATTCATCAACTCGCCTTTGCCCACGGCAATGGTCCGTATCTTGATACGATACTCATTCGGTTTCAGCTGGATATTATCGCGGATGCGGATGGGCGGAATGATGATGCCGATCTCCGTTGCGAGCTGGCGCCGGATCATGGTGATGCGGTCAAGCAGGTCCCCCCCCTGCGATTTGTCGACAAGCGGGATCAGGCCATAGCCGATTTCAAGTTCCATGGGATCGACATGCAGGTAGTCTTCGACACGTTCTTCAGCCGAACGCGCGGAGGGTGCGGCGGCCTGGTCGATGGTGCGTTTACGATCGCGTTCGCCCTTGAATCCCAGATATGCGACAACCAGAAAGGCGGCCCCGAGAAACAGAAACGAAAATCTGGGAAATCCCGGCACCAGCGCAAAGCCCATGATGACCGCGCCGGCCATGACCATAACGCGCGGATTCTGGAACAGCTGCCCGGCAATGTCTTCTCCCAGATTATTCTGCGCCGCGGCACGGCTTACCAGGATACCGGTACCGGTGGATATCATCAGGGCCGGGATCTGGCTCACCAGGCCATCGCCGATGGTAAGCATGGTATAGCGCCGTATGGCTTCCTGCCAGCCCATGCCCATCTGGACGATACCGATGATGAATCCGGCGATGATATTGACGAACATGATGATAATGGCTGCCACGGCGTCGCCGCGTACGAATTTGGATGCGCCGTCCATGGCCCCGTAAAAGTCCGCTTCCTGCGAAATCTTCGCGCGGCGCTTGCGGGCCTGGTCCTCGGTGATCATTCCCGCATTCAGGTCCGCATCGATGGCCATCTGCTTGCCGGGCATGGCGTCCAGGGTGAAGCGCGCGGCCACTTCGGCGATGCGGCCGGCGCCTTTGGTAATGACGACGAACTGGATTATCATGATGATGACGAAGATGATGAACCCGACCACGGCATTGCCCCGGGTGACAAAGGTGCCGAATATCTCGACGATCTTGCCGGCATCGGCCTGGCTCAGGATAAGCCGGGTGACCGCGATATTCAACGAAAGGCGGTAGAGGGTCACCACGAGCAGGAGTGACGGGAACACGGAAAAATCCAGCGGTTCCTTATTGTACATCGTTGACAGAAGAATTATCAGCGCGATGCTCAGGCTGCCGGTGAGCAGCAGGTCCATGAACGGGGTGGGAATGGGGATGATCATCACCAGGATGATCGCCACCACGCCCATGGCGACAATCAGGTCGCGCCGTTTGGCCAGGCCCTGGAAAAACGGCGCATTGATGGTTGCCGAAAAAGTATTTGCTATATTCATGATCGACTCTTACGGTCCGGCATAATTGCCGTAGATCAGGATCCGCCTGATCGCCCATGCCTTTTTCTGGTCCTGCACCACCACCCGGACCGTATCAACCCAGGTAAGGTTGTTGCAGATGCGGAACAGGGTGTCGGCATGTGATATCGTATCGCCCTGGAACAGCCAGCAATATTTCAGGGAGTCAAGACGGTCGGCGTCGCGGGCCTTTACGCGGAAGCGCATCGTATCGTGCCACGCGGCCACATGGCGGACAAGGGTGTCGGTACGGGTATAGGCGGTGTCCAGGGACCCCCGCACCACGATGCTGTCGATCACCGGCCAGTGGTTATTGACAACCAGGATGATCCTGACCGTATCGCTGAGCCCGCTTGAGGCTGCCCGAAGAGTGATCGTATCGCTGTAGAGCCCCGTATCGGCCCGGTACATGGCCGCCGTGTCGTCGTACATGACCAGCTTTCTCTTGTAGCGATTTCCGGTTGTCCAGCCATACGTCACCGGATCGCCGCTGAAAAAGGGCGATGCGTATGCGCGGATCAGCACGGAATCGCGCGTATTCATGGTGTCGCGTAGGGTATCGGGTTTTGCATGGCGGACGCCGTTGATGCGCAGGCTGTCGAAGCGCGGCGGAAGGGCAAACGGGCCGTGCATCAGGTAAACGGTTCGATAGGCGCTGTCGTTGCAGGCGTCGCGCACGATCATGCGGACCGTATCGAGGATTTCAATATCATCCGTTACTGTATCGCGGCAGCTCTTGTCCGGGCAGATATACGAGGCCCGGGCGGGTACGGTCACGTTCAGACGCATATTGTCGACCTTTTTCGCCTGCCAGGAATAGGTGAGTTCTTCGCCGGTATCCACATCATGGACATACACCTGCAAAGGAACGCTGTCGAAGACCGCGGTGGCGAACCGGAAGAAGGGGTTGGAGCCGGTGAACAGCGTATCGCCGGCGCGGATGCTGTCGATCACGGGCCGGTGATTGGTGAAACGGCGGAACATGATGATCGCACGGTGGGCCGATCCGCCGTTGCCGTCATAGGCGTAGATATGGATGGTGTCCCGGAAATTCAGCGCCAGGGGCCGGTAGGTGGCGACCGACGGGCTTCCCGGATTGTCCGGCAGCACGAGATTTTCGGGTTTCCAGATGATCCATACGTCCTGGTCATTGGCGTCCAGGGCGGTCACCGCCATGGTGAATTTGCTCGAGGTGTCGGCGACAAAAAGCGAATATTCGCGATCGATGGCCGCGTGCCGGCTGTTGATGGTGACCGCATAGATGACCGGCGGTATATTGATCACATACACGCGCACGATATTGCTTTTCAGCACGGTGCCGGCCACGGTCACGTAGAGCGAATCATACGCAAGCGTATCGGCGCCCCGCCGCGCCTCGGTTTGCGGAAAGCGGTTCCACGAAACCTGCACCTGCAGGCGGGTAATCCGGTCAGTCAACGAAACGTCATCGGACCAGGCGAGGATGGCGTCGCCGACATGCCACTCGATATCGCCGAACGCCACGGTATCGGCAAAATCGAGGTTTACGAGGATCGGCGCGCCGGTATAATCGGCTGCCGTGACCTTTTCCGCCTGCAGCGAAAGGGTGATGGCCGCGCCTTTTTTGCCGCCATCCGGACCGGTACCGAGCGGCGAAGTGCAGAAAAACGCCAGCAACGCCGTGCAGACGCCGATAGACAGCCAGCGAATCGGCACGACTGTTTGCGAGTGCGCCATATCACGCCGCCATTCTGTTTTTAAGTTTGTAAACATAGGCAAGGATCTCGGCGATTGCCGCGAAAAATTCGACCGGGATATCGTCCCCCGGCTCCACTTTGTCGTACATGGCGCGCGCCAGGGGCTTGTCTTCCACGATCGGAATGCCGTTTTCCTGGGCGAGTTTCCGGATCTGCTCAGCGATCAGCCGTTTCCCTTTAGCAATGATTTTCGGCGTTTCCATTTCCGTGGGTTCGTAGCGGATGGCGATGGCGATAAAGGTCGGGTTGGTCACCACCACGGTCGCCTCCGGAACCTGTTTCATCATGCGCCGGCGGTGCATCTCGCGCTGGAGCGAACGGATACGGCCTTTGATCTGCGGATCACCCTCCATCTGTTTGCGTTCTTCCTTGACCTCCTCGCGCGTCATTTTAAGGCTTTTCTCATACTCCCATTTCTGAAAAATATAGTCCAGTATGGCCAGAAGAACCATGACCAGGATGATGCGGATCGCAAGCGTATACGACACCTGCATCATGACCGCCCAGATCACGCCGGCCGTGGTGTCGGCGAGCTGGACAAAATGGTTGAACTCATCCTTGATGGTGATCCACGCCACAACGCCGATGATCACCAGTTTCAGGATGCCCTTCAGCGCCTCAAAGATCGAACGGACCGAAAAAAGCCGCTTGGCGCCGGCGATGGGATTGATTTTTGAAAAGCGCGGCGTTATCGGCTCCCAGGTAAGAAGCCATCCAACCTGCAGGTAATTGGTCAGGATGCCCGCGGCCATGATTGAAAGACATAAGGGCAGCGTTGTTATGGCTATGACCCACACGGAATGCTTAAAATAAAGCAGTATTGAGCTCATGTCCGCACTGGCATGGGGAATCAGATTGCAATACCAGCGGATTTCTCCGCCTATTTGCGCCATGATATCTTTGCCGAAAATCCGGAGAAATACAAATGCAACCAGAAGCACCACCACCGAATCGATCTCGGTGCTTTTAGCGACCGATCCTTTATTACGCGCCTCCGACCGTCTTTTATCGGTCGGGGCCTCTGTCCTGTCTTGTCCTGTTTCTTCCGCCATAGTGGATCATGCCATCAGATAAATTAATTGCCATAAATCCGTCATCAATCCTTCGAACATTTTTTTAAATATCCCGGCCAGCACCGGAAAAACCACAGCGGCAATGGCCAGGCCGAGGATGATTTTAATCGGCATGGCGCCGAAGAAAACATTGATCTGCGGCACCGTGCGCGCAACAATGCCCATGGCCAGTGATGTCATGAACAGCGTCACAAAAACAGGCGCCGCCAGCTTGAGCGCCGCCACAAACAGGCCGCTGCTCAGATTGATAAAAAATGAAGAGAGCTCGCCCGCGTGTACCGTCACGCCGCACAGGGGAACGACTTCAAAGCTTTTCCGTATGGCCAGGACCAGGAAGTAATGTCCGTTGAATAGCAGGAAAAATATCGTAAAGACGAGGATCTTCAACTGGCCCATGACCGTTACTTCCGTCTCGGAAAAAGGATCGACCAGTTCGACGAAGGTGAAACCCATCTCGTTGTCGACGATGCGGCCGGCGAACTGCACCGCGGCGAAGATGAACGAGGAGGCAAACCCGATGACTACGCCCACGAAAATTTCCTTTAAAACCATGAGGGTGAACATGCCGAGAGTGAATGGCACGGCGACCGTTCCGTGCTGCGCCGTAATGGGAAACAACAGGATCGTCAGGAAAAAGACAAACCCGACTTTCAACTGCACCGGCATGAACTGTGATCCGAAGATCGGCATCAGCGCCACCATGCCGGCAATGCGCAGAAAAACCAGGAACACCAGCTGCAGCTGGTCCATGGTGGCTCCGAGCAGATTCGGATTGAACGTCATATGGTTCTACCGCATGATAGTCGGAATAACATTAAACAGATTGATCGTATAATCCACCACCTGGATCATCATCCAGGGAAGCGTTGCCAGCAGAACCAGGATCATGACCAGGATTTTGGGTATGAATGTCAGGGTCATTTCATGGATCTGCGTGACGGCCTGGAATATGCCCACCACCACACCCACAACCAGGCCGGCGACCAGGACAGGGGCCGACACGATCAGCGTAATAATGATCGCCTGCCGTCCGATATCAACCGCGAGCATGGGGTCCATACGTCATTTCCTTACCGGAACGAAACCACCAGTTGACGAACGATCAGGTTCCATCCATCGATTAAAATAAAAAGCACGATCTTGAACGGTATTGATATCATGACCGGCGGCAGCATCATCATGCCCATGGAAAGAAGGACGCTCGATACGATCATGTCAATCACCAGAAACGGGATATACAGAATAAAGCCGATAATAAACGCGGTCTTGAGTTCGCTGGTGATAAAGGCCGGAATGACGACTTCGTAGGGCAGGTCATCCACGGTGCGCGGCGATGGCGATCGCGACAGCCGCACGAAAAGCGCCACGTCTTTTTCATTCACCTGCCGCAGCATGAACGCGCGCAACGGCTTGCCCATATTGTCCAGCGCCTGCTTCCAGCTTATTTCCTCTTTGAGATAGGGCTGGACCGCCCGGTCGTTCATTTCGGTGAACACCGGCATCATGATGAACAGGGTCAGAAAGAGCGACAGGCCCACCAGCACCTGATCGGGCGGCATGGTCTGCGTGCCGATGGCGCGTCGCAGGAACGAAAAAACGATGATGAGTCGTACAAAGGAGGTCATCATGATGAGGATCGAGGGCGCCAGCGCCAGGATCGTGATCAGAAAGATGATCTGCAGGGCAACGGCCACATCGGCCGGCTTCTGCGCCTCGCCCACCGCAAGCGATATTCTGGGCAATACCTGCGAAAACGCCGGGCTTGCAAGCGAAAGCAGCATAATTGCCGCTATCGACCGGGGTATCCATCGGAAAATACGGCTTAAGCCGGGCCGTTTGCGTTCCGATATATTCAATGGAGGGGTATGGATTGTATTCATTTTCATATCGCAGATGCCGGTTCATCGGCAGCAGGCCATCCCCGCTTTCCCCCTGCAAAGGCGGATGAAACGAGGCGGCAGCCGCTGCTTCCTATTTCTTGAATTTTTCCATGAATTGGCTGAATACGTCTTTGAATTTCGCGATCGATACGCCGCCGCGCGTCTGGGAAATCACCTCGAGCGCTTTCTGGCCTTCGAATTTGTCAATCACCGAAATGGAATTCGCGGTCTGCCCCAGGACATAGATCGTGTCCACGACCCGCACCAGCAGCACGGCGCGCTCGCGGCCCGTGCCCAGCGCCTCTACTATTTCCATGGCGCCCCCGCCGCCCACCTTCGACGAACCGGCGATGCCGCCCTTTTTAAACAACCATGCCACACCCACGATTGCGATCACCACAATCACCAGATACAGGGTCACCTTCAGAATGGTCCAGGTCAGGCTGCCGGTCTGTTTCCGGATCAGGCCCTTTGCCTGGGCAGCGGCTGTGTCGTGGGGCATCGCGGTGCTGTCATAGCCGGACAACTCATGCCGCAGTTTACCCATGAAACTATCGGTGTCAAAGGCCTGCGCCCGTGCGGTCCCCAGACCCACGGTCAGGAGAACGGCGGCGGCGACAAGTATCGTCCTGATGCGGATTTTCATTTATCGCAGGCTCCGTATGCGTTCTTCGGTTGACACCAGGGACACGATGCGTATGCCGAAATTTTCATCAACCACCACCACTTCGCCTTTGGCAACGACCTTGTTGTTTACCAGAAGATCGACCGGTTCTCCGGCCATCTTGTCCAGTTCAACGATCGATCCCGGTGCCAGTTCCAGCACCTTTTTAATGGAAAGGCTGGCCTTGCCCAGCTCGATGGAAACGTCCAGGTCCACATCGAGCAGCGCTTCGATATTTTCATTGATGGCCTTGCCGGAGATCCGTTCTACCGGCGTTTCGGAAAAACCTTCGCTGCCGGTCATTTCGCCGCCGGGTTGCGAGACCTTGGCCAGATCATCAAGTTCCGCGCTGGACAGACCCACGCCGTCGGTCATTGCCGGCGACTCTTGGGCCTCCCCGGCGACAGCTCCCATTTTAGCCGCCAGCTGATCGGCCAGATCGGCGCTTATAAGCGCGATTATCGAAGAATCGGTCAGCGATGGCACTTTGATCGAAAGTACGGCCATATCATAGGCATCGAGTGATATCGGCGCATTAGTAAATCCAAACTCCTGCACCTCCAATTGCCCCCCGCCCACGGACAATCCCAGTTTGGCGCTCAATGCCACGGAAAACGATCCCAGGATCTGGCTGAAAAGCTCGCCAATGGCGTCTTTATGGTCGTCAACATACGCGGCCGAACCATCACCCATCATCATAAGATCGGAAAGGATGGCGACGTCTTTTTTAGTGATGATGACATAGAAATGGCCCGGCAAACCTGTTTTAAAAGGGATTTTAAGGCCGAGGAGAGGGCCGCTGACTTTGGTCTGCGCCAGCGCAGGATCCGATTTCTGGGCCATGTCGGCGGAAAATGAAATTTCCTTGTTGAGCACCGTATGAAGCACCTGGCGCCCCTGCTCACAGAACAGGTCGAGGGCGCGGGAGATGGCCTGATAGTTTCTCACCGCATCAGGCTCCGCCGCTTCGGAATCCTTCGGCAAGCCGACTGCGCCTTCAACGGCGTTTTGACCAAGCAGGTCATTCAATTGATCGTTTGTCAGTAGGTCACTCATTGCTACCAGGTACCTCCTTCTCGATGATCCGCGTCACTCTGACCGCTTTTTTGCGGCCAACCAGCCCCGATTTTCCGGCAAGCTTGGGCCTGTTGCCGACCTTGATGATCAGGTCGGTCGCCTGCGGCTTGTCGAGACAGAGAATATCACCGCGCTGCAGCTGGAGCAAGTCGCGTATTGTCAAATGCGTCTGCCCCACCATCACGGCTACGGGGACATCGAGCGCCTGCATCTCGTGTTCGATGATCGTGCGGGTCTCCGACGTGGAGGTGCTCTGCGCCGACATCCATGATTCGCCTGATAGCTTGTTGATGACGCTTTCCAGCACCATGAACGGGAAACAGAGGCTCATAAGCCCCGATGCGTTCTGCATACGCACTTCAAGCGAAATAAGGATGACCGTTTCGCCAGGAGGCGCGATCTGCACGAACTGCGGGTTGGTTTCGTATGTCTCGATCCGCGGCGAAAACACGCCGATATGCTCCCATACGTCTTTCAGGTCGCTCAGACTGCGCTCCACGATCCGGCGTATCACGTTTTCCTCGATGAGCGTCAGCTCGCGGTTCTGCTCCGAAGGCCTTCCCTGTCCGCCAAAAAGCCGGTCGATGATGAAAAAGACCAGTGAAGGGTTGATTTCGATGATGGCATTGCCTTCGAGCGGCTCCATCTTGAAGACATAAATGCAGCTGGGATTGGAGATCGACATGATGAATTCCGAATAGGTCAACTGATCAACGCTCACCAGCTCGATCTCCACGAAGGTGCGCAGGAAATTGGTGAGCGACGTGGAGAACTGCCGGGCATAACCCTCATGCAGGTTCTGCAGCGTGCGCATCTGGTCTTTGGAAACACGGTCGGGACGGCGGAAATCATAGAGCGAAAGCGCCTTTTCGGGTTCGGCGGCGGCTTTCTTCTCATCCCCGCCCCCTCCGCCGCCCGAATCGACAAGGCTGCCGAGTTCCGATTCGCCTCCGGCGGACACGGCGCTGAGCAGCGCATCCACCTCTTCCTGTGACAATATATCACTCACGTCGCGGTCCTTTGCATCGATTTACTGAATAAGATAATCGACGATGAACGCCTCATTGAGCTGACCGAGCTTCTTGGGCATCAGATCATTGGCCCGGCGCAGCACCTCTTTGCGGATCTTCTCCTTGGCGTCGGGTTTCATAAGCTCCTCCAGGGGCATCTGCGACAGGATATCGATAAGAATATTTTTATACGCCGGATAGAATTGCTTTTCAAGTTCTTCGGCGAATTTCTTGCCGTTCGCTGCAGGATAGGCAAAGGCCATGGCGACTTTGATATAGCGCTGGCCGTCGGTGCCGGCGATATTGAGCGTTACCTCAAGCGGTTTTTCAGTGACGGCCCCGAATTCGCCTTCGGCGCCGCCCTCCTTTTCAGCCACTTTTGCGGTATCAGCTCCATGCTTGCCGGCTTTTTCCTCCGGGCTTTTAGGACGCGTGATGTTGATCAACACGACCGCCATGATCACGTTGAGCACGATCACGCCGCCGATAAGGCCGAAAAACATGGTCCGGTTCGATCCGGCGGGCTTGGCTTCGCCGCCGGCCGCGGATTGCGCGCCCTTGTCTTTCTCTTTGTCTCTGTCTTTTTCGCGCGCGCCTTTTTCCCTGTCATCGGATTTCTTCTGTTCGTCGGGCATATTTCCTCCGTCAATTTTCCGCATCCGTCGTTAGGGGGCGAGTCACCGACTCGCCCCTGCGATAATGAATTTCATTTCCCCGGTTTTTCAACCGGTTTGACCGGCTCATTCAACGTGGCCACCCGGATTGTCTGATGCGTCAATTGCTTGTAATGAAGAATTTTCTTAACCACCTCTTCCA
>Ga0315289_10004884_pt1 | contig 19931 bp, 17 predicted proteins | sample YL17G11_40_MG_FD_203452 | JGI IMG/M metagenome (GOLD analysis project Ga0315289, IMG submission 203452) | Sediment microbial communities from Yellowstone Lake, YNP, Wyoming, USA - YL17G11_40 | ecosystem: Environmental > Aquatic > Freshwater > Lake > Sediment | place: USA: Wyoming | collected... | reverse complement strand
TCTTTTTTTATTTATGATAAGTATTTTTTTAGGCGTATTTTTATATTTTAATTTTAGTCTTCTTATCTCCTTTATCGGGTTTTGGTCGCCTGAAACCTGGGCTCCCAGATTTATTTTCTGGATTCTTCTTGACTTTTTAGCGGGGAATTTCGTTCCTTTGGATGTTTTTCCAAGAATTCTTTCCCAAACTTTGTCGATTTTGCCCTTTTCCTATTTCGTTTTCTTTCCCTTAAAAATTTATTTAGGACAGTTAGGGCTTGGCCAGCTCCTTACTTATTTTTCTATTGGACTATTTTGGCTTTGGTTTTTAAACATAATGGTTAATAAAGTCTGGCAAAAGGGGTTAAAAATATATACGGCCGAGGGTCGGTGATTAATTATGGTCAGAACTCTTTTTAAATATCTTAGTCTTTGGTTTTTACTGAGTAAGTATTCATTTCTAGTCGCCCTAACCTCAAGATTCGGAGCAGTGATTTTTCTTTTGGGCAAGATTTTGCGATTTTTGATTCAAACTTTTTTTATCTATATTTTAATCTCTCGGACAAAGGTTTTTGCCGGCTATACTCTTTCCCAGGCGTTTCTGTTTTATTTGATTTTTAATTTGATTGACACAACAACCCAGTTTTTGTACCGGGAAGTTTACCGTTTCCGGCCTCAAATTGTCAGCGGTTCTTTTGATTTAACTTTAGCCAAGCCGGTTAACCCTCTTTTTAAAAGTCTTTTAGGAGGAGCCGATCTTTTGGATCTTTTGATGCTTATTCCATTTTTGCTTTTGATTTTTTACTTCATAAGAGAGACCTTAATCTTTAATCTCTCAAATTTTATTCCTTTTTTTGCTTTACTCTTTAATTCTTTCCTAATTGCCACCTCGTTTCACATATTCGTTTTGGCTTTAGGGGTTTTGACAACGGAGATAGACCACACGATTATGATTTACCGCGACCTTTCATCAATGGCTAGATTTCCCATTGATATCTACCGTGAGCCCCTTCGATTTTTTCTTACCTTTATCCTTCCGATTGGAGTGATGATGACCTTTCCCGCAAAAGTTCTATTGGGCCTTTTATCAATAAAAGGAGTTATAAGCTCTTTCTTAATAGGCGGCCTTCTTTTTATCGGAAGCCTTAAGTTATGGAATTATTCCCTAAGTAAATACTCAAGCGCCAGTAGCTAGCTTCAAGGACGGGTCTTGAATTCGACTGGATAAGTATGATATCTTTAGGTTAATATGCCGTATCGTAAAAATCCGCTTTTTGCCGGTGGTTATTATCATGTCTTTAATCGAGGAACGGAGAAGCGTGATATTTTTTTGGACCGGAAAGATAAAGAAAGGTTTTTGACGAAATTAATAAAATATCTCGAAGAAGAACAAGTAAGCCTTTTAGCCTTTTGTTTAATGCCCAACCATTTTCACCTGCTTGTCAAACAATCGAGTGACAAGGCTATTAGCACTTTTATGAGAAAGCTTTGCACTGCCCATTCGATGTATTTTAATAAGCGTTACAATAGGGTCGGACCCTTATTTCAGGGGAGATTTAAAGCTAATCTTATAGAAAGCGAGGCTTACCTTCTTCAGGTTTCTCGCTACATTAACCTCAATCCGCTTGAACTAATTCTAGACAAGCTCAAGGACGGGTCTTCCGAAAAGACCCGTCCTTTAATATCGGCCTGTTTACTGGGTTATAGTTGGTCAAGTTTCCATGAATACTTAGGTGAAGGAGGCTTTGATATTTGCAACTTGGAACTTTTGGATTATTTTTCAAAAAGTTATCAAGATTTAAGTTACAAAAATTTTGTGCTCGATGGAGTAAAGGATTTTATAGAAGGTAAACTAGCTAGTGAGGACTTTTAGCCCCACTCAAGGACGGGTCTTGGGCACGGCTGGCCGGAGTAAAATTAGTCGAAAAAGTTGATGCCGTTATATTTTTTTCTGGCGATAGTGATTTAGCGTTCAACTTCGCCGACCAAATTTAACATACTTTTAACATAACCTTATGGGAGAGACAAGTGTAGAACAATCAAAGTTTAACGACAAAAGCATAAGAAGCGAACTTCCTACAATTTCAAGGAGAGATTTTTTAAGATTTGTTATCCCAACTACTCTTGTTGGGGCTTCATTAGCCCTCGAGGAGTTGAAAAAACTATTCTACGAAGCTTTAATTTTTGGGTTGGAAAATCCAAAGGTCAGTGACAAAGCAACGTTGGCAGCTTTAAAGGTAAGTGAAAGTGGGCCGGGCAGCGAGAACCCAGACTATCGACCGATGGCTGATATTATAAAGGAGGGAATATCTGCCTATTCAGAAGGAAACAATCAGCCAGCGTTCTTTCAAAGAAGCGCAGCTTATAAAGACCCAGAATATTACGCAAGTGTTGTAAAAGAATTTACCTCGGAATCTGTACTGCCACAAATGCCGAATAAAGTAGTCGATAAAATCACCAGTTCTTTCCCTCCAGAAGCATACGAGGCTTTTATTCAAAGCTCGTGTGTGGCTACTAACTTTGAGTTATTGTTTGTTCCTGGAAGTGGATTCGATATAAGGTTTAGGAAAAGACATCCGGAATATGCTTACAAAAATGGTTCATACTTAAAACTCAGTTTCGAAAGATTTAGATTAATGGAACAAGAGGGCAAATCAGAAATGGAAGAAATGAAGCAATGGGTTGAAGAAAAAAGTAAAGAAACAAAAAAGCCAATATCTACATCACTAATACTCGCACGCTTCTTAGAAAAAAATATGGGAAATATTTCATACAGCATCTTTGACACAGCTCTCTTTTTAAAGTTTATGGCTAGAATTGATCTTGATTCGGGACGTTTTTCTCCAAGTGAATTTAATATTCAGTGGTATAAACAACATATCAAAGATGAATATCAAGGACCAACCTATACTTCTACTCTCGAAAGTGAAACCGCCATCAATTTAATTGGAAAGCCGTATCATAGTTGGAATTTAGTAGCCCTTCTTCAGTTTTTCCCACCGGAATTAGTGCGGGCAGGCGGGCTTCAAAGACAACTTTCGAATTTCGACCAACAAAGTTTAGAAAAAACAAGAGCCGATCTACAAACTCTCGAAAATTTGAGAGAAACGGAACAATTACTACTTTCCTATTCTCAAAACGGTATGCTCAAGGATGGGTCTTGAGCTGAATTATGCCAAAGTATTTTATTAAAACTTTTGGTTGTCAAATGAATAAAGCCGATTCGGAGCGGATTGCCGGTTGGTATAGGGCCCGAGGATGGAAACCGGCAAAATCAATCAAAGAGGTTGATGAGATAGTTATCAATACCTGCTCGGTAAGACAGTCAGCTGAAGATCGAGTGATTGGACTGATAAATAATTTTAAAAATCTCAAATCGGGAAATCCAAATCTCAAAACTCAAGACTCAAAGCCTTTTAAGCCAAAGATTATTGTTACAGGTTGCATGCTTTATCATCCTTTGAGATGGCTAAAAGAAAAGCTTCCCCAAGTTGATGAATTTAAAAAAATTGCTGAATTCATTAGAAATTCAAAATTAGAAATTAGAAATTCTAAAGCCCACGCTTGGGTGTCGATAATGGAAGGATGTAATAATTTCTGTACCTACTGTGTGGTTCCTTACAGCCGTGGTCGAGAGCGATCAAGGCCCTTTGTCGAGATTCTTTGTGAGGTTGAAGAATTGGCCCACCGAGGATATAAAGAAATAACGCTGCTTGGTCAGAATGTCAATTCTTATGGCAAGGATTTCTCCGAAAGCCAGCTCAGGCGAATTAATTCTTGTTTAAATGATTCAAATCATTTTAACAAAATAACTACCCCATTCGCCTCACTTTTACAAAGACTTCATCAAACTAAAGGAATCATAAAGATTGCCTTTTTAACTTCTAATCCTTGGGACTTAAGTGATGATATTATCGAGGTGATGAGTTTGCCTAAAATTGACCGCTATCTTCATCTGCCGGTTCAGTCAGGAGACGATGAGGTTTTGCGTAAGATGAATCGAAGATACAAAGCTAAAGATTATATAAATTTAGTCAAAAAAATTCGCCGCAAAATCCCAGATATCAAAATCGGAACCGATATTATTGTTGGTTTTCCGGGCGAAACTGAAGAGCAATTTCAAAATACAGTCAGCCTTTGCAAAAAAGCCGGTTTTGAGAAGGCCTATCTCGCCATTTATTCGCCGCGCCCAGGAACCGCAGCTTATAAATTAAAAGATAGTATTCCTTACGAGGAGAAAAGACGAAGATGGCGGATTTTAGAGAAATTGATTAACGGAGAAAAGTTATGGTTGCCGTAAGCCTTTGTCTACCATTCTCTTAGGAAAGGTAAGAAATTATTATGAGGATTACCCAAATGTTTTCGAAATCCAATCGCCGACGTTTTTGGTTATAACTATAACCAACAGGGCGATAATTAAATGTTCCATTACTACTTTCCAGGACTTTACTCTTTCTTTGGCAATAAAGAAACTAAATATAGACAGTAAAGATAGGCCCCAGACTACATTAACGGTAACCGCAGTTGATAGTTGAAATAGCAAAAGGGGAATAATAAATGTTGAGGCGAAAATAAATTTAAAGAGAAAAGTAGCAAATGTTGACTCCCAAATATCCTTCGAGAGATAGGTTCCCTCGGCTTCTTGCGAAATATGAATACCCAATGCATCCGAAAAGGCATCAGCTATCGCTATTGTCAATATTCCGCCAACAACAGCGAGCTTTGAGTGGGTACCGGCATTTAAACCTACAATTAGTCCCAAAGTGGTAATTATTCCCGAGGTTAAACCGAAGCTAAATCCGGTTTTAAGCGAGTGCCTGATCTTAAACATGAGTCGATCCGAAGTTCATTCGATTTTTAAAATTGTGTAGACCACTTTACCCACTGGGGCTACGACTTCAACCTTTTCTCCTACTTTTTTGTTTAAAAGTGCCTGGCCCAGAGGTGAAGCATGGGAAATTTTCTTTTGGGTTGGGTCTGCCTCCCATTCTCCAACAATAGTGAAGATTTCCTTCTGACCATTGACATGGAGAGTAACCTTACAACCAAGGTCAACTTTCTTATGGGTATTTTTACTGATTTGGATAATCTTAGCCTCTCTTATGATTTCCCCAAGCTCGCTAATACGACCGTCGATAAAGGCCAGGTCTTCCCTGGCGGCGGCGTATTCGCTATTTTCAGTCAGGTCGCCCAAATCCCGCGAGGTGGCCAGCCGTGAAACCGCGGCCGGTCTTTTGGCCGTCAACAATTCTTGGTATTCCCTTTTAAGATTTGTTAGTCCCTCTTGGGTGAGAAGGACTTCGTTTTTTTTCTCCATATTGTTCATTTTTTTAAACTTTTTGGGCTAAAAAAGACCCCCGTCCATTATAACGGAGGATGTTTTTAGGAGTTAAGAAACTCTAATTCCTTTTGAGTACGCACAGTTTACAATAAAACCTCACTTTTGTCAATAACCTAGAACATATAAAAAGATGGTATTCATTAAAATTTTTCTGCCTTAGCTTAAGACCTCAATTCCTGGTAACGTTCCTTTTTCTAAAAACTCAAGCATCGCCCCGCCGCCAGTTGAAAGGTGAGTGATTCTTTTGGCCAGAGGGATTTTACTAAGAGAGGAAAGTGTATCACCGCCACCAACTATAGAAGTGCCTTTGGATAAAGCAATGGCCCTAAGGATAAAATCGGTTCCCTGGGCGAACCTTTTGTCTTCATATACGCCCATTGGTCCGTTCCAAATTATGGTTTTGGCCTCCTTAATATAGCGAGCAAAAAGCTTTTTCGTCCTAGGGCCAATGTCAAAAATAGCCATTCCCTTTTTAACCCTATTATAAGAGACAACCCGGGGTGCTAGCTTTTTTTCGGCGTCGGAGACCACTGCATCTACAGGTAGGATAAGAGCAGAATGGGAACGGCTGGCTTGCCAAAAAAGACTCTTGGCTGTCTCTTGAAGTTCATAGTCAACTTGCGAGCAGCCGGTTGGAAGCCCCCACGTGCTAAGAAAAGTGTTAGCAATGGCTCCTCCCAATAAAAGAGTGTTGGCTTTCCTAAGAAATTTGGCGATGACATTAATTTTCTCGGGCGTCTTCGCCCCGCCGATTATAACTACAAACGGTCTACCGGGTCTCTCTAAGGCCCTAGAAATAAGTTTTACCTCTTTTTCCATCAAGAGCCCCGCGAATGAAGGAAGAAAGTCGGCTATCCCAACGGTTGAAGCATGGGTTCGGTGGGCTGTCCCGAAGGCGTCATTAACAAAGATATCCGCCAGAGAGGCTAATTTTTTAGCAAACTCTTTATTATTTTCCTCCTCCCCTTTATAAAATCTGATGTTTTCAATAAGGATGACCTGACTATCCTTTGGTAAGGCCCCCTTTTTTTGCTTAAGAAAAAAAAGGTCAAAAAGAGGAATGGGTTTTCTTAAATACTTCTCAAGTTTTAAAGACACCGGTTTTAAAGTTAAGGCAGGGTCAAATTTCCCATTGGGCCGGCCTAAATGAGAAATTAAAAATATTTTTTTGGTCCGATGAGCTAAAAGATAATTTATTGTTGGCAAAGCCTCCTTTATTCTTGTCTCATCAGCTACCTCACCATTTTTTGTCAAGGGGACATTAAAATCTACCCGCAGCATTATCCTTTTATCGGCGACATTGGCGTTTTCTAAGGTTTTAATTTTCATAGAGATGGCTTTTTTTAGCTATGTAATAAGCCAAGTCAACTAATCTTTGGGCGTAAGCCCACTCGTTGTCATACCAAGCAAAGACCTTAACTAAATTTCCTTGGGCCACTTCGGTTAGAAATGGATCAAAAATAGCTGAGTGAGGATTGCCGATAAAGTCGGAGGAAACGAATTCTTCTTGGGCGACTTCAATTATCTGCCGAAGTCGCCCTTTGGCCTCTTTTTCAAAAACTTGGTTAACTTCTTCTTTTGATGTTTTTTTACTAATTTCGGCGGTTAAATCAATTAAGGAGACGGTAAGAAGAGGAATTCTAAGCGACCTTAGGAAGATTTTTCCGGCAAGATGAGGGAGAATTTTGGCCACATCCTTGCCTGCTCCGCTTGAAGTGGGGATAAGGCAAGCCATGGCAGAGCGGCGAAGCCTAACTTCTTTTTTATGAGAATTATCCAAAAGATTTTGCGAGTCGGTGACAGCATGGATAGTGGTGGCAAAAGCTCTTTGAATACCTAGGTCCCTATCCAAAACCGAAAGAATGGGGCCAAGACAATTAGTAGTACAGGAAGAGTTGGAAATTATTTTGTGCAAGGAGGGATTAAAGTTTTTTTCGTTAACACCTAAGACAAACGTTGGCGTTTCATCTTTTGCCGGGACGGATAAGACAACGTAAGAGACGCTACCCTGAAGGTGTCCCATAGATTGTTCTTGAGTTAAAAACTTCCCGGAGCATTCAAGGACAATATCAACTTTAGCCTTCCCCCAAGGAATTTCCTGTGGCAGTTCACTTTTGGAAACCAAAACTTTTGTTCCATTAATTTTAAGGACACCCTCTTCAGTCTCGATTTTTGCCGGAAAATGGCCGTAAGTAGTGTCATATTTTAAAAGATAGGCATGAGAAGAGAGATCGGAACGACTATTTATGGCCGAAAGGCGAAAGTGTTCATCATTAAGAATGATTCTCGCCGCGGCCCGGCCAATCCGGCCAAAACCATTAATACCAATATTTAAACTTTTCATTTTTTACCGTATTTCTTAATGGCTATTTCCAAAAGTTCAATTGCTCGCCTAAGATTCTTCTTATTGATAACGTAGGCGACTCTTATCTTATTTTTACCAAGGTTGGCTGTCTCATAAAATCCTTGGGCTGGGGCGATCATGACTGTTTCTCCTTTATCCCTAAAGTCAGTCAATAAGAAGCGGGCGAAATCTTCGGTATCAGCAACTGGCAGTTCCACTAAAAGATAAAAGGCTCCCTCAGGTTTTGGGCAAAAAACCCCGGGGATTTTATTTAAAAGAGAGACGGATAAATCTCTCCTTTCTTGATATTCTTTTCTAATTTTTGTAAAGTAAGAATCTTTTATATTAGAAATTGCCCGCCCTAAGACAACCTGCTCGAAGAACGGTGCCCCCAATCGGGCCTGGGATAGTCTAAGGCAGGCGGAAAGTACATTTTTATTTTGGGATAAAATGTAGCCGAGCCTGGCGCCGCAGAGACTATAGGTTTTGGAAAAGCTGCCAAGAACAATTATATTACTAGAATCCGAAAAAGAAAGAATAGTTTTTTGTTTTTTACCATCAAAGATAAGTTCGGTGTAGGCCTCATCAGAGATTAACCAAAGATTTCTTTTTTTGGCTATTTTAAGAATCATTTTCAACTCATCGTCGGTTAAAACCGTGCCTGTCGGATTGTTTGGGGAACAAATAAGAATCGCCCGGGTTTTTGCGTTTATTTTTCTTTCGATTTTTTCTTCGGAGGGAAGATGGAAACCATTTTTAATATCGCAAGTGACTGGCGAAAGAGTAGCACCAATCTGGACAGCGTAAGATTTATAGTTGGCATAGAATGGTTCAAAGACGAGTATATTATCATTTGAGTTTAAAGTTGTCATCATCGCCCAAAGAATTCCCTCCGAGGAACCCGAGGTAGTTTGAAAATTATTAACGGTTAGGTCTTTGAGGCCGAATCGGGATTGGTAATAATAAACTAAACTTTCAAGAAGTTTTTCTTCACCATGGGAGTTCGCGTAAGGAATAGACTTTAGAGAAAAATTCTTAAAACCACTCCGGATCTCTTTAGGACTAGGAACGTCTGGCTCACCAATATTTAAATGGTAAATCTTAACTCCTCTTTTTTTGGCGGCCTGAGCCAAAGGTGCCAGTTCTCTAATAGGGGAGGCAGGAATTTTTTCTGATTTATAAGATAAAGTCAACATCTTAATTTTCAATTTTTTGGTCCGGCAGATCTTAATTCTGTCGGAAGATTATTAAATTTTAAGAAATTTTGGGCAAAAAAGAAAGCCAGCATTTTTGCCTGATTTCGATAGGCTCTTTTATCTTTCCAAAGACTAGAAGGATTCAAAATTTCCTTGGGGACTTTGGGGATAACTTTAGGAATTAAAAACCCAAACAAAGGATCTTGGTAAAAGGAGGCTTTATTTATACTTTCATTCAAAACGGCAGTGACGATTTCTCTTGTAAGTTTAATGGGAATCCGATAGCCCAATCCGTACGGTCCGGCAACCCAGCCGGTGTTAATAAGATAAACTTGCGCTTTTGAGGTTTTAAGATAGTATTTCAATAAATTAAGATAGACATGGGGCTTGTGGGGCATGAAAGGCGCGCCGAAAAAAGCAGAAAATGTCGCCTTGGGTTCTTTTACCCCCCGTTCCGTTCCGGCCAGTTTACTGGTGTAACCTGAAAGGAAGTAATATAAAGCTTGACTTAGACTAAGTTTTGCCACAGGGGGTATCATGCCGTAGGCATCGGCCGTTAAAAAAATAACTACCTTAGGATGTCCGGCTTTTCCCACGGGGTAAGAGTTAGGAATGTATGTTAAGGGATAAGCCGCTCGGGTATTTTCCGTAAGAGAGGAGTCAGAAAAATCGAGCTTACCTTTGGAAGTTAAAATGACATTTTCCGCTACTGTCCCTTCTCTTATGGCGGCAAAAATTTGCGGCTCATTTTCCTTCTTTAGATTAATACATTTAGCGTAGCATCCGCCCTCAAAATTAAAAATACCTTCCTTTTCCCAACCATGTTCGTCATCGCCAATTAAATACCGTTTGGGGTCAGCGGAAAGACTAGTCTTTCCTGTTCCCGATAGCCCAAAAAATAAGGCGACATCGTCATTTTTCCCCACGTTGGCGGCGCAGTGCATGGGGAAAACATTCTTTCTCGGAAGATGAAAGTTTAAAAAGGAAAAGACTGATTTTTTAATCTCCCCACCGTAACTTGTACCGCCAATAAGAATGACCCTTCTTTTTAAGTTTAAGATAATAAAGGCTTCAGAATGGAGGCCATCGTCCTTGTTTGCTTTAAATCCTGGAACGGCCAAGATCTTCAAAGGCCTCTCTCCATTTCTAACCCCCTTTTGTGCTTTTCGAAAGAGATGGTTGGAAAAAATGTTCTGCCAGGCAAACTCGGTTATCACCTCAATCGGAAGGGAATGGTTATTGTTAGCGCAAACTGACCCCTGGAAGATAAAGACCTCTTCCTTTTTAGCGATATAAGAGAGGATTTTTTTGTAAAGGTTAGCAAATACCCGAGTTGTGATGGGTTTATTTACATTTCCCCAATCGATCTCTTCTTGCGTTTCTTTTTCTTCAACTATAAATCTATCGTCTGGTGAGCGGCCGGTATATTTTCCAGTTTTGACCACCAAAGCTCCATTTTTAGCCAATTTCCCTTCCCTTCGAAGCAGGGCAATTTTTAAAAGCTTATTAACTTTTAAGTTTTGATAAATTTTCATCTTTTTTTCGAAATTTAGGCTCCCATAAGAGGTGCCCTTCCAAGCTGATCTTTTATAATTGGCATAAGTTCCTCGCCTCTTATGTGGCCGAGTCGGCCAGTTGAGGCGGAACGCTCATCAAAGGAAACGGTTTCATCCGTACGAATCTCCTCGCCGACGATAAGGAGAGGGACGGGGTCGGCGGTGTGGATTCGCAAAGAAGAGGAGGTTGAATGGTCACTGGTTAGGACGATTAAAGTTTCTTTCAGAGAAAGCAAGGGTTTTATGGCTTTATCTATTTTTTCGATAAATTTTTTCTTGCCCAAATAATTTCCGTCTTCAGCCAAACTATCTGTCCCTTTAATATGAAGGAAAACAAAGTCAAAATGGGAAAGAGCCCAGAGAGCTTTTTTAACTTTTTCTTTTAAATTAGTCTCGGGAGTTCCCGTTGCGCCTTTAACCTCAAGAACCCTCATTTTGAGAAATTTACCGATTCCCTTATAAAGACCGCCTCCAGCAATCATTGCGGAGGAGAACCCCGTCTTTTCCTTGAAGGAGGGGATCTTAGTAAATTTTCCCGCTCCTCGAAGAAGAATGATATTAGCCGGCGGTAATCCGGTCATCCTTCTTTTTTTATTTAAAGGCGCCTCATCTAGAATTTCGTAGCATTTTTTAGTAAATTGGTTAATGACTTTAGCTGTTTTTTTGGCATTTTGATCACTAATCTTCGGTCTGGTGGTTAAAACCTTTTTGCCCTCAAAGTGAGGGTCGGTATCGGTAACCTTTTCGTTCAAGTTTTTTCCCCGAAGAATAACGGCGACCCGGTGTCCGACTCCTTTTTTAAGAAAAAATTGATAGGTGTCGATTTTAATCCCATTTAGAAGCTTGACTAATTCTTCGGTTTTGTCAATTCGGCCGGCCCTCCGATTAAGAATAGTTAAATTCCGAGAAACGGTGGCAAAATTGCCGCGAAAAGCCAAATCGCCAACTTTAAAATCCATTCCAAGACCTGCCGCTTCAAACGGTCCGCGGCCTGGATAATATTTGTAGGGGTTGTAACTAAGGAGAGAAAGATGGGCGACGTCAGACCCCGGTCGCACTCCGGGACTTATGGTGTGCATTAGCCCTTGAATGCCTCTTTTGGCTAAAGTGTTAAGATTAGGCTTTTTGGCTGCCTCAAGGGGAGTTAAATTAGCAAGTTTCCTAATCGGCCGGTCAGAAAGGCCATCGATGACTACGAGCAAGACTTGGTTCATTTTTCATACATTATCATACAAACTTGCTAACAAGGTTGTCAAGAGGAAAGAAATGGTAAAATATTCTGCATATGGCTTATGAATATTCGTTTCAACCCTGGCCCAAGGTAAAGAAAAGAAAACCGTGGTTTCCCCCCAAGTGGACTCTGCTGGTTGGTTTTATCTTTCTTTTGTTAACTATCTTGGCAAAAAATGGTCTCTTGCAGAAAATAAACTTCCCGAAGATAGCCACTAAATCATCTTCCCCCCAAAATTCTCCGTTGCCAGAAAATCTTCTTAAGGAAGTTAAAAAAATTCTTGAAGAAAAGACTGGCAGTTATTCTTTTTTTGTTTATGATTTAAAGACAGGAGAATCTTTCGGGATAAACCAAGAGATGATTTTTACCGCCGCCTCGGTTAACAAGATTCCCATCTTGGCTTCCCTATACTACTTAACTGGTAAAGGAGAGGTCGATCTTGATGAGAAAGTGACTATCCAACAAGCTGATATCCAAGATTACGGCACGGGAAAAATTCGCTATGAAGGGGTAGGCACAGTCTATTCATTAAAAAGTCTGGCCCGTCTGATGATAGAAAAATCGGATAATACGGCCGCCCATATCTTGGGAGTTAAGATAAGTCTTGAGAAAATTCAGGAACTTTGCCAGTCTTGGGGACTTACCCAGACATCGATAGTGGAGAATAAAACTTCCAATAAAGATATGGCTGCCTTACTTTCCAAAATGTATAAAGGCGAAATAACGAATCCGGCGGCCAACGCGGAAATGTTAGGTTTTATGGATGAAAGCGATTTTGAAGACAGACTCCCCAGGTTTCTTCCCGAAGAAACAAAGGTTTACCATAAGACAGGAGATGAAATAGGTTTCGTTCATGATGTAGGAATAGTTGATTTACCTGGCAGACCGTACTATATAGGGGTTTTGACTTCTGATGTCAAAGATGAAACTTTAGCTAAAGAGGCAATCGCGACCGCGTCGAAGCTGACTTTTGACTACTTAAAAAAATTATGAAGGAAGAGTAGCAATTAACGGTTGGGGCAAAATTATAGGGGCGACATCTTTTTCTTTTACTAACCCTTCAACCTTCCCTTTTAAGGCTATCTTTAAAACCTGGTCCATATGGGAAACGAAGATAAATTTTAAATCTTTAAGAACATACTGGGGAATATCCTCAAGGTCTTTTTTATTGCTATTAGGCATAACTATGTTTCTAAGTCCTGCCCGGTGAGCAGCAATCACTTTTTCCTTAATTCCACCAATCTCAAGCACCCTTCCCCTTAAAGTCACTTCGCCCGTCATCCCGACTTCTTTTTTAACGGGAATTTTCGTCAACGCGGAGACGAGGGCAGTGGTAATAGCAATTCCCGCCGAAGGCCCATCTTTGGGAACCGCCCCCTCGGGCACATGAACATGAACGTCTATTTTTTGATAAAACTTCTCTGGTAGGCCAAATTCTCTCCATCTAGCTCGAACATAACTTAAGGCGGCATGGCATGATTCCTTCATAACCTCCCCCAAATGGCCGGTTAAAGTAAGATTGCCTTTTCCCGGCATAAGCGCTATTTCAATAAAAAGAATATCTCCGCCGGCCTCGGTCCAGGCTAGACCGGTTGCCATTCCCACCTCATCTTTCTTCTCCGCCAAGTAAGCCGTAAATTTTGTCGGACCTAAAAATTTTTGTAAAGTAGCTGGACTGACCCTTATTTTTCCTTTCCTGCCCTGAACAACCTCTTTGGCAATTTTTCTAAAGATGGTGGCAATCTCTCTTTCCAGATTCCGTACTCCTGCCTCTCTAGTGTATCTTCGAATAATGGTTCGCAAAGCCCCCTCTGTTAGCTCCACGCGGTCTAGAGTCAATCCATGGGCCTCAAGCTGTTTTTTAATCAAGAAATCCCGGCCGATGTGAAACTTTTCATCTTCGGTGTAACCGGGGAAATGGACAACCTCAAGCCTATCCTTAAGGGCTGGGGGAATAGTATCCAAAATATTGCAGGTAGTAATAAACATCACATCCGAAAGATCAAAAGGGACCTCAAGATAATGGTCTTCAAAAGAATAGTTCTGTTCAGGATCCAATGCCTCCAAAAGGGCGGCCGAGGGGTCTCCCCTAAAATCGGTTCCCACCTTATCAATCTCATCGAGCATAAAGACCGGGTTTCTGGAGCCGGCCTGCTTTATTCCTTGAATGATCCTGCCTGGAAGCGCTCCAACATAAGTTCGTCGGTGTCCCCTAATTTCTGCCTCGTCCCTTATCCCGCCTAAGGAGAATTTGACAAATTTTCGCCCCAATGCGCGGGCGATTGATTTTCCGACCGAAGTTTTTCCTACGCCTGGCGGGCCGACAAAACAAAGAATGGTTGGTTGGGAGGGCTTTGAGGGTAAAAGAGCTTTAGTTGCTGGTATTTGAATAGTTGATTGTTGGCCGGTTTTGTTCTCTTGCCCCTGTCGCTTTTTAAGCTCCATCACCGCTAAATATTCAACAATTCTTTCCTTAATTTTTTTAAGACCGTAATGATCTTCGTCCAAAATTTTCTCCGCCTCGGCAATGTCAACATTATTTTGAGTTTTCAAAGACCAAGGAACTTCCACAAGCCAATCAAGATAGGTCCTAAGGTATGAAGCCTCTGGATTATAACTTGACATTTGAGAAAGTCTTTTTAATTCTTTTTTTGCCTTTTCCTCAACTTCTATAGGCATTCCCGCCTTCTTTATCTTCTCGCTAAATTCTTTAATCTCCCTTGTTTCCTCCTCTTCACCCAGCTCCTTTTCTATCGTCTTTATCCTTTCCCGCAAAAAGGCCTCTCTAGCGAATTTATCAAATTTCTCCTGGGTTTTGGAGGAAATTTTTCTTTCAATCTCTAAAATCTTTATCTCATGCGTTAGATATTCAGCGATCCTCTTTAGTCTTTCTTTGACGTTTCCAATCTCAAGAAGAGCCTGTTTTTCCTGAGGTTTTATTTCAAGCACGCTAGCGATTTGGTTTGAAAGCTCCGAAGGAGAGGGATCGGACATAATATTCATAAATGCCAAAAAGTCGATCGACTTTCCTAGGTTGAAAGCCTTTTTTACATCATTTGTTATATGGTTGTACAAAGCGGCCATCTCATCCGACTCCTCAATTTCATCAGGGGCGTTAATCACTTTTCCGACTAAAAATGGCTCGGTGGCGGTATAGGAAATAATCTCAACTCGGGTTAGACCATGGACGAGGGCATTTATCTCGCCTTCTATTCGAAGAATTTTTTCAACTCTAACCAAAGTAGCAATTTTATAAAGGTCAGAAGGGGTAGGTTCGGTAAGATTGGGATTTTGCTGCATTACTAAGACAATCTGTTTATCTTGAGTAGCCACCGCTTCAATCGCATTTACACTTTTTGGCCGACCAAAGGTCAAAACAGCTTCTGTTCCAGGGAAAACAACACCCGCCCGTAGTGGCACAATTGGAAGTATTCTTTCTGACCCACTATTAATTACGCCATCAGGCGTTTGCTGGCCAGTCTGCCCAGCCGAAGGCAGATCTTTTGAGGAATCAAGTAAAATTGCCATATTTTTTTACAAACTTGCCGAACCATTCATGGTGAGCCTGCCGAACCATTAGCAGTCTAATATAATGACTGCTAAAAGTCAAGACGTAAAATCCGCCTGCCGGCAGATTAACGTCTTAGACCACGTTTTCCTCAAGAGCGAATTACGTGGTCAAGAAGAGATTACCACTTTTGTTCCCGGATCCTCTTTCGTTGGGTAGGCAACTGATTTCCCATCGGGGACGATTGGATTAGCCCAGAAAAAAATTTTCTCTGCGTCTGGAATTGATAAATTTACACAACCGTGGCTCATTGGTTGGCCAAAGTTGTTATGCCAGTAAGCTCCGTGGATGGCGTAACCTTTATAAAAATACATTGTATAGGGGACATTTGGCAAATAATAATAAGTTCCTAGCTCTTTTGACCCTCCCTGCATGGTTGAATATCTAAGTTTAATCCAAATGCGAAACTCTCCAGTTGGCGTGGGTGCCCATTTTCCGGTTGAAACTGGGAATTCGTAAACTATCTTATCCGCTTCATGGGCATAAATACGTTGTTTTCCTATATTTATCTCGATCCATTTATTCTCTCCCTCTGCCGCCCCCAAAACCGTTTCTTCTTCTTTCCTTTCTGCTAGCAGAGGAGGTTTAACGGTCAGAGTGTTTAAGAATATTGGCTGTTTGAACTTCTCTTGCCATTTCCCTGTCTCCTGTTTGATTTCCTCAACCAAGGTATTTTTTTCAAGCTCATTCTCTTTTTTGTCGGCCAGGAGACGGAAGAGGTCATCCTTGAAAAAAAAGCCAGTAAGAAGAATAAGAATCGTACTTATGGCTATAAACAGCTTAGGGGAGAAAGTCTTTTTTGGATACTTAGATTTTTTCATTTAAATTCTTCTAATATTGAACTAATATCTCTTAAGTCGGTAATCTTCCTTATAGGCGGTAAGTATTCTTCCCCTGTTTTTCTTGTCTCCTCATAAAAAATACCCACCCAAAGTTTTTCTTCATCTAAAGATTTCTTTACTGCCTCAATCTTATTATCGGGTTTATAGCCGGTCTTTTCAAGGCTTAAAATATGTTCCTTGTACCAATCGTAAGTATTTTGAGGGTTAAAGCTTACACACGGTTGGAGTATATTAACGACGGAAAACCCCTGATGATTTATAGCCCTCACAATAATTTCTGTTAAATGGGGGATATCTCCGGCAAAGCCTCGAGCCACAAAAGTGGCTCCGGCCGTCAAGGATAAACTTAGAGGGTTTACCGGAACTTCAAAATTACCGGCGGGGGTTGACTTTGTTTTGAAATTTAATGGAGAAGTAGGCGATGTTTGGCCTGTTGTTAAGGCATAGACTCTATTGTCATGAATGAGGTATGTTAGGTTAATATTGCGCCTGGCGGCATGAATTAAATGATTTCCCCCTTCTCCCAGGGCATCTCCGTCTCCGGCTATTCCCAAAACCGTTAATTTTGGATTGACCATTTTTATTCCTTGGGCAACCGGAAGAACTCTTCCATGGAGGGAAGAAAAGGCCGTGGTCTTTAGAAAATTATGCATGTTTCCATGACAGCCAATGCCATAAACCAAAACGGCATCTTTTGGAGTTAGTCTAAGTTTGCTTAAGGCATTCTTAAGAGCCCTAATAATCCCGAAATTTCCGCATCCCGGACACCAAGTTGGTTTATCCTCCTTCGCAGAAGACCACGGTCGTTGGGCCGTGGATGAATGCCTGTCTTCTGCTTCGGCGGGACGTCGAACGTCCCAGCCACGTTCGACTGTGGCGGATTTCGCTCCACCGAAGGAGGAGAAGACCCGTCTCGCCGATGGCGAGCCGAGGCGGATACCACGGGCGTCCTTCGACAGTGAGCTCAGGACAGTCGAACTGTTAGCCCGTGGAGCTTCATTTATGGTATCAAAATATTTTTCTTCCATGACAGAGTTATTTTAGGGGCAGCCCTTTCCGCCTCGCAGGGTGCCTCGCAGGGTCTCTCCTTTTGAGGCTAATGTCTTCCGGCAAAAAAGGCCGACCGTCGTATTTTAAAATTTTCTCCTTAATTTCAACCCCTGTTTTTTCTCTAATCCAGCCGGCCATTTGCCCGCTGGCATTTCCCTCAACATCAACTATTTTTTTAGCTCTTTCCAAAATCTTTTTTACCGCCTCCGTCGGGAAAGGATTTATATAGTTTAAATGTAGATAATTTAATTTGGTCTTTGATATTTGATATTTGCCCTCGTCCTGAGCTCGGGCCGAAGGGATATTTGATATTGCTTCTCTTATCGGTCCTTTTGTTGACCCCCAGCCAACCAAAGTGATATCGGCATTCGGATCTCCAAAAATTTCTGGTTTCGGCACTTCTCTTTCGGCTAGAGCGAGTTTCTTCATTCTTTTATCCATCATCGCCACTCTTATCTTCGGGTCCTCGGTGGCAAATCCTGCCTCATCATGTTCATAAGAATTGGCAATAAAATATGTTTGTCCGGCAAACGCCCTTGACGAGATGCCATCACTGGTCAATTGATATCTTTTATAATTCTTTTCCCCAGAAAATCGCTTTCCTTGGTCAATTTTTGATTTTTGATTTTTGATTTTTGATTTTTCTATTGTTTGTACGCTTTCGCAAAGATACTTATCGACCAGGAGAAAAACCGGAGTTTGGAAACGGTCGGCTAAATTGAAAGCCTCGATCGTAAGATAAAAGGCTTCTTCAACATCTCCCGGCGCCAAAACAAATCTGGGAAAATCTCCTTGAGAGGCGTTTAACAAAAATTTTAAGTCTCCCTGTTCTGTCCAGGTGGCCAGGCCGGTTGAAGGTCCGGGTCTTGTTCCCATAACGATAACTAAAGGCGTTTCCGTCATTGCCGCCATTCCGTAGCCTTCAACCATCAAAGAAAAACCGCCTCCCGATGTTGCCACTAAACTTCTGGCGCCGGCAAAGGAGGCGCCGATAGCCATATTAATCCCCGCGATCTCATCCTCAGGTTGTTTATAAATAAAACCGAATTTACTGGCATTTTCCGCCAAAAACGTCAGGAGAGAATTAATGGGTGTCATGGGGTATATAGCGGCAAATCCCAAGCCGGCGGCAATTGCTCCAAGACCAATGGCTTCATTTCCCGAAAGGACTAACATTTCCTGGCTTTTTAGCTTGGGGAAGTCAAAACTTAATAATTTGGGGAAGTTTTTCTTTACGTAGTCGTATCCTGCCTTAGCAATTAAGATATTTTCTCGAACAACTTTTCCCCCTTTTCTTTTGAACTGGTCGGAAAGAACGATTTCTAAAAAATTAAAATCTAAGTTTAAAACAGCACAAGTGGCTCCAAGAGCCACGGTGTTTCGCATCAAAATCCCGCCGCCACCATTTTTGACAAGTCTTCCCAGAGGAGTTGGACAAAGGATGACCGGTTTCTTAAAATCCTCTTTCCCCAGAGAAAATTCCTCATTATCAAAGATAACAACGGCTTTTGGCAGAAGCTCATCTTTGTGAAGGTCTATTGTATTTTTATCTAAGGCAATTAAAAGATTTATTCCTTTCCGCAAGGAAAAAAGTTCCCTAGGAGAAACTCTTAAGGTAACCACATTATGGCCGCCGCGGACTAAAGAAGGGTACTCGTTGGTCGAAAAAATATGATAACCGGCCCGAGAAAAAGATTTTGCTAAGGCTCCCCCCGCCGTCATAATTCCAAACCCAGCTTCCCCACCGATTTTAATAAGAAGGTCGTTGTCCATATAAGGCTTAATTTTAAGTTTAGACTTAAGAGTAAGTTTAGTCAACAATAATATACTTCTTAAAAATCCAAAATCCAAATTTCATTGGATTTTGTTATTTGGATTTTCCTTTGTAGTTTTCAATTGCCTTCTTTATTCCTTCAGCCGCCAAGACAGAACAGTGAAGTTTCGAAATAGGAAGTCCTCCTAAAGCCTGGGCGACTGCTTTATTGGTTATGGTAAGTGCCTCATCCAGGGTTTCCCCCTTAACCATTTCCGTGACCATTCCCGAGGTGGCAATAGCGGCCGCGCATCCTAGAGTTTTAAATTTGGCGTCCTTGATAATCTCTTTCCCATTTTCTTTACCTACCTTAATAAAAATCTGCATCACATCGCCACAAACGGGATTTCCAACCGTGGCCACACCACTCGGGTTTTTAATCTCTCCCATGTTCTTGGGGTGAAGAAAATAATTAAGAACTTTTTTTGAATAAAGCTGGTTTATGTTCATAATTTTGGCGCCATCTGGCGCAATTTTTTAACTATATTAGGGAGAATTCCCAGCACATAATCAATATCCTCTTCGGTTGTCTCCCTTCCCAGAGAAAAACGTAAAGAACCGTGGGCAAGTTCCGGTGGAATACCCATGGCCAGAAGAACATGGGAAGGTTGTAAAGAACCGGAGGTACAGGCCGAACCCGAAGAAGCGGCAATTCCTAAGTTTGAAAGGTGAAGCAACATTGCTTCTCCCTCCACGCCCTGAACAATGAATGAAGCGATATGGGGCGATCTTTTTTGAGGATTGCCGGTAAGGTTCACATTTTTAGTTCTTCCCAGTACTCCTTTTATCAATCTGTCTCGTAATTTTTCAATTCGTTTTGAAGCGTTTTCCCTTTCATTCTCAACCAGCTCTAATGCTTTTACTAGGCCAACAATGTAGGGGACATTTTCCGTCCCCGCCCGCAGGTTCATTTCCTGTCCGCCGCCATCTTGTTGTCTAACTAACGGCGTTCCGTTTCTTACGTAAAGCACACCCACTCCCTTCGGTCCGTAAATTTTATGGCCGGTTAAT
>Ga0315289_10004883_pt1 | contig 19933 bp, 13 predicted proteins | sample YL17G11_40_MG_FD_203452 | JGI IMG/M metagenome (GOLD analysis project Ga0315289, IMG submission 203452) | Sediment microbial communities from Yellowstone Lake, YNP, Wyoming, USA - YL17G11_40 | ecosystem: Environmental > Aquatic > Freshwater > Lake > Sediment | place: USA: Wyoming | collected... | reverse complement strand
GCCATGCAGCCGCACCAGCCGTAGTCACTGCAAACTCTCTCCGTGTCATGTTTGCCTCGCCCTGGATTGTAGCACTCTGGCTGTACTTGAGGAGCTGAAGAGCTGCGGCTACCGCCCCTCCCGCTTCTCCCAGCCTGGCTGGAACAGGGGTATGACGTTTTCGGGGCGGTAGGGGTGCCGGAGGATCTCGTCGATGTTTAAGTCGATGCCCAGGCCCGGGCGATCCGGGATCTCGATGTAGCCGTCCACCACCTCGACCGGGTGGGTGACGATGTTGCGCTCCCAGGGCTCGTTGAACTCGTCGAAGATCTCGTGGATGTAGAAGTTGGGGATGGAGGCATTCAACTGCACGCAGGCCGCCGAGCAGACCGGCCCCTGGGCGCTGTGGGGGGCCATCATGGCGTAGTGCGCGTCCGCCAGGTCGGCGATCTTGCGTGCCGCGTACAGCCCGCCCAGGTTGATCGGCTCCGGTTGCACGATCGAGACGACCTCGTGTTTGAGCAGCTCCGAGAACTGGTGCTTGGAGTGGTAGTTCTCGCCCGTGGCGATGGGCACCGGGCTGCGCCGCGCCACCTCGACCACGGAGGGGATGTTGGCGTGGTGCACCGGCTCCTCGAACCAGGCCGGGCGGAACTCCCGCATGGCCTCCGCGAGCAGCACCGCGGTGGCCACGTTGAAGCGGCTGTGGCCCTCGATGAGGATATCCACCTGGGGGCCCACCGCCTCCCGCACCGCGCGGATGATGTCCATCGACAGGTCGAGCTCTTGCGGCGTCACCGTGCGCCAGTTGTGGCCGAAGGGGTCGAATTTCAGGGCGGTGTAGCCGCGCGCGACCACCTGCTGGGCCTTCCCAGCGAAGTTCTCCGGGGTGCGCGGCCCGCGGTACCAGCCGTTGGCGTAGGCGCGCAGTTTCTCGTGGCACCGCCCGCCCCACAAGTTGTAGATGGGCTGGCCCACGGCCTTGCCGACGATGTCCCAGCAGGCGATCTCGATGGCAGCCACTGCGCACATGTGGATCTGCGCGCCGTCGGTGAAGACGTCGCGGATGAGCCGCCGCCCGATGGCCTCCACGTCGAACGGGCTCATGCCCAGGATCAGCGGCTTGAGCTCGTGGATCGCCGTCTCGACGGTCCTGGCGAAGAAGTTCAGCGTCCCCTCGCCGACGCCATAGAGGCCCGCGTCGGTCGTGACTTTGGCGAACAGCCAGTTCTTCCAGGGATTGCCGGCGATGTAGGTGTCGATGGCAGTGATTTTCATCGGTTCTATTTAACCAGATCACGCCGCCCTACACGCGGTGAAAACCCTTCAGGATGTCCCGCAGCGAATAGCGCAGCGCCGTGGGTCTGCCGTGGGGGCAGCTCATGGGGGCGTCGGTAGCGGCCAGGGCCCCGAGCAGCCACTCGATGCGCCTTTCGTCCAGCGGCGTATTGATCTTGATGGCGGCGCGGCAGGCGATCGAGGCGGCCACGGCGCGCCGCACGTCCTCGAGCGAGGCCCCGCGCAACTCGCGCTCGGCCACCTCGAGGATCTCGAACAGCAGCTTGTCGATGTCCGCCGGGCCGACCCCGGCCGGAGCGGCCTTCACCGCCACCGTGCGCCCCCCGAACGGCTCGGCCTCGAAGCCGCTGGCGGCGAGTTCCTCGGCGATGCGGCTGAACTCGACCTCCTGGGCCGGGGTCAGTTGAACGATGAGCGGCATCAGCAGAGGCTGCCGCTCGACGCGGCCCGCCGCGCGCTCCTTGAGGATCCTTTCGAAGAGCACCCGCTCGTGGGCCACGTGCTGGTCGATGATCCACAGCCCATCGCGCCCGGCGGCCACGATGAAGCTGGCATGGATCTGCCCCAGCGGGCGCAGGTTCGCCAGCTCCACCATGCTCAGGGCGGGCTCGGGAATAGCGCCGCCGGGGAAACCGCCGTGCGTGTCCGGGACCGGGAGCCGCAGCGCCGGGGGCGCCGGGCGGGGCGGCTCGCCCCCGGGAACTGCTGCGCCGCCGAAATCCAGGCGCGGAGCGGGCGCGCGCGGCGGGCCGAGCGTCAGTTCCGGCAGCGCCGCCGGCGGGGTCTCCGGGAGCGCTTCTGCCCAGGCCTGCGCCTGGAGCCGCTGGGAGAACTCGGAATACGGCACCTCGGCGGCCGGCTGCGCCTTGGCCGGAAGCGGCAGCGCCGAGATCGGTTTGGACTCGAGGAGCGCCTCGCGGATGGCGTCCCGCACGAAATCGTGCACCAAGGACTGCCGCCGGAACCGCACCTCGGTCTTGGAGGGATGGACGTTCACATCCACCTCGGCGTGGTCGCACTCCAGAAACAGCAGCGCGAAGGGAAACGCGCCCGCCGGGATCAGGTTGTGGTAGGCGGTGGAGAGCGCCCGGAGCAGGAGGCGGTCCCGGATCAGCCGCCGGTTCACGAACAGGAAGACGGAGTTGCGGTTGGACTTCTGCACCTGGGGACGGGAGATGAATCCGCGCAGCCGGTACGTGTGGGCGGCGCCCGGTTGGTCCTCCTCGGGGGCCGCGGCCACGCTGCGCTCGCGCACGCCCAGTTCCACCAACTCCTCGAGCACCCGGCTGCCGAAGATCTGGTAGACGCGGTCCCGCAGCCGCTCGACCGGGGTCACGTCCAGCAGCTGGCGTCCTTCGCTCAACAGCCGGAAGGTCTTGTCGGGATGCGCGAGGCTGTAGTGCGTCACCAGCGAGGCGATGTGCGCCAGCTCGGTCTGCTCCGAGCGGAGGAACTTCTGGCGCGCCGGCATGTTGTAGAACAGGTCGCGCACGGTGACCTGGGTTCCTACCGCCAGGGCCGCCTCGTCGGCGCGCTGGATCCGGCTCCCGGCCACCTCGACCCGCAGCCCGGTGGTTTCCTCGGCGGTGCGGGATTCGAGGGTCAGGCGGCAAACCGACGCGATGGAGGGCAGCGCTTCGCCGCGGAAGCCCAGGGTGGCGATCGAGAGCAGGTCCCGGGCGCTCGCCAGCTTGCTGGTAGCGTGCCGCTCGAAGGCCAGCAGCGCGTCGTCGCGCAGCATCCCCGAGCCGTTGTCGGCGACGCGAATCAGGCGGCGCCCGCCGCCCGAGACCTCGATGCGCAGCTCGGTGGCCCCGGCATCCAGCGAGTTCTCGAGCAACTCCTTGACGACCGAGGCCGGCCGCTCGACCACCTCCCCGGCCGCGATCTTATTGGCGACCTCGTCGGGGAGAACGCGGATGCGGCCCATTAAGCAGATTGTAGACCGTGGATCGTGGACCGTGGATACCCATGTTCCACGATCTATTGCACCACCACCCCGCGCTCGTCCAGCAGCTCGCCGGTCACCCGCAGCAGGGTCAGCAGGTTGCGCTGGTAGCTGATGGAACTGCGGAGCATGTCGGACTGGGCGTTGGCCAGGTCGGTCTGGGCCTGGAGGACAAAGTACATGATGGTGACGCCCAGGTCGTAGCGTTTCTGCTCGGCATCCGCCTGCTTCTGGGCGAAATCCACCGCCACCCGCGCCAGCTCGACGCCCTTCTTGGCCGCCTCGACCTGGTTGAGGGCGTTCAGCACGTCCAGGCGGATCTGCTGCTCGAGGTTGCGCGCCCGCAAGCTGTCGGTCTTCTTGCGCACCAGCGCGTCAGCCAGGTCCGCGGTGCGGGCGCGGTCGCGCAAGGGCAGCCGCAGGGTCAGGCCGAAGGTGTAGGTGGGCAGCGCGAAGCCGAACAACTGGTTCACGGCGTCCCCGAAGCCTCCGGGGATCACCGACACCAGTTGCGACTGGCCGAACACGTTGGTCCGGTCGTAGAAGGTGCCGCCGCGGCCCTGCGCGCTGTAATTGGCCGTCAGCGACAGGTCCGGCCGCAGCGAGTTCGTGGCCTGCTTGATTTGCAGCTCGTCGACGTCCAGCGTCTGAAGCTGGGACCGCAGGTCCGGCCGCGAGGCCAGCGCTTTCTCGACCAGGGCTTCCTGGTCGATGGACCGGCTGGTGAGCATCGGCGAAACCGTCTCGGTCAACACGATGGGCAGCTTGCGAATCTGGGGGTCCAGGTCCGCCCCCATCTGCCGGCGCAGGGCATCCTCGCGCTGCCCCAGCAGGTACTCATAACGCGACACGGAAATCTCCGCGTTGGCGTACTGCTGCTGGGGCCGGTAGATCTCCAGCGGCGACAAGGCCCCCAGCTCGAGCTCGCGCTGCGCGCGCTTCAAAGCCACCTCGGTGAGCTTCAAATACTCCCGCTGGACGTTCAAGTTCTCGCGGGCTTCGACCACGTCCCAATAGGCGTTCTCGGCCGTCGAGATCAGCCGCATCATCTGGTCGCGCAAGTCGTATTCGCTCCGGCGCAACTGGCTGTGGGCCACCATGATGGGCAGCCGCGTCACAAAGGACCCGCGGCTGCGCAGCAGCGGCTGGGTGAAGCCGAATTGCATGGAAGCGTTCAGGGCCGGATTGAAAGTCCGAAACGTGTCGTTGGAGGAGTCCTTGGTGCCCCCGAAACCGACGGTGACTTGCGTGCCGCTGTCCAGCGTTTGCTGGTAGGTGGTGTTGGCGCGCTGGCTGAGGCTGCTCAAGAGGTTGGCGCCCGCCAGCACGGTGGTGGACGCCGACTTCTGCCGCGTGGCGTTGAAGCTGCCCGTGAACTGGGGGTCGAAGACCCCGAAGGCCCGCATAACGGCGTTGCGCGGCGCCTCGAGCGTCAGCCGCTGGATGGCGATATCGGTGTTGTTGGCCAGCACCAGCTCGAGAAACGACCGCAGCGACAGCTCCAGCTTGTCGTCCACCAGGAAATCCTGGAAGCGCACCGGAGGCTGAAGCTCCACCCGCGTCTTGGGCGTGGTGAAGTGGTCGCGGAAGTAGGCCGGCTGGGGGAACGACGGCGCTTCCTGGGCCGCCAACAGTGAAGCGCCAAGGGCTGCTGCGAAAAGAGCGTAGAGTCGCATATCCAAATCCCGTTACTCGTAGCGGATAGCCTCGATGGGGTCCAGCTTGGCCGCCTGCACCGCCGGGTAGATCCCGAACAGCAGCCCGATGGCCACCGAGACGCCGAACGCCACCGCGATCGAGGCGAAGGTCACCACCGTAGGCCACCCCGCGGCCGCCCCGATCACCTGCGACAGCCCGAACCCGAAGGCGATCCCGATCAGCCCGCCCACGATCGAGATCAGCACCGCCTCGGTCAGGAACTGCCGGATGATGTCCGACTGCCGCGCCCCGATGGCGCGGCGGATGCCGATCTCGCGGGTCCGCTCGAGCACCGTGGCCAGCATGATGTTCATGATGCCGATGCCGCCCACCAACAGCGATATGCCCGCGATGCAGATCATGACCACGCTGAAGATGAACTGCGTGCGCCGCCGCTGCTCGAGCAGATCCGCCGGGACCACCACGTTGAAGTCGCCCGCTTCCTTGTGGGTGGCGTTCAGGATGGCTCGCACCACGTTGGCCGTCTCGATCGAGTCCGTGTTGGGGGTCACCCGGATGTAGATGCCGTCGATCTCGTCCTTCAGATAGCTGTTGGGGTCCTCGAAGCGCCGCATCACGGTGTTCAGCGGCGCCACCACCATGTTGTTCCGGTTGATGACCTCGACGCCCTCGATCTCGGAGTCGGAGCCGGCCTGCGGCGCGAGCACCCCGATCACCTGAAGCCAGATGTCGTTCACCTTGACGAACTTGCCGACCGCGTCGTCGTAGCCCAGCAGGTTCACCTTGGCCGACTCGCCCAGCGCGCACAGCGGCGCCGAGTTCAGGTTGTCCTCGTCTTGGAAGAACCTGCCGGCCACCATCCTGAGGTTGTTGATGTGCGCGAAATTCGGAAGCACGCCAATCAGCACGGGCAGCTCCTGAGTGGTCTTGGGCAGCACCTTCATGGGCTTGAAGCGCTTGCGGGGGGTGAGCGCCTCGAGGCCCGGCACGTTCTCCTGCAAGGCCCGGAAGTCCCGGAAGGTCAGTCCCGGAGAGATGGCCCGCCGCGCCTGAAGCTCGGTGCGGTCCACGGCCTCCTTGGCCTCGACGATGATGTTGTTGACGCCCAGCAAGTCGATGAAGCTCATCATCTCCTTCTGGGCGCCGGCGGTGATCGACAGCATGGCCACCACCGCGCCCACGCCGAAGATCATGCCCAGCATGGTCAGCAGGCTGCGCAGCTTGTGGACCAGGAGGCTGGAAAACCCCATGTACAACTCGGGCAAGTATCCTGCCAGCGGATTCGCCATGCTACCGGCCTCCCCGTGCGCCGCCGCCGGCCGGAATGGTCGGGCCGCCGCCGCCCGCGGGCTTCTCTTCCTTCTTCTTGTCGCTCTTCCGGGCGGTGGGATCGGCCAGCGCCACCAGTTCGCCGGGCTTGAGTCCCTCGGCGATCACCATGGTGGATTCGCTGCGCTTGAGCGGCTTGACGGCGCGCGGCTCGAAGGTGTTCCCCAGCTTCACGTACACCACCGGCTTGCCGTCCTTCTCGAAGACGGCCTGCACCGGGATGTAAATGGCGTTGGGGATCTTCTCGACGATGATCTCGACGTCGGCCAGCAGGCCGGGTCTCAGCAGCACGTCCAGTTGGCTGTCCTCCTCGGGCGGCGCCGGCAGCTTGGCGATCTCCAAGTCCTGATCGCTGAACTGCCGCGGGCCTCCGAAGCCGAACCCCGCGGGCATTTGCGGCGAACCGCCCGAACCGCCCGAACCGCCCGTGCCGGCCGTCATACCCTGGCGGCCCTCCGCATGCGCTCCACCAGCCTCCCGGCCGGCTCCCGACCTCTCCCTGCGGGCGCCTTCCGCGGTCGCGCTGCCGGCCTCCCCACCGGCTCCCGGCGTCTGCCTGCGGGCGCCTTCCGCGGTCGCTGCGCGCTCACCCGGCGCGCCGCCCGTGGGCTTGGCCATCTCCGGCAGCTTCACCTTCTCCTGGATCTTGGCGAAGATCTTCTGGCGATCCTCGGGACTCAGGTCGCGCATGCTGCGCCCGCCCAGCTCTTTATCCATGATCTCGCGGAGCTTTTTCTGGTCTTCCTCGGAGAGCTGGGTGCCGCCGAGGCGCATGGTGCGGCGGCCGCCTGCGGCTTCGCTGCCGCCTTCCCGGCGCTGCCTGCCGCCGGCTTCGGCGCCTTCGCCGGATGCTGCGCCCGGCGCCATCTGGATCATCATGGCGGCGCCCGTCGCGCCTGGCGGGCCGCCGCCCGCACCGGGCATGCCGGAAGGCGCGCCCAGGGCCAGCATCGAGCTGGCCATCATGCTGGGCGTAAGGGGCCGCTTGCGGTTCTGTTCGGCGGTCTCCAGGACGCGCTTGATCTGCTCCGGCTTGGCCCCCAGCCCGGACAGCAACTCTTTCATGTCCACCGAGAAGACCACGTCGAATTTCTTGGCCGGATCGCCGCTCCACACGTTGGCGCTGGCGGTGCCGCTCAGGTTCTTGATCTGGCCGTGGAAGGTCTTGCCGGGGACGGCGTCGAGCCGCATCAGCACTTGCTGGTCCTCATGCAGGTTGGCGCGGTCCAGCTCACCGACTTTGGCGGCCACTTCCAGTTCCGAGAGGTCCATCACGTCGGCCACCGGCTGGCCGGGGTAGACCTGATCGCCCTCCCGGTAGTCGGGAAGCTGCATGCCGCCGAAGAAGACGCCGCCCATGGGCCGGCTCTGGCGGATGGCCACCAGCCCGCTCATGGGGGCCAGGAGCTTGATCTGCCGGAGCCGTTGCTTCTCGCGCTCGAGCTCGAGCAGAGAGCGGTTCTTGCGTTCGCGCAGCACGGCCAGCTCGGCCTCGGCCTGCTGGAGGCGCGACTTGATGTCGCTCTCGAGTTGCTTGAGGCGGCGCTGGGCCTCTTGCAGCGTGAGCTCGTCCTTGCGGCGGTCGATGACCGACTTCAGCTCGGCCCGCTTGACCTCGAGCTCGGCGCGGCGCACCGAGTAGCGGGTGCGCAGCAGCTCGACCTGGTCCTGGTTGTTGCGGACGGCCAGGTCGGCCTGCGACTTCTTGAGCTGCTCGTCGAGCTGGTCGATCTCGAGTTGCTTTTCCTCGAGCCGCGAACGAACCTCCGAGTCGTCGAACTCCACGATCAGGTCTTTTTCCTTGGAGAAGGCGCCCAGGGACGCCAGACGGGTGATCTGGACGTTGCCAAAGAGGTTGGGCGCGACCAGCATGGCCGAGCGGACGGCCCGGAGCTCGCCGCGGGCGAAGCTGCGGATGATCACATCGCTCTGGCGCACCTTGGTGGTGGCCAACTGCTGCTGCCGCTGCGGCAACTGCTGGAAGAAACGGTAGCCGCCCCAGGCGATGCCCAGGACGATGAACACCAGGACGGCGCGAAAGATGATCTTCTTCATAGAACGCTTCTATGATCGTGGATCGCGGGTTGTGGATGGTGGAGGACACCCTCTCCTTCCCACCATCCACGGTCTGCGATCCACGATCTGCTCACAACTTCTTGGCCCGCTTGGCCGCCTCGAAGGGATTCTCGAGCGTGACCACCTCGGTCTGGCGCAGCCCGCTCAGGACCACGATGTCGTTCTCGTTGCGCTTGCCCACCTCGATGGAGCGGATCTGGAACTGCTGGCCCCTCTGCACGTAGACCGCGGGCTTGCCCTGGTGAACGAAGCTGGCGCGGGTGGGGATCAGCAGGACGCTGGGCTGGCTCTCGATAGCGATCTCGGCGGTGGCGCTCATGCCGGGTCGCAGCCGCGGGTCCACGCTCTTCAGGGTGGCTTGCGCGGGAAAGGTCTTGTCGCTGCCCATGATGCCGCGGAAGGAAATCGCGGCGATGGGGCTGATCCAGTCCAGCTCCGCCTGGAACTCCTTGTCGGCCACGGCGTCCACCCTAACCCTGACCTGCTGGCCCAGCTTGACCTTGCCCCGGTCCACCTCCTCGAGCTTGATCTCGATGCGCATGCTGGCCAGGTCGGGGATCTCGGCGATGGCCGCCCCGGTCCAGGCCCGGTCGCCTTCCTTGAACGGGGGAGGCATGGAGCCGAACGAGCCGCCCGCGCGGAAGTTGGGCAGGATGTTGACCAGCCCGTCGATGGGCGCCTGCAGCACCATCTTCTCGAGGTAGCCTTTGGCGCGGGCCATGTCCCGCACGGCCTTGTCCTTGCGCTGGTTGATGCGCAGCAGGTCGGCCTGCTGGGACACCTTGTGGGCCTTGATGGTAGTCTTCACCTGCTCGAGGTCGCCCTCGGAGATGCCCACGTTGATGCGGTTCTTGGCGCCCTCGATCTCCGAGAGGATCTCCGCCTTGCTGGCCTCCAGCTTGGCGCGCTCGACGTCGTACTCGGACTGCATCTGGTTCATGCCGTCCATCTCGTCGATGATGCGGTGGGAGGCCTTGGTCTGCACCATCTCGCTATCGACGGTGCGCACGGTGGTCGAGCGCTCCAGGTAGTACTGCTCCTGGGAGGCCGTGTCGAACTCCACCACCACGTCGCCCTTCTTGATGGGTTTGCCGGTCTCGGCCAGCCTCACGATGCGCGGATCGGGCACCTGGGGCGCGGTGATGATCATCGAGCGGGTGCTGCGGATATCGCCGCGGCTGCGCACCGCGATGACGAAATCCCCGCGGCGCACCCGGGCCGTGGCCACCTCGACCTCGGTGGCGCCGCCGTAGCGGTAGGCGGCGAAGACGCCGCCCCCGCAGACCACCAGCGCCGCGGCCCACCCCAGGATCTTCTTCCGGCGCGAGCCGGCGGTTTGGCCCAGCCGATGTTGCGGTTTCAGGTTCTTGGAGGCCATCTTTACTGCGCTCCCTGCTTCTGCTCCTGCCGGAGCGGCCACTCCGCCGCCACCACCTCGCCGGGGCGCAAGCCGGATCGCACCACCGCGGCCACGTGGTTGGCCGGACCCAGTTCCACGCTGCGCCGCTCCCAGCCGGAGGCGTTCTTCAGGAACACGAAGGGCCCGCCGTCGGTCCCTTCCCGGAAGATCGTCTCGCGGGGCGCGATGGCCGCCCGCTCTTCCCGCTCGAGGATCACGTCGGCGCTCGCCGACAGGTCGGGGATCACCCGCGGATCGAGCTTCTCCAGCTTCAGGACCACCGGAACCTCCTTGACGTAGCTGGCGCGGAAGCCGCCGCTGCGAGGCACGGCGGCGATGGAATAGAGGTGCGCGGGAAGCTCGAGGTCCGGGAAGGCGTCGAAGCGCACGCGGGCCTTGGAGCCGATCCGCAGCCGCTCGCTGTCGCTCTGGTTCACCGTGGCGTTGACGACCATGGAGTTGGGATCCACGATGCGCATGAAGAGCATGCCCGGGTAGACCATGTCGCCCTGCTGGATCTGTCCCATCTCGCCGCCCCGGATGGTCTGCGACATCACGGTAATGCCGTCCATGGGCGCCTTGACGAGCATCCGGTCGGCATTGGCCTCCGCCCGGGCCAGCTCGATCTTGGATTGGCCCCGCTCGAGTTCGGCGATCCGCCACTGCGCGGCGTGCGAGATCTCCTTGTACTTGACCTCGCCCAGCAACTGCTGGTGCTTGGCCGCGGCTTCCTCCTCGCGCAGCCGCAGCGTCTCGGCGTCGATCTGCGAGCGCACCGGCACCGTCTTCATATCGATGCGCGCCTTGTCCAGGTCGGACTTGGCCACCAGGATGGACTGCTGGTGCGCCTTCTTGTCCACCTCCAGGTTGGCCTGCAGGATTCCGAGGCTGAAGGCGACCTGCTCGACGCTGGCCCGGTAGTCGTCCAGGCGGGTGAGCATGTACTGGCGGTCGAACTCGGCCACCGTGTCGCCCTTCTTCACCCGGGAGCCCGGCTTCACCAGGTCCTGCAAGACCAGCGAGAAGTCCGAGCCGCCGGCCGGGCTGCCCGTGCTGCCGCCGCCCCCCGAGCCCATACCGGCCGAGCTCCGGCTACTGCTCACCGAAGACGACCGCGAGCCGCCGCCGCCGCCACCGTGCGAACCGCCCGAGCTGCCCGAGCTGCCCGAGCTGCCCGAGCTTTCGAACCGGCTGGTGGAGGACCTCACCGATCCGGAGCCGGACAGGCTGCTGCCGATCCCTCCGCCGCCCATCGCCGTCTCAGAGGCGCCCCCGCCGGAGCCTCCGGAACTGCTCCCGGAGGAGCTCGAAGACCCCGAGAACGCCGAGGAAGTGGACGAACCCGAGGTTCTGCGAGCGCTGCTGGGCACCGAAACCGTCGTCGTGCGGGCGACGCTGGACTCCCCGGGACCGTGCCGGCCGCCGTGCAACTGCGGCGCCACCAGCGAGGCGTAGTTCTGGGCCGAAGTGGTGCCGGTCAAGCGGACCGTGCGTTCCAGGCTTCCCAGGAACACCATGGCCGTCCGCACCTGGGTGGGACCGGTCGCCCCACCGGTCGCCGGGCTGGGCGCCTTCTGCGTGACCAGCAAGTAGTAGGCGCCCAGGGCGATCAACACAACCAGGCCGGGAAGCACCCACAGCCAACGCTTCCGGCGCTCGCCGGGCAGCCGGGGAGAGACTTCGCTCAGTACAGGTCGCTCCTCAGGAGCCGGAGCAGGGACAATCTTCTTCTGTGGCCGCATTCTTACCCTTCCCGGGGGCGACACAACACGTACCCCCGCCGCTAGGGCGTTAGAAACCTTCTCATAGGATAAAGACGATTCTACCGCACCTAAGGTTAGCACCGCCGCCCCACGAAATCGACCGGCGGCCCGTCGCGCGGATAGGTCTTTATTTGGAATAAGTTACGGGAGCGGACGCCGCCTCGGAGCAGGGAATCCGAACCCGCCGGCCGGTCGGCCCAGGCTAGGGAGAGGCGAGGCGGAGGCCGTGAGGTTCGAACCGGCGGAAGTCTTCAAGATTCGATGTCGCCAGAGCCGCGCCTTGCCGGATGGCGGTCGCGGCAATCATGCAGTCGATGAGCGTTCCGCGCCGGCACCCGGTCAGGTTGAACAGCCGTGCAGCCAGCATCGCGTCCTGTGGAAGGAACGGGACTGGTTCGCCAACGATCAGCGTGGCTAACGCCACGTGATGCGATCCAACGGGGCCACACAGGAACTCGGCCCAGACGATGGCGCTGACCGCAATGATCTCTTTTGACCGCAAGCGGGTCCGCAGACGGTGGTCCTCCGCGGAACCCGGGACCAGGGCCCGGATCAAGAAGCTGGTGTCCAAGTAGATCATCAGCCCCGCTCCCGGGGCGCAGCCCGGCGCTCCTGCCGGACCCGGCGGGCCCAGGCGCGGGCCGCGGCGGCGGTGAGTCCCAGAGATCTCTGCAACTCGTCCAGAGCTTCACTGGGGCTGCGTTGGGGCGCCTCAGCGTGGGCGCCTGCCGTGCGGATGGCGCGCCGCAACGCTTCGGATTTCGAGACGCCCCACCGCCGCGCGATCTCCTCCAGAGTACGAACCGCGTCCACGTCCAGGGCGTATGTGCTCCGGATCGTCATTATGGCCATACCATAATTATACCCTGAGGCCCTGCCGCTTGCGGAGGCCGCTCAGAGGTCAGCGTCAGCGCGAACTGGAAGGTGCGGGCAGGCCCTGCGCGGCGGTGATACGCAGAGAACTCTGCAACTCAATCGCATCATCCCTCGTCCGGTTCGGCGGGGGCATCGCGCGGAAGAAGCGCCGCCCGCGGCCGGACAGCGTTTCTCCCGCGAACAGGATGCCGCCGCGCACGCGGAAGCGCTCGGTGAGGGGCGTTTCGAACTCGTAGCGCAGGCCCAGGTTGAGGGTGAGCCGGCAGGTGAGTTTGATGTCGTCCTGGAGGAGGGCCCCGAAGTAGAGGTTCCGCATGGCAAAGCACCCCGGGCGCTCCATCGAACCCGTGGCGATACCCAGCAGCATGGAGGCCAGGTCCTGGCCAATGGGCGCGGCGCTGGAAGAGTCCAGCGGGCCGCGGGTGTAGGTGGTTGAGAAGCTGAAGTCGGGGGCGGTCCCCAGCGGGTAGCGGTTCTCGAAGGCCCGGTAGACGCGGAAGTCGCCGCCGAAGCGCAGCCCGTGGACGCCCCGCGGGGTGGTGAAGTTGAAGTTGTGGGTGAGGCTGGTGTTGGCGCCGTCGCCATCCTTCCGCACGTCTCCGGCAGCCTGCCGGAGCTCGAGCCGCTGAGCGGCCCGGAGGTGATCGGGGTCCGCCTGAAGCAGCAGGGCGAGGTGACGGACGTGTACCTCAACCTGCAAGCCGACGGGCGGCGCATGCACGTGAACTCGAACAACGTCATCGACGGGTGGGACACGGATGCGTACCTGCTGGCGCTCACGCGCCCCGAAGGCGCGCGCGAAAGCGATCCGGATACGGTCACGCGGTACTTCGTCGCGTGCGGCAGTTACCTGCGCCAGGGCGGGCGCCCGGTGCTGGATTCCCTGTCCAAGGTGGACGCCGTGTGGCGCCCGGGCGCCAGGACGGAGATTCTCATCAGCGGGCAGGACGACATTGAAGCGGCCGTCGGCGCGAACCGCCGGCCGGAGAGTCTGACCGTGAACGGTAAACCCGCGGAGTTCCGCTTTTCCGCCGGAAGGCAGCTGGCGGCGTTCCGCGTCAGCGGCCACTTCGAGGATCGGCCTGAGTATCGAGCACTCACGGCTGACCATGCAGATTGCGGAACCCAAGGCGACCCGATAGGCTGGAACTCGGTACTCTCAAGAGAAGGGAGAACAGACGATGCCGAACCAGAACCTGAGCCGCCGCCATTTCGTGGCCGGCTCACTGGCCGTTTCGGCGGCCGGCTATTCACGGGCGTTCGGCGCCAATGACCGGGTGCGCGTGGCCAATGTGGGCTGCGGCCGGCGCGGCCTGCTGAAGGAGCTGATCCAGGTCAAGGATAGCGCCAATATCGAGATCGCCGCCGTGTGCGATACCTGGCGGCAGAAGCGCGAGAAGGCCGCCGCTGATGTCAAGGAATTCACCGGCAAGGAGCCGGCCCAGACCGCGCACTTCGCCGAGGTGCTGGCGCGCCAGGACATCCACGCGGTAGTCATCGGCACGCCCGACCACCTGCATTGCACCATGCTGATCGAGGCGATCAAAGCGGGCAAGGACGTCTACGTGGAGAAGCCGCTTGCCATGACCATGCGGGAACTGATCCGCGCCTACGATGCCGTGAAGCACTCGGACCGCATCGTGCAGATCGGCACGCAGATGCGCAGCTATGCGAACTCGGTGGGCGCGAAGAAAATGCTGGCGGCGGGCGAGCTGGGCCAGATTCTCAAGGTGGAGCAGGCCCGCAACGGTTACAGCCCCTACTGGATGAGCTATGGCGGGGACGCCTTCTTCGGCCTAAAGCCAACCGAGGCGGACGTGGACTGGAAGGCGTTTCTTGGGGACCGCCAGGCCCGGCCGTTCGACGCGGCGCAGTACCAGGGCTGGTACGGCTTCCGCGACTTCTCGCGCGGCCCCCACACCAACCTCATGGTGCACTTCATCGACCTGGTGCACTACCTGACGAACGCCAGCATCCCGAAGCGCGTGGTGGGGATGGGCGGCACCTACCGGTGGAAGAACGAATTCGACGCCCCGGATTCGGTGGAGATCGTGCTCGAGTACCCCGAAGGCTTCCTGGTGCGCTACTGCACCGTGTTCGGCACCGGCGCGGGGAACTACGCCAAGTGGTTCGGCACGCGCGGCACGCTGGACGCGAAGAACCTGGCGCCGTCGCAGAAGTGGGTGGTATCGGGCCAGGGCTCGGGCGAGCCGGACCGCATCCAGGGCGAGGTGGAGGTGACCCCGGTCGAGACGCCGCACCACCTGCAGAATTTCCTGGACTGCGTGCGCAGCCGGCAGCAGCCGATCGCGCCCATCGAGGCCGGCTACGCGCACTCCGTGGCGGTAATTATGGCCGATGACGCGCTCACCACCGGCCGGCGGATGGTCTACGACTCCGCCAAACGCGAGGTACGTGCCGGTTAAGCGCCTACGTTTCCAGGAAAGGAGCATACGATCGTGTTGATCTTTCGTCGCGCATTGCTTCTATCCGTTCTTCTGCCCGGCGTTCTTCCCGCGCAGACCGGGCAGCCGCGCGTGTTCCGGGCCGGCGCCGCCACCAGCAACATCACGCCGCCGCTCGGTTCGCCGCTGGTGGGCGGCTGGAGCCCCGAGCCCGCCACCAACGTCCACGACGAGCTGCATTCCCGCTGCCTCGTCCTGGATGACGGCCTCACCAAGGTCGTCATCGTGGTCAGCGACAACCTCGGGATTTCCCGCAACGTGTACGACGAAGCCAAGCGCGTGCTGCACGAGAAAACCGGAATCCCGGAGGCGAACATGCTGATGTCGGCCTCCCACACGCACTCCGCCGCAAGCGCGCGCGGAAAGGGCGGCATCGTGCCGGAAGAGCCGCTCGACGATTACCAGCGCTTTCTCGCTTCCCGGATCGTGGACGGGGTGCAGCGGGCGATTGCGAACATGCAACCCGCGCGGATCGGCTGGGGCCGCGGCGCCGAGCCGTCGCAGGTCTTCAACCGCCGCTGGCGGATGAAGCCCGGGGTTCCCCTGCCGAACCCGTTCGGCGGCCAGGACCAGGTGGTGATGAACCCCCGGCCCGGGGATCCCAACCTGCTGGAGCCCGCCGGGCCGACCGACCCGGCGATTCACTTTCTCTCGGTACAATCGCTGATCGGGCGGCCGATAGCCCTGCTGGCCAACTACTCGCTGCATTATGTCGGCGGCGTACCGGCGCGCGACGTCTCGGCCGATTACTTCGGCGTCTTCGCGAAACGCCTCGAGGAAATGCTGGGGGCTGGCTCCCAGGACCCGCCGTTCGTCGGCATCATGTCGAACGGCGCCAGCGGGAACATCAACAACATCAACTTCTTTGGCGAGAAAGAGCCGCGTAAGTGGGCGCCGTACGAGAAGATGCGGGTGGTGGCCGACCTCGTCGCCGCGGAGGTGTTCAAGGCGTACCGCCTCACCAGGCACCAGGATTGGGTCCCGCTTGGCGCCGCCGCCACGGAGCTGCCGCTGTCCGTTCGGGTGCCGGCGAAGGCCGATATCGAGTGGGCCGAGTCCGTCCTGAACCGTCCCGCGGGAACCAGCGTGCGGCACATCCGCGAAGCCACCTACGCGCGCCGCACCACGGACATGAGGAACTACCCGCCCCGCATTCCGCTGATCTTGCAGGCCCTGCGCATCGGCGATGTGGGGATCGGCGCGATTCCGAACGAGGTCTTCGTCGAGATCGGCCTGGAGATCCGGCAGAAGAGCCCGTTCCCGACTACCTTCACGATCTCGCTGGCGAATGGCTCTTGCGGCTATCTGCCGACCGTCGAGCACCACAAGTTGGGCGGGTACGAAACCTGGCGCGGCACCAGTATCCTCGAGATCGAGGCGGCGCCGAAGATCGTCGATACCGTGCTGGGGCTGCTGCGGAACTTACAGGCGCGCTAAGCTCGGCCTACTGGCCCGCCCGGGCGTAGGCGGCGGCCAGAGTATCGAGAAGTGGTCGCTGAGCAGCAGCAGAAACGGCTCGAACGAAGCCGGTTGGGTGTATACTGGATGGCATCCCGGAAGCCCAAATGGAAATTCCGGTTAAGCCGGGACGTCCCGCGGGACGTCGCAGGGAGGGGTGTGTGCCCCAGGAGGTCTGATCATGAAATCGCGTCTCTTCTTTTCCCTCGCGCTGGCGCTGGTGATGGCGGCGCCGCTGTTCGCGCAATCCTTCACCGGTTCGATCACCGGCATCGTCACCGACCCCACCGGCAGCGTGATTCCCAAGGCCGGCATCGTGGTCATTAACACCGAAACCAATGTCCGCACCGCGGTCAGCAGCGACTCGTCGGGCAACTACACCGCCACGCTGCTGCCCCGCGGGCTGTATCGCATGGAAGTGACCGCGCCCGGTTTCAAGCGGTTCGTGCGTGACGGGATCGTGCTGCAAGTGCAGCAGACGGCGCGCATTGACGTGCAGATGACGGTCGGCGAGATCGCCGAATCGATCTCCATCACCGCCGACGCGGCCCGGCTTGAAACCGAAAGCGCCACCCTGGCCAAGGTGGTCGATAACAAGATCATCATCAACATGCCGTTCAACACGCGCAATGTTTACACGCTGGTCTTCATGACGCCCGGCGTCACCGGCACGGTCGGCAACAGCTACGGCGAGATGCGCTACTCGGTCAACGGCGCGCGCGCACGCACCATGGACACGATCATCGACGGCGTATCCGCCTCCCACCCCACGGTCAACGGCTTCGCCGGAATCTCGGTCTTCCCCTCGGTCGACGCGATCGAGGAGTTTAAGCTGCTGAGCGCCGACTATCCCGCCGAGTTTGGCCGCAGCCTGGGCAGCGTCCTCAACATCGTCTTCAAGTCCGGCACCAACACCTTGCACGGCAGCGCCTACGAGTTCCTGCGCAACTCCCGACTGGACTCCAATAACTTTTTTGACAACCGCCGCGGCCAGGAGCTGGCCAGCTTCCGGCGTTCCCAGTTCGGCGGCGTGCTCAACGGCCCGATCCGTAAAGACAAGACGTTTTTCATGATCTCCCTTGAGGCCTTGCGCGAGCGCCGCGCCGATTCCACCATCACCTCCGTGCCCACCATGCTCGAGCGCACCGGCGACTTCTCGCAAACCAAGACCGCCAGCGGTGCGAGCATCCTGATTTACGATCCCTTCAGCACGCGCGCCAACCCGGCGGGCGCCGGCTTCATCCGCACCCCCTTCACGGGCAACAAGATCACCGCCGCTCTGTTCGACCCCGTGGCCCTGAACGTCCTGAAGTATTACCCGCAGCCGAATCTGGCCACCACCGGTCCGGTCAACCAGAACAACCGGGGCAGCAGCAGCAGCAAGCCGCTGGACATGACGCAGTCGGACTATCGCATCGATCAGGTCATCAGCCCCACGCAGCGCTTCTTCGCGCGTTACTCGCACCGGCTCAACGACGACAAGGCGACCATCTTCTTCCCGGCCGACCTGACCGTGGCCGAGGGCCGGATCAATTTGGAGGATCACGTCCGCGGCGCCGTCGCCGACTACACCCACACGCTGTCGCCCACCATGATCTTCAGCGCGCGTCTGGGTTTTGCCCGCACGCGCTACGTCTATGCCAACCAGAGCCTGGGCTTCGCGCCCTCCAGCCTGGGCTTGCCCAAGTACATCGATACCTCCGTCGACCGCTTCACCTTCCCCGGGTTCAGCGTCAGCGACTACCGCGGCTTGGGCGGCGGCGACCACCGCAACAACGCCTTCATGTCCTACACCGGCCTCGGCACCCTGACCAAGACCCACGGCAAGCACACCATGAAGACCGGCTCCGAGGTGCGCATGTTCCGCGTCAACGTTTTTGAAGGCCGTTCGGCCAGCGACTACAGCTTCGGCCGCGGCATGACACAAGGCCCCAATCCCAACCAGTCCAGCTCGACCGCCGGAAACGGCTTCGCTTCGCTTCTGCTCGGCGCCGGCAGCAGCGGCACCTTGCAGGCCAACTACAAGAACGCGGCCACGCAGAGTTTCTACATCGCCGGCTACTTTCAGGACGACTGGCGCGTCACCCCGAAACTCAGCCTGAGCCTGGGCCTGCGCTGGGACGTCGACCTGCCGCGCACCGAGCGCTTCAACCGCACCAACTGGTTTGACCCGCAGGCCGCAACGCCGGTTTCACAGGTCATCCCCGGCCTCACCGGCGGCCTCATCTTCGTCGGTGTCAACGGGGCGCCCCGCACCCAGTTCAAGGCCGACACCAACAACTGGGCGCCGCGCTTCGGTTTGAGCTGGCAGTTCGCGCCCCGGACCGTCATGCGCATCGGCTATGCCCACGTTTATGGCCCCTCGCAGCAGGCTGCCTGCGGAACCATCGGCACCATGGGCTTCCGCGTCGACAATAGCTGGGTGGCCTCGGTCGACGGCATCACACCCAACGACCTGCTGCGCGACCCCTACCCACGCGGTGTCGCACCCGTGGTCGGCGCCGCCAACGGCGTCTTGACGCAGTTCGGCAACCGCATCGAGGCCACCACCCAGGACATCATCTCGCCGCGCGCGCGCCAGATGAATTTCAACCTCCAGCGCGAGTTTCCCTTCGCCATGCTGCTCGAAGCCGCCTACGTCAGCGCCCGCGGCTACCAACTGCACCGCAACGAAGAAAGCGGCCTCAGCCTCAATCAGCTTGACCCCAAGTATATGGCGCTCGGGTCGAGGTTGAACGAACAGGTCGACAACCCCTTCTTCGGCAAGTTCTCCGGCGGCGTCCTGACACAGGCCAGGACCAGCCGCGCGCAGTTGCTGCGACCTTATCCCCAGTTCACCGACATCATCCCCATCTACTCGGTGGGCTCCTCGTCGTTCTACCACTCGCTCCAGGTCAGCGCCACCAAGCGCCTCTCCAGGGGCGTCCAGATGCACCTGGCCTATACCTGGGCCAAGAACATCGATGACGGCCTGAGCCATCAGGACAGCTACAACATCCGCGCCGACCGCGCCCTGACTGATATTGACGTCAGCCACCGCGTGGGCGTCGGCGGCGTCTATGACATGCCGTGGGGCCACGGGCGCTACTGGGGTTCCGGCTGGAGCAAGGCATTGGACCTGCTCCTCGGCGGCTGGCAGGCAAACGGCCTGGCAACCTTCTCCGCCGGCACGCCCATCGGCTTCTCCGCCTCCAACAACGCCGGCATCTTCAACCAGGCCATCCGCGCCAACAACAACGGCAAGAGCGGCAAGCTGGCCGGCCCGGTTCAGGACCGCCTCAACGCCTACTTCGATAAGAGCGTCTACAGCCAGCCGACGGCCTTCACCTTCGGCAACATGGGGCCGCGCTCGCCCGACATTCGCAACGACGGCATGTACAACTGGGACCTCTCCCTGTTCAAGAACTTCCGCGTCGTCGAGCGCGTCAAGGTGCAGTTCCGCGCCGAGGCGTTCAACGCCTTCAACACGCCGCGCTTCAGCGGCCCGAACACTTCGGTGACCAGTTCGAGCTTCGGGGTCATCAGCGGGCAGGCCAATGCCCCGCGCCAGATTCAGTTTGGGCTGAAGCTGTTGTTCTAATATGGGGCGACCTTGTCAAGCCTCAAGTTGAGCCCGGCTGAATCTTTTTTCTGAGTAAGCCGGGCCAGGCCGGGGAGCCACAGAGCGGGTGACAGAAGGAGA
>Ga0315289_10004882_pt1 | contig 19935 bp, 16 predicted proteins | sample YL17G11_40_MG_FD_203452 | JGI IMG/M metagenome (GOLD analysis project Ga0315289, IMG submission 203452) | Sediment microbial communities from Yellowstone Lake, YNP, Wyoming, USA - YL17G11_40 | ecosystem: Environmental > Aquatic > Freshwater > Lake > Sediment | place: USA: Wyoming | collected... | reverse complement strand
AGCGGCGTGGACGCAGTCCTTCTGCTGACCGGCGGTGCGCGAACGACGCCCGAGCAGTTGCGCGAGCACAACGACTGCACGCTGCGGCTGATGGAGTCGGATCCCAGCTTCTTTCTGGGCGCCATGTTCCTCTGCGCCCAACACGGCGCTAAGGTCATCAAGGAAGAGGCCCGCCGCTGTGTCGAGGCGGGCATGGTCGCCATCAAGCAGAGCTCAGGCCAGTTGGCCAGCGATGCAAACATGAAACCCATCGCCGAGGCCGCCGCGGAACTGGATATCCCAATCCTCTTCCATGCCTGGTACAAGACCGTCGAAGTGTTCGAAGGCGAGTCCAACGGCGCCGACGTCGCCGCGCTCGCCCGGCGCCATCCTGGTACGCGCATCATCATGGCACACCTGACGGGCGTCGGCCGCCGGGGCGTCCAGGACGTTGAAGACCTGCCCAACGTTTACGTGGATACTTCAGGTGGCTGGTACGACAGCGAGATGGTCGAGTACGCCGTGCGCCGCATGGGGGCGGACCGGGTGCTCTATGGCTCTGACTACCCGGGACGCGACTATGCGCCACAGGTAGGCCGCGTGACGGGAGCAAGACTCTCCAAGCGCGATAAGGAGAAGATCCTCTGGCGCAACGCTGCGGCGCTGCTCAAACTCGACAAGAAGGGACGGGGCAGCCGCGGTTGAAGCGTCCTGCACAACGTGGGCCTTCATGCCGCCTGTGAACGCGTTCAGCTTCGATCAGATGGATCGCGCAGTTCAGGCAGACGATACGTGGTCTACGACCGCCGCGATGACCTCGGCACTGAAGGCCAGCTCATCCGGATTCATCAGGCCGATGGTGTCTTGCGCCGTATGGATGGGCACGCTCGCAACGTCGTTCACGAACACCAGCGCCGGGACCCCGGCAAGGTTAAGGGCCGTGCGGGGCGCCTCCGTCTCCGGCCGGACGTTGACGATGTACCGAGGGAACTGCCGCAGCGTGCACAAGATGTCATCCCGTTGGCGGGCAGGCCAGCCCATTACGCGCACTCTGGGCGAGCCCGTTGCAGTGCCGATAACATCTGCCTCGATGATTCCGCAGGTCTCTTTGATCTCGACCGGATGACGCCGGACGTACTGGACGCTGCCTAAGTTGCCCCCATGTCGGCCATATTCGTGCCCCCCGTACGCTACGAAGTCGAGCCCCAACCTGCGCGTTCCCGCCCTGGCGAAAATGTTGCAGAGTTCGAGGACGACGGCCGTGCCCGAAGCGTTGTCCGTCGCGCCCGGCGAGTAGGCCGCCGTGTCGTAGTGCGCGGCGACGACGATGCGTCCCTTCTCCTTACCGGGGACGCGGCCGATTACATTGTGGCCCGTGGAATCGTAGCGCCGAGCCTGGATGCGCAGCCGCACCCGCCCGCCCTCGTTCTGGCGGAGCTTCAGGCCCACTGATTGCGGCACCGCCGCGGCGGGCACGCACAGGAACGGATCGCGGATCAGTTTTGTGGGCACCGTCTCATGGGGGCTGATGACGATCGCGGCTGCGGGCTGGCGCTCCTCGACTGATAGCAGCGTTAGGTTTCTGTCAAGGTTGAGGCCGACCGCGGCTTCGCCGTACAGCACCAGGACCTTGCCCTCCAGGTCCGGCGCGTATTCCAACTCGTGCCGGGTGCCCACGCCCACGAGCTGCGCCTCTACGTCGCATGCCTCGGTAAAGGTCTGCGCAAAAGCAGGCAGCGGCTCAGGGCCATCCTTGACGAGCAACGTCAGCTCTGTCGCTTCATGGTTCCAGGAGGGACAGGGGAAGTCCTGCACCTCGACTTGTGCGCCGGACCGCCGGAAATGGCCGGCAATGTACTCCACCGTGCGCTCATCCGCCGGCGTGCCGCTCAGGCGCGGGCCGATCTCCTCGCACAGAACCTTCAGGTGGTCCCAGAGGCTTTCTCGGTTCACGCTCATTGTGCTGCGCTCCTTCTCTGCCGATTACGCAAACTGAGTGCTGGATGCCCAACCGTTCGAGCATCCAAAACACCGCTCGCACCGCAGGCAGCACTTTATGGGCTGCGGCTCTGCCTGTCAAACGTTTGCTTCCGCTATCAGCTTGCCGCCCGACCATCCCCATGCCAGCCCGCCGGAACAAGCTCGCGGCGCGGCGTGCCAAGCCGGCAGGGTGAAGGCCGGCGCCCGGTTCACAGTCACCCCCAGCTCGCCCCGCCCCTCATCCGCCTGAGGCGGACGGGGGCAGAATCCCTTCCTTACCTGGCTCACCATGTCTAGGCAAACGAACTCTTCCTTTGTTGACGCGGACGATGGGCGGGGCTATGCTCAACCGTAAGGGGACCCGAAAGCGCGAGCAGGCGAGAAAGGGAACCTCGGCCATTGGGCAAGGGCAGGAGGCCCTTCCGTGTTGCTGAGCGCGCCGGATGCACTTGTCATGACGCCGGTGCTTAGAATTGGCCAGTCGCTGAGATGCGAGAACCGCAGGTAGGGGACGGGAGACCGTGCAGACGCGGAAGCTGGGCAAGACTGGTTTGGAGGTTGGCGTGATCGGCCTCGGCACGGAATACCTTGTCGGCGCCCCCCGTCAGACCGTGGTCTCCGTAGTCCGAGAAGCGGCGAGCCGAGGCGTCAACTACGTTGATGTCCTTTTCTCCTACCCCGACTACCGCGACAATCTGGGTGCGGCATTTGACGGCCTGCGGGACGGGATATTGGTCGCCGGCCACATAGGAGCGGCTGAGACGAACGGCCAGTACCGCAGGACGAGGGACATCGCGGAGTGTGAGTTTCTCTTCGAGGACCTCCTTTCCCGCCTGAGGACCGACCACGTGGACGTTGCTGTCCTTCAGTACGTGGACGAAGAGGACGACTACGCGCCGGTGATGGGGCCTGGGGGCCTGCTCGAACTCGCCCAGCGGTATCAACGCCAGGGGAAGGCGCGCTTCATTGGAATGAGCGGGCACAAGGTGCCGGTGGCCCTGAAAGCCGCGCAGAGCGGGCAGATTGACGTGCTCATGCATAACGTGTGCCTGATGCTCCACAGCACCGCTGGAATGGCCGAGCTTCTCCGAGCCTGCATGACCCAGCGGGTGGGTCTTGTGGGAATGAAGGCGTTTGGCGGCGGAGAGCTGCTGCGACGTTCTGCGACGCCCGTGCAGTGTCTCAGCTACGCGCTTTCACAACCCGGGGTCTGCACGTTGGTGCCGGGCGTGAAAAATCTGGACGAGTTGCGGGCCACGCTGGCATATCTGGAGGCGAGCGAAGAGGACCGGGATTTCTCCGCTGTGTTGGCGGATGTGGCGGGCACCGAAGCGGGGATTTGCGTGTACTGCAATCACTGCCTTCCGTGCCCGGCAGGGATCAACATCGGCGGGGTCCTGCGACTGGCTGTGGCGGCCGGGGAGCATGCCCCGCCGTCATTGCTGGAGGAATACAAGCTTCTTCCGGTTAAGGCGTCGGAGTGCACGGAGTGCGGTGCGTGTCTGGATCGCTGCCCGTTCGGCGTGGACATTGTCTCCCGGATGAAAGAGGCAGCAGCGCGCCTGGAGCGTTAGGGCGGCAGAGGAAGTGACATCTGCCAACGGCCGGCAGCGCAGGTGACACCCCGCCTCGCTCGGCGACGCACACAGGGCCCTCGTGATGCTCGCCGAACTCCTGAGCGGCCGCATCCCTGCGGGCGTTCAGAAGTGGGAAGAGGACCTGCTTCCCTGAACGTGCGGCCTGCTGTCAGCGCGTATCTTGGCGGGGCCTTCTGTGGGCATCCGTTCGGCAGTCCAGCGCTTTTCACAGTGGGCAGCCGCAGAAATCCGAAGAATTCGCAGACAAAACGCCCGGAATGCGGATCATCAGTTATAGGAAAGGCGCAGCGGTGACCGCGGGGAATATGTGGAGCGATCCCACAGGGCCCGAGTGGGCTGCCATCGAGGAAAGGCGCGAGAAGTTGATCCGCCTCGCAGATAGCATTCTTCGGAACCGGCACGAGGCCGAGGACGTGGTGCAGGAGACGATGGTCGCCGTTTGGACCCGAATCGCGCGAGGCACGCCGAAGAACCTCGAAGCCTATGTGCGCCGCGCGGTGTACCTGAACGCGCTCAAGCATCGAGCGCGTAGGAGAGGCTTCGTCCCCCTTGAAGAGGCGCCGGCTTCGGCCCTTGCAGACCCGCGGCAGCGCGACCCGGCGGACGAAGAACCTTTCTACGTCGGGCCGATCGAGCTGGAAGCCGCCCTGCGGGAGCTTCCCGAAGCCCAGCAGAGCGTTATCCGCATGAAGTATTACCTTGGGTTCTCGTTCCGGGAGATCGGCGCGGCGCTCTCGATCTCAAAAAACACCGTGGCGAGCCGCTGCCGCTACGCCCGTGAGGCGTTGCGCCGACTGCTCTTGAGGAAGTGATCGCCGGCGGGTCCCGCCGGACACTGATCTCGCCGCGAGAAGGGAGCATGGCATGCAAGACGAGGACGTGGTACAGTTCGGGGGGAAGGGCGTCGCCTGGGCCGGCATTCTTGGCGGCGTGGCGATCGCGCTGGGGCTGCCGCTCGTGGTGCTGCTCTATGGGCAGTTCCTGGGCCCCGTCGTGGTCGCCATTCTGACCATTGTCGCCCTGATCATGGGAGGAGCCGTGGCCCTTGTCGCGGCATTTTTCGGCGCCGTCATCCCGGCCAAGGTTCAGTCGGCCCGTTCCGCAAAGAAAGGCGACACCGACGGCTGCCGCCAGGCCGAGTCGCCGGGCCAAGCATAGACGAGCGGCTGCCCGTTACGACGCGTTGTCACAGTCAGGGACGCCGCCGCGGCCCAGGAATAGGAAGGTTCCTCCTCGACTCCCTTCCTTTTTTGGTTTCTGCGGGGCAGCCTCCTGGTCTACGGGCTGCCGCCTAAGTCACGGGCAAGCTGGGCAATCTGCGGCATGAGGGGCGGCAGTTCTTCCTTAACCACCGTCCAAACGATCTCCAGGTCAACCCCTGAGTACTCGTGCATGAGCTTATCTCTCATCCCTGCCATGCGCTTCCACGGGACCCCGGGGTATCGGACGCGCATATCCTCTGGTATGCGTTTCGCCGCCTCGCCCAACACCTCCAGGCTTCTGATGACGGCGTTGACGGTCTTCTTGTCAGCCGCAAAGGCCGCGAAGTCCATGCCTTGAGTGAACTCCTGGACCTCCTGGCAGGACGTCAGGATATCTGCTGCGTAGTCGGCAAGCCCCCGTTTCATACGGTCACGACCTCTTCGAGTATCCTCGCCCCGATGTGCGGCTTGAGCGCCTTTTTGGACACCAAGTCAACCTTCCGCCCCAAGCGCTCCGTGAGGTATTCCTCGAGTTCCAGGAACTTGAAAAACCCTATGGGCCGCGCGAACTCGACCAGCACGTCAATGTCGCTGTCGGATGTGGCCTCACCCCTGGCGATGGAGCCGAAGAGCCCGATCTCGCCGACCCCGTAGTCTTCCCGCAGCTCGTCTTTGAGCTTCGCTAACGTCGCCAGAACCGTTTCCCTGGACACCATCACCCATGCCTTCCCAACCTGCCAGGTACACAGCTTACAGGCAATACGGGCCTGGCGCAAGCTTTGCAGCCCTTGCATCAGCCTAAAGCTCCTGCTTCGCGGCGGACCGCGCAGGGATGGCGGAAGCAGCCCTGGGCGCCTGTCTGCTCGTCATCGCGGTCTGTGCCGATTCTCTCGCCTACAGAATTGCTGGCGCGGCTGCGCGAGGACTCATGAGTGAGCGCCGTGCTGCACGACGTAAGTCAGGTCCTACAAATGAGAAAGCCCTTCGGCTTTCTGTCCAGCTTGGTAGACCTGGCAGGACCGAGATAGAACGCTTCCAGCAGACTTGCGCGGAGGGGGGCCCAGACTTGGCGCGTCGAATGGCGGCAGGGGCGGTCACGTGAGGTTAGGGAAGGTTTGGGCAGTGCCACAGCAGGCTGGCGGACTCGTCGGCCTGACCGGACGCAGTTGGAACGCTTCCGCCGGACCTGCCTTGGCTCGGGGTCGGGCCAGTCCCGTATGATGGACGTGGCCAAAGGACTGGCGGGATGCGGATAGAGCGACTCGTCGTTCCCAGCGATCCGTTTCCGGTTGGCAAGCGGCGATGCTTCAATGGGATGATATGGTGTCCGCGCTGAAGCGCGCGGATCTGAGCACTCGATCCGTTCATGCGACCCAGGACAAGATCAGTGGCCCCGCTCTCTTGTCCTGGGGAAGCAAAACCTGCGCGCTGGCAGAGCAGCTCGGCGTGACCGCGGTCACCGGACACCACTGGGTATTTGTTTAGCCTTGTTTTCCTTTTTCAGTTTTCGTTTTTCCTTTGGACTAAGCTGGGCCTTTTTCCGTTGTTCCTTTTTGCCTTTAGCTTTTTTCCCCTTATCACCCATATCTGTTTCTCCTTGCTTGAAAATGACTCGCGCCGGACTGTGGCACCCCAAACCCGTCTTCGGTCGCACAGGTTAGCAGACGAGACCGTACGCCTCCAACATGCCCGGAACTTCAGCGAAGAATCCTTCAGCAGCTTCGTCAGCTGGGTTCGAAATAGACTGGCACAGCTTGTCGGCGGTGTCCAGTCTGTTGGCCAAGGAGCTTCGGCTTGCGGATGGCGTTCACGCTCGGCAGGCTATCAGATCGGGGCGCACTGTATCCCACACGGACATTCGGGCCCTGACGATGGCGCCGAAGATCCCGATCTTGCTGACCCCGTACTCTTCCCGCAGCTCGTCTTTGAGCTTCGCTAACGTCGCCAAAACCGTTTCCCTGGACACCATCACCCTTGCCTCCCCAACCTGCCAGGTACACAGCTTACAGGCAATACGGGCCTGGCGCAAGCTTTGCAGCCCTTGCATCAGCCTAAAGCGCCTGCTTGGCGGGGACGCTTCGCAGGCAGCGCAGTGTCCTTGACAGCGGAGCCGAGCCGTGCCGCTAAGCCAGGGCGTGCTACTGAATGTCCCCCTCCTGTGTGAGGATGCAGAGGGCAATTACTGCTTGCCAGTGCGCCCGGAGTCACGTATAATAACATGGAAAGAATACGTATAATTGACCTTTGCGGAACAAAAGGGAAGGTCTCGACCCGCGAACTGCCTTTTTCCCTCACTCTCTCCCCTGTGGCGACTTCCCATTTCTAACGCGAAGGTCAATAGGAGGCTTGGTCCATGAAGAAGCTCACCCTGAGCATGGACGAAGAGGTCATCGCCGAGGCCAAGCGGCTGGCGGCGGAGAGCGGCACCAGCGTCTCCGCCATGTTCTCTCGCCTCGTGCGCTCGATGGCCGCACGTCCGCAGACGAAGATGCCCATCGGGCCGATCACTCGCCGTGCCACGGGCCTGGTCAAACTGCCGCCGCGGAAGACAGACCGAAAACTCGTCGAAGAGGCCCTTGAGGAGAAGTACCGGCTAAAGAAGTGAACGCGTTCATAGACACGAACGTTCTGCTGGACGTCCTGGCAAAGCGCGAGCCCTTCTATGAGGACTCCGCGGCCGTCTGGACGCTGGCTGAACAAGGCGGCATCCAGGGACTGGTCTCGACGGTCAGCTTCACGAATATCTTCTACGTGATGCGCAGGTGGGGCGGCGCGAAGGCTGCCAGGCGTGCAATGGTTCTCCTTCGGGACGCGTTCACGCCCGTCCCCTGCGACGCGATGATCATCAACCAGGCCATTGACGGAGAGGTCGAGGACTTCGAAGACGCCGTCCAGTACTTCAGCGCCCTGCACGTCGGCGCCGACTGCATCCTGAGCCGCGACCCCGCGGGCTTCCCACGCGAACCGGCCGTGCCGGTTCTCACGCCTGCGGAATTCCTGGCGCGGCTGCGCGAGGACTCATGATAGAGCGGCGTGCTGCACGACGTAAGTCAGGTTCGGGAAATAAGAAGGCGCCTTCGGCCTGCTCATGGCCAGTTCTCTTGGGATTCCCTCCGGCCATTCGACGCGGCGCCGCATGGTGGCCTGCCATGAGTAAGGCGTCAGCCCCCGGCAGGGATTGGACGCTGCATCGAATGGTAGCCCCAACGGGATTTGAACCCGTGTTACCGGATTGAGAGACCGGCGTCCTGGACCGGGCTAGACGATGGGGCCCCTGTCCCAAAAGCCTGGCTGAGGAACCAGGATTCGAACCTGGAATGCCTGATCCAGAGTCAGGTGTGTTACCGTTACACCATTCCTCAACGGCCGTCCTGCCAGTATATCCCGCGACTGCTGCGCTTTCAAGGCGCGCCGGCCGCGCGCCCCGCACCGGCTGCGCGCCCCGCGCCCTCCCCGTGCCTCCGGGCCAGCGTCAGCAACGCCGTCGCCTCCCTCTCTGCCTCGCGCGGAGCCAGCGCCACCACTTCAGCGGCTATGGCCACCGCCTCCTTCTGCCGGCCTTCTTCGAGCAACCGCTCCACGGTAGTCACGGCAATTTTTGCCAGTTGAGCGCGCCCCACGTAGTCCCCCGGCCACCATCTGCACGCGTCCCTTATCTGCGCGTAGGCCTCCTCGATGCGGTTGTCGGCAACGCGGTAGTAGGCGCTTGATATGGCGTTATAGATGACGTACTTGCGCGGGTCGAGTTGCGCGCCCACCACCTCCCAGTGCAGCGGCGACAGGACGGGCCCGAGCGCAAGGAACAGCAGCCACGTCACCACTAAGAGGCGGGCGATCCCCGGATTGTAAGGGCCGTCGAGGGGCCGCTTGCGCTCCGGCCCACGCACGGCGGGCAGCTTGGCCCGTCGCATTATGCCGAAGGCCGCCCCCACTATGAGCAGGCCCAGGGCTACGAGCGACAGAACCATCCCCAGCCGGAAGCTGGCTGGCCGAAAAGCGAACGTCACCACATGTTCGCCCGCGTCCAACTCGACGCCCTTCAGCAAGTAGTCCAGCCGGAGAAGCTCGGCCTTCCGCCCGTCAACCTCGACCGTCCACCCGGGGTAGTCCTGATCTGCCAGCACAAGATACCCCGGCCGCAGCAGGCGCGCTTCCACAGCGATGGCGTCGTCCTGTTCGGAGACGACGTTGGCCGACTCTTCCGCGTCTTGGCGCCCCGGTTTCAGGGAGACCAGGCGCGGCGGGTGCTGCGCCGCGGGGGAGCCCGGCTCGGCCGAGGCCGGCCCGCCCGATGCCCCGTGCACCAGCACCGCCTCCCGGTAGTCGAAGTCCTTGCTCCTCAAGATTCCGACCGCCCCTTCTTCACTCGGCGCAGCCTCTCCGCGGTGCACGATGAACGTCCGCGGCAGGGCGTGTGGGTTCTCGAATATGTTGATATCTCCTGCCCTGCGAATGAAGACGAACTCGCCCGGCAATTCCCCGCGCGGCGTGAGCAGGTAGCGGGCCCCCAACAAGTCCATGGGGCGGGACACGTTGAACTCGATCAGCGTGGTTTGGGAGAGCGGCTGGCCGAGCAAGGTCTTCAGTGCCCGTGTCTGCAGTGGGGAGAAGCCGTTCACCGACGGGATTCCCCATAGCATGTTCGCATTGTGCGGCAGCGCGGCCAGCGAGCCCGCGTAGAGACCGGGGTCGAGCGCCCAGCCCGGCGTGAACGGGTAGAGGCCGAGGCGCAGGGGAAGGCTCGCGCGGTCATAGTAGCGGTATCTGAAGATCCTGCCTTTGGGCAGCTCCTGCAGTGCCTTAGCCAGCGGCGGCGGATCCTGGTAGATGGCAGGGCTCGTCACCACGGTGAACTCGCGCCCGGCGAACGCAAGCTCGCCGAAGGCCAGCGCGCACCATAGCACGGCGGCCGTGTGGGCGACCCAGCCTCCGCGGCGGCGCACCGCTCGCGCGCAGACGAGCAGCAAGAGCGTCGCCCCGGATGCGGCGACCACCAGGCGCCAGACATCGCCCGGCAGAGTGCGATGGAGATGGTTCCAGACGCTGCCCAACTCGAACCGCGCGAGCGGCATGGCGGCGCCCAATTGATCGCGGCTCAGGCCCAGGAACCCGATGTTGAAAGCCCCCGCCACGGATATGGTGGCTGCCGCCAGCAGCAGGACGACGGCGGACGAGGCGAGCGCCACCCGCCGCGTCCGCCCCCGGCCGACGCCGCTCAGCACGCGCTCCAGGCCCACGCCGGCAAGGACCGCCACGCCGAGCGCCGTGACGAACGCAAACCGCGAAGGAAAGCGCGCGGAGCGGAAGACGGGCAGCAGCGCGAAGACGTTGTAGAAAGAAGCGCTGAAACCGAGGGAGAAGAGGAATGCGAACAGTGCGAGGGCGGCGAAGAAGAGGGTCTTGCGGCTCCTGTCGGTCAGGACCCCCACAAGCGCCAGCACCAGCGGGACGGCGCCCACGAAGAGCGTGAGTTCAGCGTAGAGCCCCGCGTCAACGTCCCCCCAGTAGCTGCCCAGCCCGGGGCTGCCGAAGTAGTGGGGCAGAAGGAACGTCATCAGGTTTCCCGGCACGCCGGGGCTGACGCCGGGCAGTGCCATCGAGGAGGCGGCCCGTGTCGTCCGGCCGACCAGCTCCAATAGCGGCAAGAGCTGAGCCGCCGCCAGGGCTACCGCCAACACCGTTGCGATCCCGAGGGCCGCCGGCACAGCGATCAGCGTCCGCAACCTGGCGCCCATCAACTGGATCAGCCGCCAGCGCCACAAGGCATAGGCGCAGCAGACAAGCCCGTCATAGAGCGTGTATTGGGGCTGCGCCCCGAGGATAACCGCGGCGACGGCGGCGGCAAAGCCGAGGAGGGGGAGCAGCGTGCGCCGCCGGAACACAAGTTCCATCAGCGCCAGCAGCAGCGGCAGCCATGCTACGCCCACCAAGATGTTCGTATGGTGCGCATGTGACACAACAGGGCCCGCCAGCATGTAACAGACTCCTGCCAAGGCTGCTCCCGCCCTGCCCACCCGCATCAGCCGCGCCAGGATGTACGTGAAGAGCCCGGCCATGAGGAAGTGCAGCACCGTGTAGTAGTTGTAGGCCACCCACGGCTTCAGCAGGATGAACAGGATGAGGAACGGCGGATAGAGTGCATTGCCCTGGCTTTCAGCGAAGAGCGGGAACCCGCAGAATATGTCGTTCGTCCAGAGCGAGAGGTGCCCACGGCTCAGGCTCTGGGCAAAGAACAGCCGGTAAGGGTAGTTCTGGATGGCGTGATCGTAATGAAAAAAGACGCCCTGGAGGGCAACCGCCTTCCAGAAGAACAGGCAGCAGACAAGCGTCACGCCCAGCATCCCGACGGCTTCACGCGCAGCCGATGGCTCTTGCGGTGCCGATTCGGTCATGATCGCTTCCGTTTAGGCATGCGGCATGGGCACGGCGTTGCGCTCACTTGCCCGGAGCCTGCACGGTTACGACGATCTTGGCGCTTCCCGCGTTTCCGCTGCTGTCGGTGGCAGCGAAAACGAAAACGTGCTCTCCGGGCGTCAGGACCTTTGTGGCATAGGAGAAGGGCTCCTGCGGCGAATCGAAGATCCCGTCGGTAGGAAACACCGGCACCCAGTCCTCGGCGTTGTGGCTGACCTCTATCTTCGCAATCTGGCTGAGTTTGTCTTCAGCAGCCCCGGTTAGCACGTAGGAACCGTCGGGCTGGTGCCTCGCAGTCAGTCGGACCACGACCGGCGGCGTGTTGTCAATCAGCACCGGGAACGCCACCTTCTCGTCGGTCAGGGCCTCATCTTTGGGGCGCACAGGGCTGTCGCTGGCGGTGAGCTTCAGCACGTAGTAGCCGCCGGGCACGCGAGAGGTGTCCCAGGCGTATGAGGACTCGTTGCGTATCTGTTCCCTGTTGAGCTTCTTCCACTCAGCTTCGTCTACGCCGCGATAGTAGAGGTCGAAGGCCATCTGGTCGTCGTTGGGATCCGCGGCCTTCCAGGAGACCGTTTTCTGAGCTGGCGTCGGGTTCTCGGGACGCGGCAGCCGGAGCGGCTGAGGGCCGGGCCGTGCCTGCACCCGCTCCGTCGGCGGCAGGCCGGCGCGCTCCTGCTTGTGCAGCAGGGACTCGCCTTCCATCGTTACGTCCTCGACGACGGGCCTGCGGTTCGCCTGGCGGTAACTTATCTTGACATCAATAAGGGAGGGGCTGCGGGCGCTGCCCTTCCGGCTCAGCTCTGCCTGGAACTGCGCAAATCGCCCCATGGGCACCGCTATGTCCTGCCCGGCGGGCTCCGTGGCCCAGGGGGTCCAATCGCTCCAGCGGTCGTCTGGCTCGTTTGAGTTGCCTGTGCGCACCTTCAGGCGGACGCCTTGGGCGGGCTCGGCCTTCTGCTGCCACCGTACCGTGCCCCAGCGGGACAGGTAGCCGGCGTCGAAAGGTCTGCTCACGAAGCTGCCGGTCTGCCGGTACCCCGGCTTCACGCGGTACAGGTTGCCGGCGTGCGAAGTGCCGGCGATCAGCTCGCCGCCCGGCAGCACGGTCATCGTCATCACGAAGGCCGCGTCGAACTGCGTCACAATCCTGAACTGCATGTCCTTGTCCAGAGCGACCAAACGGGCGTCCGGTCCTATGCCCGCCACCACACGGCCGCCTGCAGAAGCCAGGCTCAGCACGAACGCCCTGTCGAACCGGCCGACCAGGAAAGCCCCTTGGTTGGGGACGATGCGGTAAATGCTGTTATATGCGGCAGGGGTGGGCTGGCTGGGAGCGCCGGTGCTGCCGGCCCTGGCGGCGGCCGCCGCGGCTGCTGCTGCCGCACTTGGGCCTTGCTGCTCCGAACCGGGCTCCGGCGGGCCGGGCGGCGCTTGCGGACTCGGCTCGGGCACTTCAGGCGGCCTGGCGGCGCGCATTGGCGGCAGGCCGCTTGGCGGGGCCGAGGGCCGGCTTTGCGCCGTGCATGCGTAGACTACGTCATCGTCGCCTGCCAGGACGGCGTGCACTTCGCTCTCGTCGGCCTGATAGATCACGCTGGCCTTGCCGTGGGGCGCGATGCTGTAGACGTAGCCGCCCGTGTCCGTGCCGGCGTAAACGGTGCCGTCCTTCCCGACCGCGACGGACAGCAGGTTCTTCTGCTTCACCTTGAGAAGCTCTTTGGCTTCGCCAAGGGGGCTCAGCTCGATCAGCCTTCCGTTAGGCCCGGTGGCGCAGTAGACTTCGTTGCGCCTGCCCAGGGCCATGTGCCAGATGTAGGGCTCCTTGATCTCTGCGAAAGTGGTCGCCTTCCCGCGTCGGTCAACGCGGTAAATGACCCCCTGCGGCGCCGTGGCGAACAGCAAGGAGCCGTCCGGCAGCGGCAGCAAGCTCAAGACCTGCTTGTCGTCGCTCTTGTGCAGAAGCCGCAACCTGTCACCGTTGAGTGAGTAGACTGCTGCGGGGCCCCCGGTGGCCACGTAAACGGTCCCATCAGCCGCCGCCTCCACGTCCCAGACGAACTCAGCCTGGAGCCCTTCGATCTTCTCGACTTCGGGCGCCAGCTCCACCTCGCCCGTGGAGAGGACCGAAACACCCTCCAGCTTGCCCTCGGCGAACTGCTGCGCGCCGCTGGTCGTCCAGGTCTTGCCGAGGTCTGCGAGGACCAGCGGGCAGGGCCAGAGCATAGCGATTGCCAACAACAGCACTCTGTTCCTCATGGACTTCTCCGGGCGGCGCCTGTCCAGCCGTGCAACTCCCGCCGGCTCCGCCGCGCTGCACCCGCCGTCATGGCGTAAAGGGCCTTGGCTCTTCTATGGCCAGAGACAGCGACAGGGAGCCTTCCAGCACCCACGGCGTCTCCACACTCTTGATGGTGTCCGTAGTGAGCGGCGCCGACTGGCCGCCCATCTCGCCGTACTCCAAGATTCTCAGGGCCGAAGGCGGGAGGGCCGGCATGGGCCCGCCCGCATAGCGGACGCCCTGTTGAACGATGGATGTCCGGACGACAAGGCTTCTGTTCGATTCTTCCATCGAGAGGATGTTGATTAGGCCGTCCAGGTCCGGCGGCTCGAAGAAGCCGGGGTCCATGCTGCGCTGCAGCATGCGGTTGACCGTGGCGTCGCACAGACGGATCGTCACTTGGGTTCCCGGCTTGGCCGTGTCCGGTATCTGCACTTGGATCTTCTCGATGGTCTCCTCCCCTCGGAACTGGCGCAGCCGCACGTAAACGGTCACATCATCGCCGGGCCTGGCCTTCACGCGGTCTGCCCATGCGGACTCGATCAACGCAGCCTCGAAGCCTCGCGTCACTTCCAAGTCATACGTCAGGCCCTCAATCTGCACCTCCTGGTGGGGGTTCGTGAGAAGCGCCTGTGCGGGCATCAGGACCAGCTCTAACGCCGGCGGTACGACCGAGTTGCTCGCGTAGATGTTCTGGAGGACCAACGGCTCTTTGCGCCCGCTCAGCGCTATCTGGGCCCTTGCCTTAAGGGTGTAGCGGCTGCCCGTGCCTTCCCATCGCGCGCTGGACTGTGCAACGGCTATGGAAGCCAGCATGGGGGCAATCGCCCAGTAACCGGCGATGCGGTAGTTGTACTCGTCGTTCACCGCGCCGCTGACGCGCACCTTGCAGGGGAATGTCGGCGCTTTCTCGCCGATCCTCGCCAGGATCGCGGCCTCCCTGTCCTGAGTGATGCGCCCGATGATCGGGCCCGTCGCTGTCAGCCTGAAGGAGTTGTTCAGCGACGGTACGATCGTGCGCACTTCGCCCACAGCCAGAGGAATGTTCGTATCGCCCAAGCCCAGCAGGGGGTGGCCGAAGGCCAGCGCCCGGCCTCCTCCGATCCATGTCAACGTGCCCATGCCGGAGATCTCCATGTCTCCGGTCACGAGCGCGGCGCCGACGGGCATCCCAGGTTCCAGCTTCAGCTCGTCCATGGCAGCGCCATCAGCCGCGGGCGCCAACGTTGCGGGCGCTGCTGCTTGGACGAGCATGAAACCGCCGCCTGTCAGCGAGGACAGGAGCGCGCCGCCTGCCGTGCCGCTCACCGCAATCGGTATGGGCAGAGGCCGCAGTGCCGGCTCCACGCCGTCCGGCAGCAGGCCGCGGACGGCGGGCGGAAGGTTGTCGGCCGAGCACGTCGCGAAAGCCTCCAGGGACGGAGGCACGGCCATTTCCAGGACGGCCTTGCGGATGCGCGCCTCTGCCTCCAGGCTCCTGTCGGGCGATGCAAGCAGCTTGGCGAGCTCCTGCGTCCGGGCGCGCAGCGTTTGCCGGGCGTAGTCTTTCGCAGCGGCCGTTTCTTTTGCCCCGGCCTCCAGGTCTATCTGCCGCACCTTCATCATCTGCTGGGCGGGCGTAACCCCCGCAAGGGGTGCCTTGCAGAAGCGCCAGCCTAAGGCCACCGCTCCTAACAGCTTGTCCCCAACGTAAACCGGGCTGCCGCTCATTCCCGCAATCACGCCCGTCTCGTTCATTACCGGGCCGCCGAGGCGGATCAGGATTACGTCGCTCTTGGGGAAGGCGCCGGGCATCACGCCGAGCACCTCGACCGGGAGCTTCTCAGGCCGAACGCCTTGAAGCGAGGTCAGGCAGTACCCCGTCATGCCCGGCTTGACCTCCGACGTGGGCATGATCTGAGGCTCGCCTTCGGCGCCCCCTGCAGGTGCGGAGGCGGCGGCTGCCGACGCAGGCGCAGGGGCCGGTGCCGGAGCGGCGAGGGCAAAAACGGGCGAGCGCGCGCAGATGAACAGCAGAGCCAGGCCGGCGACGAGTGAAGCGCCGCCTGCCGTGCGGAAACGTTTGACCATGGTTTGACCCGTGGAGAGCCGGAAGCAAGGCTGCTTGTGCGCCGGTTATCAGCATGTCCAAAGGACGGCCAGCCTCTACTTTACGGGCTGGGGACGCTGAATGCAACCGGCGACCGTGCCGTCTCACCTTCGTGTGGCATCCGCCTCGGGCGGACCCTTGGCTGTGGCGCGCGGGCAGACATGGCCTGCAGGCCGAGCGCGCGTCCGGGCGCCCGGGCGAGGGCCTCCGGCTGCACGGCTCGGGCGGAGCGACGGCCCGGCTCAATTGGAGGATGCGTGAGGTGGACCAACTGCATTGCCGACAACGAGAGGGCGGAGGTGCGTCTTCACATTATACGGGCGGCATCCCTGTGCGGGATGCCACACAAGAGGCAGCACGGATCTCTCATTCGGCATCCAGTCAGGCCGACTTCCTCGTGGCGTACCCCGCTGCCTCGGACTGCCGCCGGTGGATGTCCGCGCCGACCGCGCGCAGCCTCTGCTCGAGCGCCTGGTGCCCCCGGTCTATCTGGTCAACCCCGGTGATCACGGTACCGCCATGGGCCGCCAGCCCCGCCAGCACCAGCGCTGCCCCGGTGCGCAGGTCAGCCGCATGCACGGCTGCGCCGTGCAGCGCCGGCACACCTTGAATCATCGCTATCGCCCCTCGGTGCGAGATGCATGCGCCCATGCGATTCAGCTCGGTCACGTAGGTGAACCTTCGCGGGTAGACGCCTTCGCGAACGGTGCTCTTGCCCTCCGCAAGGCAAAGCAGCACGCTGAGTTGCGGATGGACGTCTGTAGGGACGCCGGGGTAGGGCGCCGTGGCGAACTCGATGGCCTTCAGGGGCTCTGAGCGCGCAACCGCAAGGGCGTCGCCGCGTATGCGGACCTCCACGCCCATGCGCTCCAGGGCTTCGATGTTGGCGCGCATGTGGTCGGGGCGCGCTCCTTCGAGCGTGACGCTGCCGCCCGCGGCGGCCACTGCGGCCAAGAAGGTCCCCGCCTCGATCCGATCAGGGATGATGGAATACTCGGCTCCCTGCAAGCGCTCGACGCCGTCCACCGTCAAAGTGCGCGTGCCGACGCCGCTTATGAGCGCGCCGCAGGCGTTCAGGAAACGGGCCAAGTCCTGCGTTTCCGGCTCACACGCGGCCCCTTCGATCACAGTTCGCCCCTCGGCGAGCGTAGCGGCCATCATCACATTGGCGGTGCCGAGAACAGTTGAGCCGTGGGGGCCGGCCAGGTTGATGCGCGCTCCGCGCAGGCGACGGGCGTGCGCGTAGATGCACGACCTTCTGACCCGGATCTTCGCGCCGAGCGCGCGCAAGCCTTTGATGTGCAAGTCTATAGGACGTTTCCCGAGCACACATCCCCCGGGCAGCGGCAAGACCGCCGCGCCCCGCGTGGCCAGAAGCGATCCGAGCACGCAAATGCTCCCGCGCATCTGGCTCACCAGGTCGAATGGGGCGCTCACGCCGCCTGCGGCACCAGTGGCCAGCTTCAGCGTCTGCGGCCCGGCCCACTCCACCGAGGCGCCGAGTGCGCGCAGAATGTCGGCCATCGTTTCCACGTCGCTCAGGCGCGGCGCTTTGTGGAGGACAGTCGTGTCCGTCGTCAGGAGGGCGGCCGCCATGATCGGAAGGGCGGAATTCTTGGAGCCGCTGATCGGCATTACGCCGTGCAGCGGCCGTCCTCCATGGACCACGATCTCATCCATCAGGTCTATCCTTTCAGGGGGCCAAGCATCGTCCGCCGCCCTGCTCTGAGGTCTATCCTCTTAGTCGGGCGAACCGTCGTCCGCCGCTCGCCCATCAGGTTTACTCTCTTAATCGGCCGATCGGCGGACGCAGAAGATGCGTTCGCAGCCGCCGGAGTCAGTTGCCGTTTCGATAGTCTCGACCGCAAGAGTGCCCGTCTGGCGGACGAGCTTCCTCACTGCATCTGCCTGGCCCTCGCCGAGTTCCATCACAAGCCATCCGCCCGGCGCCAGGATGCCTGCGGCCTCGGGCACCAGGCGCCGCACCACGTCAAGCCCGTCCGGCCCGCCGTCGAGCGCGGCGCGTGGCTCATAGTCCCGGACCTCCGGCTCAAGCTCCTCGATGACGGCCGTCGGGACGTACGGCGGATTGGAGGTGAGCAGGTCCACGCCCTTGCGCCCGGCGGGCAACCGGCCCTGCACGGGCTCCGTCAGGTTACCCACAGCCGGGAGGACGCGGTCCGCGACGCCGTGCTTTCTGGCGTTGCGCGCCGCAACCTCGACGGCCTCGGGGCTCGAATCGGCAGCGACAACCCGGAGCGACGGGCGCTCCGCCGCCAGCGTGACGGCGACGACGCCGCTGCCGGTGCATACGTCGGCGGCCCAGGACTCGGCATTCCCTATCTTCTCAAGGCATTTGTCAACAAGCAGGTCCGTCTCCTGGCGCGGCACCATGACGGCGGGCGTCAGCTCGAACTGCCGGCCGTAGAACTCGCAGCTCCCGACCAGGTACTGGAGCGGCTCCCGGGCAGCGCGCCTTCTAACCAGCTCGCGGAATCGGTCCTTCTCGGCCTCGAACACCTGCTGGTCGAAGCGGGCGTAGAGCATGATCCTCTCGAGCCCGAGCACGTGGCCGAGGAGGACTTCGGCATTGAGCCGGGGGTTCTCGACGCCGGCCTTGCGGAAGTGCTCGCTGGTCCAGTTCAGCAGTTCCAGCACTGTCCAGGCCTGCTTCAATGCCGTAGCGGCCATGAGTTCCCCGGGGTGCGCCAAACAACGGACGAAAAGCGAATGGGGATTGTAGTGCGGACGGGGGAGGATAAGTAAAGGCGAAAATGAGGAGGGCGTCCGCGTGCCTTTGGCGACGGCCTCGGCGGGCTTGCGGCGCGTTCAGGAATTCGTGCTGGCTTTCAGCAGGCCGTGGGGCAGGGAATCAGGCCACCCGAGTCCGGCCGAGTCCCCTTCAGGCATCCTTTTTGGACTGCTTTCGGCGGCTTCTGAGGACCTCGATCACCCCTGGCAATACTGAGATGACGATGATCGCCAGGATCACCGCGCTGAAATTCCTCTTGACGATGGGGACGTTCCCGAACCAGTAGCCGAGCATCGTGAGGCCCGTAACCCAGAGCGCACCGCCGAGGACATTGTAGATGGCGAAGCGCTTGTAGCCCATGCGGCCGATGCCGGCAACGAACGGCACAAACGTCCGAACTATGGGCACGAACCGCGCAATCACGATCGCTTTGGCCCCGTACTTCTCGTAGAACCGCTGCGCCTCGTCCAGGTGCTTCGGATTAAAGAGCCGGGACTGCTTTCGGGAGAAGACCTTCGGCCCGACGTAATGTCCGATGGAGTAGTTGACGGCGTCGCCGGCGACTGCGGCGGCCCCCAGGATGAGGATGATGAGCCAGGGATTAAGGGTGCCTTCAGCGGCAATGACGCCGGCGGCAAAGAGGAGGGAGTCGCCGGGCAGGAAGGGGGTGATGACGAGGCCGGTCTCGCAGAACACCACGACGAAGAGTATGCCGTAGATCCAGGCGCCGTAAGTCTGCGTGAGCTGGGGCAGGACTTTGTCAAGGTGCAGGCAGTGATCGAAGACGGTCTTGAGCCATTCGGGCATGCCTGACCTCGGGTCTGCTGGAGCTTGCAGCGCCTGTGGAGGTAACGAAGTGTCTCAACTTCCGGGCCGTTCAATAGGCACGTATTGTCTCTGACCGGCATGGCGAGGTCAAATCATGCTCGCCCGGGTGGGCGAGCAAATGATGAATGAATTATGAATGATGAATGGAAAGGGTAACGAGCACGAGCAGGAGGAGGAGGGCAGAAGTACGAAGGATGAAGCTTGCCTGCTCCGCGATAGGCGGATCGGCGGGGGTGAAGGACGGACAGTGTCGGTCCGCCTGCGGCGGACTTACGGCCTGGGGGCTGAAGTATGAACGCCCGGCAGGAGGGCGGGCGGCGCGCACAGTGAAGTGGGGTAAGGAGTTACTGACCTCGTCGGCAAACTGCCCTATCCCTGCGCTTCCAAGCAAGAGACATGGCCCACCATACGTATGTCTTGACTGTAGGGGCTCTACTCGCTATTATCATGGGCATGCCGCAGGTCCGCCTCTGGCGGAGCGCGACATTGATTCCGATGCTGTGAGCAGAGGAATGGCGGACGCCGTTCGGGAAAGCACAAGCGGACGGAATGGCGGTTGGGAAGTGAGAGTTTTATGGTATGGGTGGAGGGCAGATGGGTTGGCGAGCCGCTGTCGCGCTGTAGGGGGCTTGCGGTGAAAGAAGCGCGCCCAGAACGGGCGCGCGCCGAATTAAGTATGGTGTCCCAATACTGTTCGGCCCGAGGATTGCTTTTGGCTGCGGCGTGAGTAGTTTAGCTCATCGGCACGTGGATGGAAAGCGGGTTCAGGGCAAAGTCCGCCCTTTGCAGGCCCAGGGGACGGCCGGAAAAGA
>Ga0315289_10004881_pt1 | contig 19942 bp, 18 predicted proteins | sample YL17G11_40_MG_FD_203452 | JGI IMG/M metagenome (GOLD analysis project Ga0315289, IMG submission 203452) | Sediment microbial communities from Yellowstone Lake, YNP, Wyoming, USA - YL17G11_40 | ecosystem: Environmental > Aquatic > Freshwater > Lake > Sediment | place: USA: Wyoming | collected... | reverse complement strand
TGGCATGTTGCTCGCTGCGATGCGTGTTAACATCCCGACTATTTTTGTTTCGGGTGGGCCGATGGCCGCAGGCAAAACGCCTGATGGCGAAACCATTGATCTTATTTCAGTCTTTGAGGGCGTAGGCGCTTATTCAGCTGGCAAAATTGATGCTGAACGTTTGATCACGCTTGAGAAATTCGCCTGTCCATCTTACGGTTCATGCTCGGGTATGTTCACGGCCAACTCGATGAACTGTCTGATGGAGGCGATTGGACTAGCGCTGCCGTTTAACGGCTCTGCACTGGCGAAGACTCCTGAACGTGAAGCGTTGGTTAGGAAAGCCGGAGTGCAGATCATGACTTTGATCGATCGCGATATCAAGCCGCGCGATGTGGTGACGGTAGAAGCTATTGACGACGCGTTCGCGTTGGACATGGCCATGGGCGGCTCGACCAATACTGTTCTTCATACGCTGGCATTGGCCAACGAAGCGGGTGTGGATTATTCGCTGAGTCGCATCAATTCAGTAGCTGATAAAGTGCCGTATATCTGCAAAGTGAGTCCAGCAGGCAAATGGCACATGGAAGATGTCCATCGCGCGGGAGGCATTCCTGCCATACTGAACGAAGTCCAACGGGGTACGGGGATGCTGCATTTTGACCGTTTAACTGTCAGTGGCGTCACGCTGGGGGAATCCGTCAAAGGCTGTGAGATCACGAATGATCAAGTGATTCGTCGCTATAAAAATGCCCACTCGAAGCGCGGAGGGTTGTCCATCTTGTTTGGCAATCTCGCGCCAAACGGCGCAGTGGTGAAAGTCGGCGGTGTGAGTGAAGCCATGATGAAGTTTGAAGGGCCGGCTGTGATCTTTGAATCACAAGAGGAAGCAATGGCTGGCATCCTCGGCAACAAAGTCAAATCGGGTGATGTGGTTGTGATCCGCTACGAAGGTCCGCGCGGCGGGCCAGGGATGCAGGAGATGCTCTCGCCCACATCCGCAATCATGGGCATGGAACTCGGCGAAAAGGTCGCGTTGATCACGGACGGCCGCTTCAGCGGCGGGACGCGCGGGGCGTGCGTCGGTCACGTGTCGCCGGAAGCCGCGGCGGGCGGGCCGATTGCCGCGCTAAAGCCTGGGGATGTGATCGAAATTGATTTAACGGAACGCAAGCTGGATGCCCATTTGAGCGAAGCGGAGATCAACCAACGTCTGGCTACTCTGCCGCCGTTCAGATCCAAAGCCACATCGAAATGGTTGAAGCGTTATTCGTATTTTGTCACCAGCGCAGATACGGGTGCGGTGTTGTCATCCGAGTTCTGAAATCGTCAAAGGAGCCTTGAATGAAAAAGACAGGCGCAGAAATTTTGTGGGAATGTTTACTGCGGGAGGGTGTGGAGGTAGTGTTTGGTTATCCTGGCGGTGCGAACATGCCGATCTATGACGCGATGCTGAATTATCCCGTGCATCATGTGTTGGTGAGGCATGAACAAGGCGCTGCGCACATGGCGGATGGATACGCGCGGGCATCGGGAAAGGTAGGAGTGGCAATCGCGACGTCGGGCCCTGGGGCGACGAATTTAGTCACGGGCATTGCCACTGCGATGATGGATTCGTCGCCGGTTGTATTCATCACTGGACAGGTCGCGGCGCATTTGATCGGTGGCGACGCGTTCCAGGAAGTGGACGTGACGGGAATCACATTACCCATCACGAAGCATAACTATCTCGTGACGCGGGCGGATGAGATCGCGGAAGTTGTGGTCGAGGGGTTTTATATCGCGCGTAGCGGACGGCCTGGTCCTGTATTGATTGATATATGCAAGAACGCGCAAGTGGATAAGACCGAGTTTGTGTATCCTGAAGAAGTGAAATTGCCTGGCTATCAACCCGTTTCACACGCCCCAAAGGATTCGCTTGAATGCGCGGTGAAGTTGATCGAGAAAGCACAGCGCCCGATTATTTTATGCGGACGCGGCGTGTTGATCTCGGGTGCGGAAGAAGCGCTGATGCAATTCTCGGTGAAGACTCAAACTCCCATCGCAAGCACATTGTTGGGACTCGGCGCATTTCCCGCCTCACATCCATTGAGCCTCGGCATGATGGGCATGCACGGCGAAGTGCATACAAACCTGGCAATTCATAATTCTGATTTGATCCTTGCCTTCGGTATGCGCTTCGATGACCGCGTAACAGGCAACTTGAAGGCTTATGCACCACGCGCCAAGAAGATCCAAATCGAGATTGATCCTACCGAAGTTTATAAAAATGTGGCGGTGGATATCGCGCTCGTGGGTGACTTAAAGACAGTTTTGATGGACCTTGTGCCAATGGTGGACGAATATGATCACGACGAATGGTTGCAAGAAATCCGCGAATGGAAAACCGAAGCTGATATGCGCAGCATCATGAACTGGCCTTATGATGACATGTTACATGTGCCACATATTATTCGCGCCATTTGGGAGGCGACAGCTGGAGATGCGATTATCACAACCGATGTAGGCCAGCATCAAATGTGGACCGCACAGTATTACGCGCTCGATAAACCGAATCGCTGGATCACTTCGGGTGGCGCGGGAACGATGGGGTTTGGTCTGCCATCCGCAATTGGCGCGTGGTTTGCAAATAAGGGTCAAGAAATCTGGGCGGTTGCAGGTGATGGCGGTTTTCAGATGACTCAGGCTGAATTGACCACAGCAGTACAGGAAGGCGCAAACGTGAAGGTCGCTATCATGAACAACAACTTCCTCGGCATGGTTCGTCAGTGGCAGGAGTTCTTCTTCGAGAAACGTTATTCGGCGGTGAACATGCTCACGCCAGATTTTGTGAAAGTCGCTGAAGCGCACCGAGTCCCAGCCCGCTGCGTGACCAAACGTGATGAGCTGTGCGATGCCATTGAGTGGGCTCGCAAGACCCAAGGTCCTGTAGTGCTGGAGTTCCGTGTGGAAAAAGAAGATGCCGTTTATCCGATGGTACCGACGGGCGCATCGCTCGACCAAATGATTCAGAGGCCTCTACGCGTAGAGAAATAAGGAGATAGATCATGCAATACACTTTCATTGCTTTGGTTGAAAATAAACCCGGTGTACTGAATCGCGTCGCATCATTGTTTCGCCGTCGCAACTTCAATATCGAGTCGCTGGCTGTTGGACGGACGGAGAAGCCTGAGATCTCGTGCATGACCGTTGTATTGGATTGCCCCAATGGTGATGTGGACGCACACAAACTTGAGGCGAATCTCTACAAGCTTGTCAACGTGATTGACGTGCAGGATGTCACTCATCAACCTGCGGTAACGCGCGACCTGGCCCTTATCAAGGTGAAGGTCGGCCCCGAACGTCGCACCGAAGTCAATGGGCTTGCTCAAATCTTCCGCGCTCGCATCGTGGATGTGGCGGCTGATTCCATCATCATCGAGATTACAGGTACCGAGGACAAGATCGAGGGCATGATCGAGCTTCTGCGTCCACTTGGGATCGTTGAAATGGTTCGCACGGGGCAAGTTGCTATGACGCGTGGCGCGAATTCTGGTATCCGCCGTGTGCCTGGTGTAAACGGGAATCGATACGAAGATATGTACGAGATGGCGGAGATGACGCCGTAATGTGTAATTCGTGAGAAGAAATTGTTGGTCGAGAAGGCGGTGCTCTCCTGCCATATCGGAACCGGCAATAAAAAAATCAGGAGAATTTATTATGGCAAAGATCAATTTTGGCGGCATGGAAGAAGAAGTCGTTACGCGCGAAGAATTTCCACTCGAGAAGGCGCGTGATGTTTTGAAGAATGAGATCGTGGCGGTGTTGGGTTATGGTGTGCAAGGACCCGCGCAAGCGATGAACATGCGCGACAACGGGATCAACGTGATCGTTGGTCAACGCAAAGGTACGGCTAACTGGGATCGCGCTGTTGCGGATGGCTGGGTTCCGGGCAATACTTTGTTCTCCATCGAGGAAGCCGCCGAGCGTGGCACGGTGATCCAGTATTTGCTTTCTGATGCGGGGCAACGTTCACAGTGGCCGAAGATCGTTGAACTTCTGAACGAAGGTGACATGCTTTGTTTTTCGCATGGATTCTCGATCACATACAAAGATCTAACCGGTGTGGTCCCTCTACCGCACATGGATGTAGCGCTCGTGGCGCCAAAGGGATCAGGACGCAGTGTGCGTGCCAACTTCCTCGATGGCTCGGGAATCAATGCCAGCTTCGCTATTCATCAGGACGCGACCGGCCGCGCCTACGAGCGCACTATTGCATTGGGCATTGCCATTGGCTCGGGGTATTTGTTCCCAACCACTTTTGAAAAGGAAGTGTATTCCGATCTCACAGGCGAGCGTGGTGTGTTGATGGGCGCACTGGCAGGTGTGATGGAAGCACAGTACAACGAACTTCGTAAGCACGGACATTCACCATCTGAAGCTTTCAATGAAACGGTGGAAGAATTGACGCAGTCGCTCATTCGCTTGGTCGGACAAAATGGAATGGACTGGATGTATGCTAATTGCTCCACTACGGCCCAGCGCGGCGCGCTGGATTGGAAGAACAAATTCCGTGATGCGGTTGCGCCAGTCTTTAAAGATCTGTATCAGAGTGTAATCTCTGGCGAGGAAACTCGAATCGTTTTAGAGAAGAATAGCGATCCGAATTATCGCGAGAAGCTGGATGCGGAACTCAAGGTCATGCGTGAATCGGAAATGTGGCTGGCGGGCGCGGCGGTGCGCTCGTTGAGACCTGAGAATTGGAAGAAATAACTCTGGAGTGGTGGAGCAAGCTCTTGCACTTGAGACGGTAAAGCTGCTGCACTTCAGAAGGAAACACTATGAATAATTATGTCAAAATCTTCGATACCACCCTGCGCGATGGCGAACAATCCCCTGGCGCGACGATGACCTCGGCTGAAAAGCTGGAGATAGCCCGCGCGCTGGCGCGCATGGGCGTGGACATTGTCGAGGCGGGATTCCCAGCCGCCTCGCCTGACGACCTGGAAGCCGTCCGAAGAATCGCAATTGAAGTGGGCAACTCGCCTCAAGGTGAAAATGGAGCGAAAGTTCCTGTCATCGTGGGATTGGCGCGGGCGAATAAGTCTGATATAGACAAAGCGTGGGAGGCTGTCAAAGACGCGCAGAAGCCACGCATTCACACCTTCCTGGCGACCTCACCGATCCACATGAGGCACAAGTTGAAGATGGATCCGGAAGATGTTGTGCAACGTGTATCGGAAATGACCGCGTATGCGCGCTCGCTGTGTGAAGACGTGGAATTTTCGCCCGAGGACGCGAGCCGTTCCGATCTTGAGTTTTTGTATGTTGTGCTGGGCGAAGCCATCAAGGCGGGCGCGGGCACGCTCAACATTCCCGATACGGTCGGTTACGCCACGCCCGATGAATATTTCAATTTGATTGATGGCATCATCAAGAACACACCCGGTATGCACGATGGTATCACGGTCTCCGTGCATTGCCACGATGACCTGGGCATGGCAACCGCCAACACATTAGCTGGAATTCGCGCTGGGGCGCGCCAGGCGGAGGTGACCGTCAATGGCATCGGCGAACGCGCGGGCAACACCTCACTCGAGGAAGTGGTGATGACGCTCAAAACCCGTCAACACGCATTTAACCTGGAAACGGGTATCGAGACTCAACAACTGGCACACATCAGCAAACTGGTCAGCAATTACACAGGCATCGTCGTCCAGCCGAACAAGGCGATTGTCGGCGTGAATGCCTTCGCGCACGAAGCGGGTATTCATCAGGACGGAATGCTCAAGCACAATCTCACCTACGAAATCATGCGTCCCGAAGATGTCGGCGTGAATCAAACGAGACTCGTGCTCGGCAAACATTCCGGCCGCCACGCGCTCCGTTCCCGTCTCGCCGAGATGGGTTACTCTCTCGACGAGTCGGAACTTGACCAGGCTTTTGAGCGCTTCAAGAGACTGGCAGACCGCAAGAAGATCATCACCGATGCTGACCTTGAGGCTCTAATCGCCGACGAGTTTTATCATCCGCGCGATGTTTATTACCTGGAAGGCTTACAGGTTTCGTGCGGCACGCTTGGTATGCCCACCGCGACTGTCCGTTTGCGCGGTCCCGATGGCAAAGACTATACTCATGCCGCGCTTGGCACTGGCCCGGTTGATGCCACCTACAAAGCCATTGATGGAATTGTCAATGTGCCCAACACATTGCTCGAGTTCAACATTCATGCGATCACCGAAGGCATTGATGCTCTCGGCGAAGTCATCGTGCGCATACAGACCAAAGATGGTCATCATACGATGGGCGCACAGAAAGAAGTTGAATATGCTCGTGTCTATGGAGGACACGGTGCAGATACGGATATCATTGTCGCCAGCGCCAAGGCTTACATTAAAGCTCTCAACAAACTCATCATCGCACAGACCGAAGGGTGTAACCGTTCAATTTGATTATGGCGTCATATTCGGATAAGCAAGGGTAAGTCTATGCCTTAAACGATCGAGACCTGCCCCGGCAAACATAAAAGGAGAAATCACTATGTCTACCCAAAATAAAAATCCAGAAGTTTCCCAAGCCCAGTGGTTTGATTCGTTTCCCGAACCGCACACTATCCCTTCAGGCTGGGATCTAAGCGAACTCTATCCGGGACCTCAGCCTGCTTCCGTTACCGAGGAAGACCATTCCACTGAAAGTCAAATCCGTAATAATCTTTGGAAGCGGGTTTCATGGAGTCTGGCGGATAAATAATGATCCAACTGTGTCACCCGCCGAAGGTCCATGTATAAAAAGGGTTGTTTTCAATTATGCCAAAAACTTTATTCCAAAAAATCTGGGACTCGCACGTTGTCATAGAGCAACCCGATTCTCCAGTGGTCCTCTACATTGACCTGCACCTCGTGCATGAAGTCACATCGCCGCAAGCTTTTACAGGCCTGCGGCAACGCGGACTGAATGTCCGTCGCCCCGATAAGACTCTCGCCACGATGGATCACTCCATCCCGACGACCCCGCTCTATGTCCCGATTGCTGATGCGATGGCCGCAGCTCAAATTAAGCAGATGGAAACGAATGCGGCTGAATTCGGCATTTCCCTGCACGGCATGAACAGCCCGCATCGAGGCATTGTCCATGTGATCGGCCCCGAGTTGGGACGCACCCAACCCGGCATGACGATTGTCTGCGGAGATAGTCACACGGCCACGCACGGCGCGTTCGGCGCGCTGGCTTTCGGCATCGGTACATCTGAAGTGGAGCACGTGCTTGCCTCGCAATGTCTTCTGCAGAAAAAGCCGAAGACATATGAAGTCGGCGTGGACGGTGCGTTGTCAAAAGGCGTTTCCGCCAAAGATATCATCCTCGCTTTGATTACCAAGATTGGCATCTCTGGGGGAACGGGACATGTCTTTGAATATACCGGCGAAGCCATCCGCGGCCTGACCATGGAACAACGCATGACGATTTGTAACATGTCCATTGAAGGTGGGGCGCGTGCAGGCATGATCGCTCCCGATGATGTCACACTTGAATATTTGCACGGGCGCGAGTTCGCTCCCAAAGGAGCTGATTGGGATAAAGCAGTTGTACATTGGAAGTCTTTGCCAACCGACGAAGGCGCGGTCTACGACAAGTCCATCACACTCGACGCCTCAACCCTTGAGCCGATGATCACTTATGGCACGAATCCCGGCATGGGTATGAAGATCACGGATCGGATCCCAACTGCGGAATCATTCGCTGACGCATCCCAAAAAGCCGCGTTTGAGAAGGCAATGACTTACATGGGACTTAGGCCCGGGCAGCCACTCCTCGGCCAAAAAGTGGATGTTGTCTTCATCGGTAGTTGCACCAATTCGCGCATTTCTGATTTGCGTTTGGCCGCGTCCGTGCTCAAAGACCGTAAGATTGCCAGAGATACGCGCGTCATGGTTGTCTCCGGCTCGCAGGATGTCAAGAAGCAAGCTGAAAACGAAGGCTTGGATAACATCTTCAAAGAAGCAGGAGCTGAATGGCGCGAAGCAGGTTGCTCGATGTGTATTGCGATGAACGGTGATGAATTGAAACCCGGTCAATATGCCGTTTCAACCAGCAACCGCAACTTTGAAGGTCGTCAAGGCAAAGGCGGGCGGACGTTCCTCGCATCTCCATTAACTGCCGCGGCGACTGCCATCAAAGGCGAGATCACAGATGTCAGGACGATGATGTAATGGCTCAATTTACAACACTTACCTCTCGCGTCGTTCCTCTCCCAGTCAACAACATTGACACGGACCAGATCATCCCCGCTCGTTTTCTCAAGGCTACCGATAAAAATGGCATGGGCGATAATCTCTTTGCGGATTGGCGTTATAACTCTGACGGCTCGCTCAAACCAGACTTTGTTTTGAACATGAAAGAATCGCAGGGCGCACAAATATTATTAGCCGGTGACAACTTCGGGTGCGGGTCGAGTCGTGAACACGCACCGTGGGCGCTGACAGGTTTCGGTTTCCGCGCTGTCATCTCCATATCCTTTGCGGATATCTTCCACAGCAATGCCCTCAAGAACGGTCTGCTTCCGATCATTGTTGACGAAGCGAATCACAGGATGCTATTCGACCTGATCGAAGAAGTTCCCACCGCTGAACTCACTGTTGACCTTGTGTCGCAAACGGTCACATTCCCGAGTGGCTCCTCCGTGACTTTCCCGATTGACCCATTCAATAAAACTTGTTTGTTGAACGGCGTTGATGAACTCGGTTACATCATGAGTTTTGAGAAAGAGATTACGGTATACGAAACCAGCCGACAAGGAGACTAGCGACCAGCTGACCATGCAAATCCAAATCTACGACACCACTCTCCGTGACGGAACGCAATCCGAAGGCTTCACGCTTTCGGCAAACGACAAAGTACGCATTGCGCAAAAATTGGATGATCTCGGCGTTGCGTTCATTGAAGGCGGCTGGCCCGGTTCGAATCCAAAGGATGTTGAGTTCTTTGAACGCGCTCGTGATATGAAATTGAGGAATGCGCTCATCAGCGCATTTGGTTCCACCTGCCGTGTCAGAGGCGAGCCCGAAGACGACGCCAACATCAAAGCGCTCATAGATTCGCAAACGCCTGTTTGCACAATCTTTGGCAAAACGTGGACGCTTCACGTCACTGATGTCCTCCTCACCACGCTCGAAGACAACCTGCGCATTATCGAACAATCCGTCCTTTATCTCAAAGCCAACGGCAAGCGCGTTATATACGACGCCGAACATTTCTTCGACGGTTACAAAGCGGACGCCTCTTATGCGCTTGAGACTTTAAAAGCGGCGATTCGTAGCGGTGCGGAAACTGTCGTTTTGTGTGACACTAACGGCGGCACATTGCCTTGGGAAGTGGAATACATCATTCGGGAGCTCAAGCCTGCTCTCGCGCACCCATTCGGAATCCACACGCATAACGACTCCGAGTGCGCGGTTGTCAACTCCTTGATTGCAATTCGTGAAGGCGCAATTCAAGTGCAGGGGACAATCAATGGTGTCGGTGAACGTTGCGGCAATGCCAATTTAATTTCCGTCATGGCTGACCTTGAACTCAAGATGGGTTATCAATGTTTGCCAGAAGGAAATATTCAGCATTTATATGATTTTTCCCATTTTGTGGCAGAAGTGGCGAACATTACCCATGATGAGCATTTACCTTTTGTGGGTAAGTCTGCTTTTGCACACAAAGGTGGAGTTCATGTGGCGGCGATGAGACGATCCACCCAATCCTATCAACACGTCGAACCTGAAGTTGTTGGCAACAAAATGCGCGTGGTGGTTTCGGATTTGTCGGGTCGCGGTAATCTGCTCAGCAAAGCCGAAGAACATGGCGTGGAAGTGGAGGGCAAGGAAGTAGTCCCAGTTCTCAACGAAATCAAGGAACTGGAAGCGCGCGGATTCTCTTTTGAAGCCGCCGAAGCCTCTGTTACCATGATGTTGAAGCGGCAGGAATACGATTACAAACCACCCTTCCAACTTGTGGATTTTTATGTGAATGTTGAGCATCGCCAGGGGCGTGGAATTTTTGCCGAGGCAATGGTCAAAGTGCGAGTCAATGGCGAGTTGTTGCACACTGCTGCCGAAGGCAATGGTCCCGTGAACGCACTGGACATAGCTTTACGCAAAGGCTTGATGGGTTATTATCCGCAACTTGCGAATTTTCATCTATCGGATTACAAGGTCCGCATTTTGGATTCAGACCACGGCACCGAAGCCATTACCCGCGTATTGATTGACACGCGTAACAGCACCAGCCGTTGGAGTACTGTAGGCGCAAGCACGAATATCATCGAGGCCTCGTGGCGCGCGCTGGCTGATTCGGTGGAATATGGCTTGTTGGTAGCACATTGATAACTCCGTCCTGAGCGGACTGAAGAACACAGCCCCTCCGCTCAGCGAGAACAAGGAAAATATATGAATTACAACATCACCCTCATCCCTGGCGACGGTATCGGACCCGAGGTCGTGGCGGAAGCCGTGCGCGTGCTGGACACAATCGCCAGCAATTACGGACACTCATTCAAATTTACAGAACGACTGATGGGAGGTTGTTCGATTGATAAATTTGGTTCGTCGCTCACCGAAGAGACTCTTGCCGATTGTAAATCTGCGGATGCAGTTTTTCTCGGCGCGGTCGGCGGGCCGAAATGGGATGACCCATCCGGAAAGGACAGACCCGAGCGCGGCCTGCTCGCTTTGCGAAAAGGGCTCAATGTGTTCGCAAATCTGCGTCCCGTCAAAGTGCACCACGCGCTGATTGACTCGTCTCCACTCAAGCCTGAGAAACTCAAAGGCGTGGACATCATGGTTGTGCGTGAACTGACGGGTGGTTTATATTTTGGCTGGCCGAAAGGACGTGATGTCAAAGATGGCCGTGAGCGCGCGGTGGATACACTCGAATATTACGATTACGAAATCCGCCGAGTGATGGAACTTGCGTTCAAGTTGGCGAAATTAAGGAAGAAAAAAGTTACCTCGGTTGATAAAGCGAATGTTCTGGAATCATCCCGATTATGGAGGCAGATTGCGACTCAAGCCGGCAGAGAGAATCCTGACGTGGAATTGGAGCATGTACTTGTGGATACTGCTTCAATGAAACTGTTAACTGCTCCCACGTCGTTTGACGTTATCGTCACCGAGAACATGTTTGGCGACATTCTCACGGACGAAGCGTCTGTTTTGGCGGGATCGATGGGGATGTCCCCGTCGGCCAGTTTAGGGGAGACTGCTAAGGGGTTGTATGAGCCGATCCACGGGTCGGCGCCCGACATTGCGGGGAATGGAATCGCCAATCCAATTGGCACGATCCTTTCGGCGGCAATGATGTTGCGCTATTCATTGAAGTTGGAAGCCGAAGCTGTGTGCATCGAAAAAGCCGTGGACGAAGCCATTACCGCAGGTTGTCGCACAGCGGACATCGGCGGCAAGTTAACGACCCGCCAGATGGCGTATGAAATTATTAAACGTTTGTAACTACCAAAGGAGAAAAATACATGGCAATGGAATCGAAATTCATCTGGATGAACGGCGAAATGGTGCCGTTCGAGAAAGCGACCCTGCATATTCTGACGCCAGCCTTGCATTATGGCGCGGCGGTGTTCGAAGGCATCCGCGCGTACAACACGGCGAAAGGGCCTGCCGTCTTTCGTTTGAGAGAGCACACGGAACGCCTGTTCGATTCAGCGCGCGTATTCGGCTTCCGCGAATTGCCGTGGACTGTAGATCTAATCTGTGAAGCAATCAAGCAGACAGTGAAGATAAACAGCTTCAAGAATTGCTATATACGCCCGCTTCTTTATCTGGACGGCGGCGGCTGGAACCTGAATGTGGACAACGGCAAACCGTCGCTGGCGATTGCAGTCTGGGAATGGGCGAATTATCTCGGCGAAGAAGCGCTGGCGAAAGGCATCCGCGCAAATATTTCTTCGTTCACGCGCCATCATCCGAACGTGATGATGACCAAGGCCAAGATCTCAGGCAATTATGCCAACAGCTTTCTGGCCAAGACAGAGTCGCAGCGTTTAGGATTTGACGAAGCCATCATGCTCGACCCGCAAGGATACATTGCCGAATGCACGGGCGAGAATCTCTTCCTCGTGCGCGGCGGCAAGGTCGTTACCCCATCCTCCGCGCCAGTGTTGGAAGGCATCACGCGCCATTCAATCTTTGTCATTGCAAAAGATTTGGGTTATGAAGTGGTTGAACAGCCCGTCTCGCGCGACCAGCTTTATATGGCTGACGAAGTCTTCGTGTGCGGAACCGCTGCCGAATGCATCGGCCTGAGTGAGATTGACTTCCGCACGATCGGCGATGGCAAGACCGGCCCTGTGACACACGTCATCCAAAAGGTTTATCATGACGCCATTCGCGGCAAAGTGGCGAAGTATGAAAGCTGGTGTGATTACGTGGATGTGAGCCAATCTATAAAAGTGTCGCTTGACGAATATGCAACAGTTGAATAATGAATGTACTTTTTTCGTGGCTGTATGGTGCAACAATTCTATCCATAGCCAGAAACCGAAGCGGAAGGCTACCTGTAATAATCGTGGATGACACCTCCCAGGATATCTCGTCTGCGAATCGGTCCTGCTGTATTACTTACTGGCCCAGATACAGGAAAGTGTTGACCTAAGCCCTGGTGTAGCCGGGCATGGTTGTAATATTCCCCATACTCTCTGAGAACGCTGTGAAGGTTTTCATTCAAAACCAGGATATGGTCGAGACACTCTTCACGAACCGATCGTACCCACCATTCAGCATATGCATTTGCTCTGGGAGCTCGGTACGGAGTGTTAAGGATTTCAATTCCTTCTGAAGAAAACACATTATCGTAAGAGGATGGAAATTTCGTGTCATTGTCGTGGATGAGAAACGCCATATCCCGTGAATCAACCTTGAGATTCCAGACTAATTGGCGCGCCTGCTGCGTAACCCAGGTTATGTCAGGGTTTGTTGTGCAGCCTGCCAGTTAGATGCGCCGTGTTCCCAATTCGATGAAGAACAGCTCATGGATGGTCTTAAGCCAGATCGTCTCCACCGTGAAGAAATCGCAAGCCAGGATCTGGTCCTTGTAGTCCCCCTGGAAACTGCACCAGGAACCTGTCGACCGCTGGGATACCGGAGTGACTCTATGTCTCTTGAGGATATTGCGCATTGAAGTAACACCTAACCTGTGACCAAGTTTGAGCAGCTCCCAATGGATCTTGTCATAACCCCAGCGAGGGTTCTCTTTCGCCAAACGTACAATCAAGGCTTGAAGTTCAGACGTTATACAGGGCCTGCCTGGATTTCCTTTTCGTCTGAAGGTCCGTTTGCGACGCACCAGTTCTCGATGCCAGCCAAGGACTGTGTCTGGCTTGAAGATCAACATCACCTGATGGAGACGCTGGCGTGCATCATCCGCGGATTGCTTGTACCTATCCGTCAGGATCGCCAATATCATTCTTTCAGGATCAGTGATCCGCGGTGGTGTCTTCACTTTGCGGCGTAAGATGCGCACCTGTTGGCGAAGAATGATGATTTCCAGATCCTTGTCCCTGTTCATGGCACCCAAGGCTGTAAAAAAATCCAGGAAAAATGTGAGTATGTGTATTAGCGACCCATTGATCATCAAAACCTCGCTTAATTCAAGTTCAGGAGAGCTTACCACACTCAGGGAAGTTTAGCTGTTGTTCTTAATTATTGGCATTCTTTTAGATGAATTGGCTTACAGGCAGCACAGGATGGAATATTTGCACCTTACAGGGAAGGAATCTATCATGTTGAATGACTATCCCGATGACCCCAAACTGACATACGCGCTGTTCAAGCTCCAGGATGTCCTGGAAGCGCAGCAGGAACATCCTGACCCAGATTTCCTGGATATTTCCTCGCATCGAGATGAGGTACTTGCGCGATATCAGCCGATTTTTGTCCCTTCTCATATCCCCGAGCTAACAAAATCCGAGTTTGAGTCATTCTTGCTCTCCAAGAACAATGATCATTGGTACAGCCTGCATCGGGTACGTAAACATATGACTGCCAGTATGCCTCTTTTACGTCAAGCATTAGCGCTCTTACTGGATGAGAGCTACCCTGTGCGAGAGCGCTTGAACCAGATCCGCCCAGAACGTTACTTCGGGCAAACTGCGATAGTCTCTCGCATAACAACGCTAAAATCTTTAGGAGGTTCGTTTAGGTAGAATAAAGATAGAGAACGTCGGTATGGACCCGGTGAACTCAATCCTTCGCCTGTCAAGCGCGCCGTGAAGTCGCTCTAGGCTCCAACGAGAGTTGAGTCTCACGATAATTTCAAAGCCGTACTCGCCGATAGCTCCAAGACCTCAGCGGTGGTTACTTCACGTCCTAAATGGTCTGAAAGATAAATTCCTTCCGAGATCAGCATGGTATTCAGGGCAATTTCAGCCGTTGGAAGCAGGGGGACCCGTCCTTGTAAGGCAGCAATCCAATGCTGCTGGGGTCCATCGTAAGTATCGCCATTTTCGCGGACATTGTGCAGGCGGTATTCGAATGCTTGTAAATCCGCCTTGATGTCCAGGTCCAGATCACCCAGGCTGCGATAAATGCCGAATGGCTCCAGCCGTATTCCTCCTAGTGACCCGACTAGGTATGATCCGCCAGCCTGGTCTAAATGGACGGCCCAGGCCTCGACAATACTCATGGTGATATTCTCTTCCAGATAGACTAAACCCACCCCAAGCTCTTCGACATTGTATTCACTGACTTTGAAGCGGGCAAGATCGACTGGCGTTTCCTGATAAGTCCGCCCACTGATCCGGAGCACTCCGGGGTTATTCATCAAGTAAAGCAGGTTGGCGATATGGTAGACGCCCATATCATACAGTGCGCCGCCCCCAGCCTTGTCTTTTTGAACGAAGGCAGGGGTGCCATAACCATCCACGAAAGGCCGTCCCCGCCGGCGTGAGCTTGCCGATTGCGCGTAATAGGGTTTGCCCAGCCATCCTTCATCGATAACCGCTTTTGCAGCTTTAGTCTCGCTGGTGAACAGAGTAGAGAGCTGTATCGAGAGCATCTTTCCGGTACGCTGGGATACAGACAGCATGGTCTCACCGTCGCGGTAACTGCCGGCCATCGGTTTCTCACAATAAACATGCTTACCCGCTTCGAGGGCAGACACGGTTGCATCTCGATGGAGGTTGTTATGCAGGCACACACTGACCGCATCGATGTCATCCCGCGCAACGAGCTCATGAAAATCCGTGGTACAGTTTTGAATATTGTAATCCTGAGCGATGCGTTGAGTCCGGTCAGGATTGTGGCCAGCGATCGCCACGACCTTGACCTCTGGGATAGATAAGTACGTCTCAAGGTGTTGTTTACCGATCTGTCCAACCCCAATAACACCAACTCGAATCGTCTTGTTAGGCATGCCCGACCTCCTTAGAACTGGTGCCCTAGGGGGCACTCTAACTACCAGAGATATCAACAATGGGTTAGATTTTTATCGCTGCACCCGTCCTGTGGCATCACCCAAGATCAGCTTGTTGACTTCCTCGACAGATAAGCGGTTTATATCGCCAGGTATCGAATGCTTAAGACAACCCGCTGCAACTGCAAAATCTAGGACCTCTTTGTGGCTAAAATTAGCAATCAGCCCGTAGATAAGCCCGGCTGCGAAGGCATCGCCGGTTCCTACCCGGTCAACAATGTCTGTGACGTTGTAGTATGACCCCACCAGAAACTCTTTGCCGTTGTGCAGGCAGCCAGACCAACCGTTGTGGTCAGCGCTATAACTATGCCGCAAAGTGATCGCCTGCATTTCCAGGTTTGGGAATCCCTCTAAGACTTTCTCGCATAGGGCGCGGTACTTCTCCATGTTTAGATCGCCTGACTTTATCTCACTTTCCCAATCCAGTTTATCTAACGTAATCCCAAGTGCAAGTTGGCAGTCCTCTTCGTTGGCGATGCCAACATCCACATATTTGACCAGCTCTGGCATGACTTCTGTGGCTTTCGAGCCATACTTCCAGAGATTTTTGCGGAAATTATAATCACAAGAAACCTTCAGCCCCTTTTCTTTCGCTGCTCGCACGGCTGCAATAGCCAAATCAGCAGCAGGCTGGCTCAGTGCGGGGGTAATACCGGTGATGTGGAACCAATCAGCACCCTCAAAGATCTTATTCCAATCCATCACTTCTGGCCCAGCAGTCGTGATAGAGGTGTGGGCGCGGTCGTAAATTACCTTTGAGGCGCGTTGGTTAGCTCCTGATTCCAGGTAATAGAGTCCCATCCGTTCGCCGCCGCGTATGATCATCGAAGTATCAATCCCAAACCCCCTTAAAAATGCCACACAAGCGTCAGCAATTGCATTCTTGGGGAGGACCGTTACGTAAACAGCCTTCAACCCAAAATTGACCAGCGAGATCGCCACATTGGCCTCGCCACCCCCAAACGTGGCTTCTAATGTGGCTGATTGTAATAAGCGCTCATAGCCAGGAGACTTGAGACGCAACATGATTTCACCCAATGTAACGACGCGTTTAATCCGGCTCATCGCATCCTCGAATCTGCCAACTGGTGGGCACAGTCCCAGTCCGTAGAGGTAATTCCAAGATGGCACATATACGGGTTCATGATACCCCCCTACTTTCATGAACCATAAAATCATTCAATGCCAGTAGGACACGGTCCAACTCCACCTCGGAAATCGTCGGTGACATATGCCCTATACGGATGATCCTGTCCTTCAATAATCCCAATCCACCCGCAATCTTGATCTTGTGGGTATTCGCCAAGTAAGATATGAGCTTGCTGGTGGGAACATCAGGAGGACCGAATGCCGCAGTAATCACGGGCGCCATCTGCTCATCCGATGTATAGGGCGTCATCCCGATTTCCCTCAGCCCGTGACGCAGGTGCAATGCAAGAGATCTGTAGCGTTCCAACCGGTGTTCAATCCCATCCTTCAGTAGATCCTCCAGGCTGGCTCTCAGCGCCACAATATTGTTGGTTGCGAGAGTCACCGGGAATGGGTGCCAATCGGCCCATTCGATCGCATATTGTCTCCACACTCGCAAATTTCCGTACCAGCCGTGGCCCTTGGCGGGATTGCGATCGATCGCTTCCCAACCCCGCGAGCCGACCGACACGGGCCCAATCCCTGGAGGGGCACCCAAACACTTTTGCGAGGCTGAGGCGCACAAGTCAATTTCCCATTCATCCATGCACATTGGCAGCCCGCCCAATGAGGACACTGCGTCCACCATGTAGAATAACCCATGCTTGCGCACTACTCTGCCGATTTCTTGAATGGGATTAACAATCGTGGTCGAAGTCTCCAAATGGACGACCGCCACCCCGACCGCATCAGAATGCAAGCGAATAGCGGCCTCAATATTTTCCGACCGCAGCGGCTGGCCCCATTCGGCCTCCACAATAACCAGATCCAGGCCATAACTCTCGGCAATATCCCCTAGACGCTCACCAAAGAATCCATTGATGCCGATGATGATTTTTTCACCGCTGGAAAATGCGCTTCCCAGGCATGCGTCGATCGCGCAAGAGCCTGACCCAACTATTAGAAACACATCCCCGTTTGTGCCAAACAGGCTGCCCAGCATGGCAATCGTCTCGTTATAAAACTTTGTCCATTCAGGGCCATAATGGGCTCTGACCGGGCTGCCCATGGCTGCCAGAACATTATCTGCCGGCTGGATCGGTCCAGGGATCATCAGCATCAATTCATCTTCTTTCATGGCCTCACACTATTCAATCATATCCTCTGAGAAAATTGTCGATTTGCACAAGAGTAACGCCCTTGTCATGGGTCAATGTCAACTGATTCAAGGTGTGGAAGTGTCCGCCAGCAGAGTTGGACTCTCCCAACACCTCCATTGCTGGCGACTGGATTGCTGAGCTGCAGGACCATCCGGTCGTCTTCAATAATCTGTCCAGAGAACAGATCGCTCTGGATGGCGACCACTTCAGCGATGAAGAAATCATGGCTGCCAACGGGGACGACCTGGATCACTTTGCACTCCATGTTGACCGGGCACTCCAGGATGAGCGGAGCCCGCACCACCTTGCAAGGACCGGGCGTTAGGCCACTCAAGGCGAACTTGTCCACCTGCGGGTCGAACCCACTCACTTCGCCGCACCGGCTAATCGCTTCAATCAATCCGGCGTGTGGGAAGTTGAGCACAAACTCACCGGTTTCGGATATCACCTTGCGTGAATAACGGGGGAAATAGTTCTCGCTAAAATGACCATTGCACAACCCGACCCCAACCGTTAAGGGGAACCGCGAAATGACCGTCCAGGACACAACCGGGGTAATATTGGGCCGGCCGTTGGGTTCTGCACAAGAGATCAGCACCGCAACGCTCGGGGTGAAGATCGGGTAACCGTCATCTTCGGTGATCAGAGAGACATCTTGCTTCTGTATTATTTCCATGGAACTCCCTATGCTGATAGGACAGGTGGGAGGAAAATCGAGCCTTCCAGCTTGTTCTGAATGGTTTCTACCAATTTATGTGCCCCTGAAACAAGGAACAAACCATGTCCCGGGAATAGCATATTGAATGAGAGATGGTTCAGGCGGGATAGACTGCGGCGGTAAGCTGCCAGGTCAGAATCAAACGTGTTGAGCAAAGGAAGCTGCCCATTCGCGAAAAGTGTATCTCCGCAGAATAATGCTGCACCCTCTTCAAGTTGAACCAGGTAACAAACCGAGTCAGAGGAATGTCCGGGGGTCAAGAAGGTAGTCACCCGGCAACGGCCCAGCTCTGCGGTGTAGCCATCTGTATAGACTTCATCTACCTTTGCAGACTGGAAGTGATAATTAGCGGGATAAACCCCTTCTCGCCGAGCAACATCCAAGGCAAGCGGGCGATCATCCCCAGAAGAGATGCGCTGCGCAGTCTCTGCGCCAGCACCGACCCGCAAATTCAACTCCTGGCACAAATCGGCGACCCCGCCTGCGTGGTCAGCGTGGCAGTGAGTAATCAACAAATGGCTGACCGGTTTTTCTAGTGAGATCCTGCTGAAGATATTTTCAAACAGCCTTCGCGAGTCGATCCCGGTGCCAGCATCGACGAGAAAGCAGCTTGTCCCTGCGTCAACCAGGTAAACATGCGCATCGTGCTCATCGGAAAGCCCAATTTCGCCGCTGCCCACCATGTAAATATGAGTGCTGATCTGGATAGAACTTTTCATTCCGTAGCACCTCCACAAAAAAGGGCTGCAATCAGGACGTAAAGCTGTGTCGCCTTTATCAATTGGCTTACATCCACATACTCTTCGTCGGAGTGCGCCTGCAGAATACTACCAGGCCCGATCACGACACCGGGCACACCCGCCTGAGCAAAATAGGCCAGATCAGACCAGAAGGGCGCCAAATCCGTGTCAGCGCGACCCACGAGCATCCGAGACGCCTTCCTGGCCAGGCGGACTAGCCGCGAATCTGGATCGGTGAGATATGCCGGGTAGCCTGTTTCTTCTGCCTCAACGTGGGCCGAAATTCCCAGCTCACCAGCCAGCCGCTCCATGTTGCTGAGCACATCCCCAGGCTGAATACCCGGCGGAATACGCACATCAATCGTCGCCACGCAATCATCCGGGATTACATTCGTCCGCACGCCGCCACGGATCGTGCCAACCGACCAGGTTGGTGCCCCATATGGCCCCTGCGAATGGGTGATTAACTCCATATTTGGCGCAGCAGCGAGCAATCGCATCATCTCGTCGATCGCATTCACGCCTGAGGATGGAATGCTGCCATGACCCGACTGTCCCAGAGTAGTCAGGCGGACAAATTGACCACCGCGTTGGCCTGTGAAAATCTTGCAACCAGAGGCTTCTCCAACGATAATCCCATCCGGATGGAATCCCTGTCGGGTCAGGTGCTCTGAGCCGCTTGGCGGGCCTTCTTCACCAATCACCGCGGTCAATACTACCTCTCCGGCTTGAAGGGAGGCGTGTCGGGCAAGGATCTCCAGGGCAAGAACAAA
>Ga0315289_10004880_pt1 | contig 19942 bp, 23 predicted proteins | sample YL17G11_40_MG_FD_203452 | JGI IMG/M metagenome (GOLD analysis project Ga0315289, IMG submission 203452) | Sediment microbial communities from Yellowstone Lake, YNP, Wyoming, USA - YL17G11_40 | ecosystem: Environmental > Aquatic > Freshwater > Lake > Sediment | place: USA: Wyoming | collected... | reverse complement strand
GCGTCTAACTGAGCGCACTTTGCCAGATTTGTAATATATACTTTCTTTTTTGCTATCTCTTTATAAATTTTTGCAGAAAATTCAGCAGACCACTCTTTTGTTTTTAATTCCTGGGTTTTGTGAAAATAAAATTCAGGCAAAATTCCAACTTTGTAAAAAAGTTGCCATGTATTCTTTGTTCCAAGCCATGGCGCCTTTAATCCCTTCCATTTTTTATTTGCAGAAACATTCCTTGCCGTAGGATTCATAAAAACAAACATAATCTTAGGATTTCTGATACATCCTGTGCCATAAATGGAACAGAGAGCCGGATCTCCATATAGCGACTGAAGTTTATCTATACTTTTTTGTAATTTTTTTAACTGCATAAAAAAAGACAGGCCTTGCTTTGTATTTTACTTTAAATCCTGTAAAGCATAAATACTACCAGAGCTTTTACCCAAAAGTTTCTCTAGGGTTTTGTTTTGTGAGTAAATGTATTAAAATGAATAAATACTAAAAGGTCGATAATTTTGTTAAAAAGAAAACAACAATGAATCAAAAAGATATTTTATTAATTGTTTTAGTTTTAGTAGTAATTGCTTTAACTGGTCTTAGTTATTATTTATATTCAGGGGCAAATGAATGTAAAGCCATAGCAACAGGCCTGGGAGGCCAATTGCAACAGTGCGCAGCCGGAGTGGCTCAGTGTACAGTCGGAGCTACAACTTGTCAGGCCGCAATAACTGCCTTAAAACAAGTACCAACCTGCGCGCCCTTTCTTCAGGGGTTGTAATAAAACAATTATCAATAGAGCAAAAACATAGGTTTTTATCCCGAACTTTTAATCGGAGATTTGTATTTTATAACAGAGTTTATAAATATGGATAAAATTATCGCTATTTATGGACCCACTACTTCTGATAAACTTGGCTTGGCCTTAAATTTCTCAAAATACATTTTTGGCAAATATCAGATAGACTCAGAGGTTATTAATGTTGATTCAAGAAAAATTTACAAAGAATTTAAAATTTCTCAGAGCTTACCCATAAAAGAATTTCTAAAAAAAATCAAGACTGATCTATTCGGAACAGTTTCGGCAAAAGAAGAGCTGGATCTGTTTGAGTTTCAAAAAATGGTAAAGGAAAAAATTGCCATTACTCAACAAAGAGGCGATTTACCAATACTTGTCGGGGGTTCGGCTCTCCATTTGCTTTCCATATTACAATCCTGGGAAAAAGGAGAGAAAAAACAAAAAAGAGAATTGCCCCGCAATATTTTTGTTTTTGGAGTAATTATTAATAAATTAAGACTCAAAGAAGCAGTAACTAAAAATGTTTCTCAGATGTTTAAGAATGGACTATATAAAGAATTTAAAGAACTTTATAAAATGAGCAAAAGAAAAGAAATTTCTCTTGATCTGCTTAAGAAAACCCTGGGCTATAGACAGTTTTTAGAAATGGCTGACGTTTCAAAAAAATCTCCTCTTGATTTAAACACAGCAGATTTATCTAAGATAGAAAAATGGACGATAAAAGACATATTAGGATATGCTTATCGCCAAACATTAGACTATAAAAGATTTTCAGGGATACATCTTGTTAAGGATTTTAAAGAAGCAAAGAAAATTATAGACCTGTGTTTTGAAAATCATGGATAGATTCATTTTTGAACAGATTAATAATCTAGCGCGCGTTTTTCCGGTCCTTGATTTGATTGGTGTGTTTTTGGCAAGTTATCTTCAGTATTTTCTGATTATACTTTTGTTATCTTTTTTATTCTGGCCAAAGGTTAACAAAAACTCTGCCAAAAAGACGGTTCTGGTAGCTTTTGCTTCGGCAACATTTTCGCGGCTTATTTTAACTCCGGCAATTAAATTTTTTTATCATCGACCACGCCCATTTTTAATTGTAAATTCAGCAAAGCAATTAATAGTTAGTCGTCAAATAGTGGATTCTTTTCCTTCGGGTCATGCCTCATTATTTTTTGCTCTGGCAATGGGAGCATATTTTTACAATAAGAAATTAGGTATTTTCCTTTTTGCCGGGGCAATCTTTATGGGAATTGCCAGAGTTTTTGTTGGCGTGCACTGGCCCAGCGATATTGTAGGTGGTGCTATCGTGGGAATCTTTGGTGCTTGGGTTGCAAATACACTAGCGAAAAAATTTTTCCAAAACAAAAATTTCAACTAAAAGTTTTCATTTTAGGATTCTATTTGATACAATAAATATGATAATAATTTAATATTATAATATGTCTAAAAAAATCATTTTAATCGTTATTGCAATAGTAGTCGTCCTTGGGATAGGTTATTTAATCTATCAAGCAATATTAAACAAGCCTGTAAATAATTCTACTGGCGGTATTCCCGAGCAAGCAGCCGAAGAAAAGATTGCGGTTGAGCCATTGAACGCTACTTACCTGGTTGAAAATCAGCCAGTCACCTTAATTTTGGGGAAAGCGGAGAAAGAAATTGTTCCCGGCTCAACCTCAAAAATAACAACTATGGTATTTGGAAGCCCGACAATGGGAGATCTTAATGATGATGGCGCAGATGATGCGGCATTAATTCTTACCCAGAATTCAGGAGGCAGCGGAACGTTTTATTATGTAGCAGCGAGCGTACTTAATAATAAAGATGGTAAGACAACTGGTACAAATGGGATTCTTTTGGGAGACAGAATATCTATCCAAAGCGTTTTAATTGATGGAGGTACTATTACGGTAAATTATTCCGACAGAAAGAAAAACGGGTCAATGAGCGTTCAACCATCCGTTGCAATTACTAAATATTTCGGAGTTAGAAAAGATGGAGTAAATGAAATACTTTTTGAAAAACCAAATACAGAAAAATTCAATGAGTATTTTCAAGAGGTCTATTTAGCTAAGCTTCCAGCAGGCTCAGAATTTGATCCATTTAATATCATAAAAACAACTAGTTTTACTGCCGGAGAACAGTTTTGCAGTAGTTTAACAATGAAAAAAGATATCCCCGCAGGCAGTTTCGGTATGGAGGTTTATGATATTGGTACAAAGCAAGACGTTCAAGCGAAAGGAACATTTCCTCAGGCATTAAAACAAGGTGGATCTGTCGGGTGTGAAAACCTGCAATATCCTATTGGAAAATATGAATTTAGACTTTATATAGATGATATCTTAGTGGCTATTCTGCCATTTGAGGTTAAATAATTTTGGAGCTTAAAAACAGTTTCTAGCATTGTCGTATAGCTGGAGTTCAAAAAATCGCCAATCCGCCTCCCTGCCATCCGCCTTTTGGCGGAGGCGGATGGCGGAGGCGGTTTTTTGATAGAATAAAAGAGATTATGAATAGAAAAAATAGGCATATTTGGAAAATTTACGTTTTGGTTCTTGGATTAGTAATTTTTTTTGGAATATTTTTAGGAATAAAATTTTTTAATTTCAATAAGTCAACGTTAATTGAAATAAGTGTTGTCCCAGATGAGGCAGAAATAAAATTAGATGGAAAACGCCAGGCAATCGGAAAACTTTTAACGGGAAATATACAACCTGGTATTTATGAGCTTGAAGCGTCGAAGAAAGGATTTGAGACATACACAGAAAAAATTGAAATTAGAAAAGGGGAGAGATTTACGAAAGAAATTTCTTTAAAACCTTTAAGATTTGATTTAAAGTTTGACTCTAGTCCAAAAAATGCTAATTATAGTCTAATTCTTTCCGATGGCTTAGAGAAAAAAGGAAAAACTCCTTTTGAAGAAAAAATTTCTGCCGGCAATTTAAAACTGAGACTCTCTTTTACCGGTTACAACACTTTAGAACAAGAATTTTTTCTTGATAGTGATCGTAATGAATTTTATTATCTTGACCCAGAAGGTCAGCTTGCGCACCATCTTTTTAATATCGAATCCGTGCCTTCTCCTAAGGGAATAGCTTTTAGTCCTAATAATAAAGAAATTTGGATAACTTTGCTTTTGAACAAGAAAAAAGGAGTGAGTATTTTTACTGTTTTTACTGGCGAAAAAGTAACAGATATTAATCTGGCCGATGGCGGAGGGGTTGAAATAATTTTTTCTCAAGATGGTAAAAGAGCATATATCAGCCAAATGGAAACAGCCAAAGTTTTTGAAATAGATGTGCAATTAAAAAAAGTTTTACGCACCTTTAATACAAATAGCGCATGGACAAAAGTTTTAGAACTTTCAAAAGATGGAAAGACTCTTTTTGCTTCCAATTGGTCTGGGGATGATATCTCAGAAATCGACCTTGAAGAAGGAAAAGTGCGTCGCCGAATACCAACCGTGGATACTCCACGCGGACTTTATGCGACACAAGATGGAAATAATCTTTATGTGGCTGGCTTTGGCACAGGAGAGATTGAAAAAATAGATTTAAAAACAGGCAAAGGAAAAATTATTTACAAAAGTGGCGGTGCAATGCGACATATCGTAGCTGACGAGGGAAATGGGGTGCTTTATGTTTCAGATATGGCTAAAAATGTTATTTGGAAAGTTTTTTTAAAAGACGATAAGGTTGAGAAATTTGTCGACACGGATGTTAATCCCAATACAATTGATCTTAGCCCAGACAAGAAAATTCTTTTTGTTTCCTGTCGAGGTAAAAATGCTTCGGCAGACAATTATTATATCCCAGGACCAGAATGGGGCTCGGTTCTTCTTTTTGACGCAGGAACCGGAGAAATATTAGATGCAATCGTAGGAGGAAACCAGCCGACCGCCCTTGATGTTTCCTCAGATGGAAAATTTCTTATTTTTTCAGATTTTCTTGATGCAAGGTTAGAAGTTTTTGAGATTCCTGCTTATAATTTGCTAAAAAAAGGAAATGGAGGAAGAGGTAAAATTTACAAAAATGACCTTAAAAAATAGAGAATAAAATTGACTCTTAATAAAAAATATGTCAGATCGTTCTTGATACCAAAATGCTTTTGAGACCGAGAGCCGGAAGGAGGAATAATAAAAGTTATTGTCATTATTGCTTTATAGTTATTTCGTGTAAATTACAAAGAATAAGGAGCTGGCTGATGCCAGCTCCTTTTGTTTGGAGCTACCTCCTTTTGCTCACCACTATCAATCTTTTGGCGTCAAAGCCAAGAGGCCTGCCGTCAAAGTCGCCGTAGAGTTCAAGCGGCTCAAAGCCCGCCCGGCGCAGCAGCGAGACCAGTTCTGCGGCAGAGTAGATGCGATGTTCCAGTTGCTGCTCCTCTTCCTTTCCGCCTTTTTCCCAGTAGAGCACACGAGAGAGGTTCCGGTTGGTCCAGAAGTCAAACTCTCTGCGCTCCAGGAGTCTCCGGGAACTTTCTTGCGACACATAACCACCTGTTGGCTGGTAGTTTCTCACCAACCAAAAGAGGTTCATTGTGTCCAGGAGGAACAGGGCTCCGGGTTTGAGAGCCGCGTGCAGGTTTTTCAGAGCTTGCAGGTCATCCTCCTCCTGGAGATAGCCGATTCCGGCTGTGAAGAGATTGACCGCAAAGTCTGCTTGAATGTCTGGAGGCGTCTCTCTGAAGTCGGTACAGATGAGATTCAGTTTGACGCCCGCAGCCTCAGCCGCCTGTCTGGCTTTCTCAACATGGTTTGGGGCAAAGTCCAGCAGAGTCACAGCAAACCCCATCTTGGCAAGTAAGACGCTGTGCCGTCCTTCGCCTCCGCACCAGTCAAGAATGTGGGAACCCGGAGTCGGCTTGAGCAATCTCAGGACTCCTTCAACCTCTTCTCGGGCTCTTTTTGGGTCTATCCTGAATCCCCACGCTTCAGAATAGAATCCGCTCCAGAAGAACTCCTTCCATCTTTGTTCTAACGCTGACATCTTGCTCCTTTCAAATGTGCTGTATTAGGCCACATCTTTAGATTCACCTCCTTTTTTTGTTTTTGTTTGTCTTGGCCCAAAGACAAAACAAAACTAGCCCGTTTTGGAGGCTAGTTAAATAATGCAAATTAAGAATTAGTTATTATTCAGGTTTGTTTTTGTTTATTTTAAAAATCAGTATTTTCATTATCAAACCAGCTTCCAAAGCAAAGTGAAAACAGCCGTTTTCACAAACGGTCATTCCAAGAATATAAGCTGGTGAATGAAAAAACCTTTTTTCCATGATGATAAAAATATAATACAAAACCCTCATTAAGTCAAGGATTTTCTAGATATGTTTAACATTTCCGATAAACTTAATAAAGAAAAAAATATATAATTTTGAAACTTGAAAACTTTGTTGATTATGACCCGGTTGAGTGCCAGCTCATTATGAGAGTATTGATTGGTTCGGTCCAGATGATTCTTAAAAGCAAAGTAATCTGCGAAGAAACAAAGTGTCCCTTGCGGGGAGATCAATATCATGAATTTACCTTAAAATGGTAATTTAGTACGAGTCCGGGTCTCGTAATTTAGCAAATATATTAGTAAAATAAAAAATAATTAAATTAATAAAATAAGAAATGTCTAAATCTATCAACAAGGGAATTTCTGCGCCGATAGGAATCTTTATTATTGGTCTTGCGGCTCTTGTGGCAGGAGTTGGAGTTTTAAAATATCAATCCAGCCAAATGCCAAACCCAGAAACACTCCCCAAGTTGAAGATATTAGAAGCTCCAAAAATTATAGGTGGCCAAAAAGATGAACACGGCTGTCTGATTGCGGCAGGATATTCCTGGTGTGAGGCAAAAAGCGAGTGCTTGAGGGTGTGGGAGGAAGAATGCAAATAGTTGCATTTACAAAGCTTGATAATTAAAAATTGCCACGAGAATGGCAATTTTTAGTTTTTGCAGATTTTGCTATTGACATAGATTTCATATAGGTGTAAATTAAGGATACCCCCTATGGGGGGGTATATACGACTAAAAACAAAAATATGAAAAAAACAACTAAAAAACAAATCTTAAATAGGATGAATTATGTCATTGGCCATTTGGGCGGCACAAGAAAGATGGTAGAAGACGATAAATATTGTATTGATATAATTTTGCAAAATGAGGCAGTAATTGCCGCAATTAGAAAAATTAACGAGATGATTTTGAAAAACCATCTTGATACTTGCGTCACAGAAGCTATTAAAGGTCATGATAAAAGAGAACAGAAAAAGAAAATTAGAGAACTTTTAGAAATTTTTAAGAGTTCGGATAAATAAACTTAAAATAAAAATAAAATGAAAAATAAAATAGAATGTTGCAATTCAGACAATAATATAAAAGAAAAAAGAGGAAAGAGGATATTGAAAGGAATCTTATACGGTTTAACTCCTCATGTCTTTTGCATTGCTTTTGTGGTTTTTAGCATATTGGGTGCTACTACGGCAACTACGCTTCTGAAACCCCTGATGCTAAATCCTTATTTTTTCTACATTCTGGTTGGTCTTTCTTTGGCTTTTGCCACAATCTCTACGGGGTTCTACCTAAAGAAAAATAAAATTCTTTCATTGCAAGGCGCAAAAAGACAATGGAAGTATCTTTCAATACTTTTTGGAACAACAATTCTGGTGAACCTCTTTTTCTTTATGGTAATTTTTCCCCTTGCTGCAAATCTTAAATCGGGCCTAACTCTAACTGGGGCAGTAAAAGTTCTTGTAAGCGGAAAGTCAGGGATTCAAACTTTTGGGTCTTTGCTTGTGCTGCAAGTAGAAATTCCTTGTTCCGGACACGCGCCTTTAATAATTGGAGAACTTGAGAAAATCAATGGCGTAGAAAAGGTAAACTTCAGGACTCCAAATCTTTTTGATGTAAATTATGATTCTGCGAAAACTTCAGAAGACACAATCCTTGCCTTAGAAGTATTTAAAACTTATCAAGCAAAAATTATAACAAGAAATGGAAAAAGCTAATTTTGAAATTAGAGGGATGCATTGTGAGAGCTGCGCCAAAACCATTGAGAAAGTCCTTTTGAAAGAGAAAGGGCTAATTTCTGCTGATGTCAATTTTTCCCTTGGAAAAGCATTTATAGAATATGATCCGGCAGAGATCAAGGAGAGTAAAATTAAATCGGTTATAAAAAATACAGGTTATGAGGTAGTCGAGAACTCAAAAGCGCCAGAAAAGGAATTCAGAAAAGATTGGCAAAGATTCTGGCTCGGGTTTTTATTGGCTTTGCCGCTCTGGATTATCGCAACTTTTTTTTATGACCCAAAATTGAATCTTTTGTTGTTTGTCTTGGCTACGCCTGTACAGATATTTCTCGGTTTGCCATTTTATCGTAGAGCATTGCTTGCTTTAAAGTTAGGCATTGCAGATATGAATACCCTGGTGACATTAAGCACTTTTTTTGCTTATTTTTATTCTGTTTTGGCAACTTTCTTTTTCACTGGCCCGGTTTTTTATGAGGCCTCTGCTACAATTTTAGTCACTATTACCCTGGGGACGCTTTTGGAAAAAATTTCTCAGGAAAAAGTTGGAGAGGCAATTAAAAAACTAATGCAGCTTGAGGCAAAAGTTGCAAGAATCCAGAGAGATGGAAAGGAAATAGAAATTTTACCCAGTGAGATTAAAAAAGGCGACATAGTCAGCGTCAGACCCGGTGAGAAAATTCCTACTGATGGAATTGTAGTGGAAGCTGCCTCAAGCGTGGATGAATCTATGATTACCGGAGAGTCAATGCCAAAAGAAAAGAATATAGGAGATACGGTATTTGGGGCAACGCTTAATAAATCAGGCTTTTTAAAATTTAAGGCGACTAGGATAGGAGAGGAAACCACCTTATCTCAGATTATAAAACTTGTTAAGGCCGCTCAATCTTCAAAAGCACCCGTTCAAAGGATTGCTGACAAAGTGATTTCCTGGTTTGTTCCTATTGTGGTAGCGATTTCTCTGATATCGTTTTTTATATGGTATTTTATTCAAGGCAGTACTTTTTTATTTTCTTTAACTGCTGCGGTTTCGGTTTTGGTGATTGCCTGCCCGTGTGCTCTGGGAATTGCTACTCCTACTGCAATTATGGTAGGGACCAGCAAGGGAGCAGAAAGAGGAATTTTGATAAAAGGAGGGCAATATTTAGAAAAAGCGCAAGCTTTAGACACTATTGTTTTTGACAAAACAGGAACTCTTACTTTGGGCAAGCCGCAGGTAACCGATATTTTGGGAAATGGATTTCAATTTGCCGCGAGCTTGTCTAAAAATACAACTCATCCTTTGGATTCCGCAATTATAAAAGAGGCAGAAAAAAGAAAAATCACTTTCTTTAAGGTTAAAAATTTTGAGGCAATCCCGGGAAAAGGATTAAAAGGGGAAATTGAAGGCAAAGAAGTGCTCTTGGGAAATCGGAAATTAATAGAAAGCAATCTGGGTAAGGAATTAGAAGAAGATGGGAAAACTGTGATGCTAGTTTCTGTGGCAGGAAGGACGGAGGGGGCAATTGCGGTAACCGATACTCTAAAAGAAAACTCAAAAGAGGCCATTGAGAACTTGAAAAAACTTGGATTAGAAATAATAATGCTCACAGGAGATAACCAGAAAACTGCATTAGCTATTGCAAGCAAAGTGGGCATTAAAAATGTATTAGCTGAAGTATTGCCGCAAGACAAAGAAAAAGAGATTAGAAGACTTCAAAAAGATGGAAAGATTGTAGGAGCGGTGGGGGATGGGATAAATGATGCTCCGATGTTGGCGGCAGCTGATGTTGGAATTGCAATGGGTGCCGGAACTGATGTGGCAAGGGAAACAGGAGGAATTATTTTAATAAAAGACGACTTGAGAGATGTGGTATCTGCGATTTCCCTCTCAAAAATTACTTTTTCTAAAATCAAACAAAACCTTTTCCTGGCATTCCTGTATAATATCCTTGCAATTCCGATTGCTGCAGGGCTTTTTTATCACTGGCTTGGATTTTTGCTAAGACCTGAAATCGCTGCAATCGCTATGGTTCTGTCTGATATCTCGGTGGTGGGGAACTCTTTGCTTTTGAGAAAATATAAGATATAAATAAAATATGAAAGATAAGTTCGAGAGCAAAAATAATTATTGAAGCGGCGAATATTCCCATGCCAGAAAATATAGAAGAAGAACTTTTTCAAAAAGGAATTTTAATAGTTCCTGATATTGTTGCCAATTCTGGCGGGGTAATTTCTTCTTATGCCGAATATCGCGGACATAACCCAAAGCAAATGTTTAAAATAGTAGAAAAGAAAATAAAAAATGCTACGAGACTTGTTCTGGCGGAAAGTTTGAAAAAAAAGAAAAATCCGCGCAGTATTGCCTTGGAAATTGCACAAGCAAAAATTGAGACGAAAATAAATTTGATATAATACGAACAAATTTTTTTCATTACTTACTAAAAAAATTGATTGGTGGATAGTAATTTTGATTTCACTTGGCGTGGGTGCTTTAATTACGTTGCTGGAAGTTTGGCTGATCTAAGGCATTAAGATGTATTGAAGCCAATTATGGGGTATTTTTTATTTTCTGAGGTAGTTATATAATTAAAAAATATGAATCTTTTTGAAATCATAAAAACTAATCAAAAATACTTGTTAATCGTTGTTATTTTAACAGTAGGCACAATAGGAATTCTAAGTTTTCAACAAATATATCTTCAGAGAGAAAAATCTAATCCAAAAACAGGAGATACCCTAAAGGGAAAATCTTTAGAAGCAGCGTCTTCTGGAAAAATTATTGTAAAACAGTCAAACGGAGCGGGTTTATTAATTTCAGAGTGTCAGGATAAAAATTATATTGGGGTTAGTTCAGATTACATAATTGAGGGTACTGTTAAAAAAGTTGAAACCAAATGGGGTCAAGGCCAGACGTCAATTTTTACTCACACAGATATTTTGATTGAAAAATACATAAAAGGAACACATTTTTCAGAGAATACAATTTTACTTATCATCCCAGGAGGAAAAGTAGGAGATATTGTTCAATTAACCGAGGATCAATCAATTCCCAAAGAAGATCAAAAACTAAGAATATATTTTAAAAAAACCAATGGAGAATTTCAGATAGTTTGCGGCAATTTAGGAATTGAAGAAATTTAAATAAATACAATATAAAGGAAACAATGTCAGAACAAGAGATTAGACTATGGTAAAAGTTTGTAAAAGATTAATTAAAAAACCCACAAAGAGTGGGATTTTTAATTATTTGAATTATTCCTGATAGCTATTCGTTTACCCTTTCACTATAGGCGCCAGTTTCAGTATTGATTTTTACGATTTCACCTTCTTTTATAAAAATCGGCACATTTGCTTTCAGTCCATTTTCTAATTTTACTGTTTTAAATGTTCCAGAAACAGTATCTCCCTTAAAATCAGGAGGAGATTCTACTACCTTGAGATTTACTTTGGGAGGAATATTTAAACTTGCTATTTCCTCGTCAATATAAACTAAATTCACTTCAAAGCCTTGTTTTAGATATTTAATTTTATCTTCAGTCATCTGCAAGGGTAAGGTAACCCTTTCTTCGGTTTTTTCTATTTTAAAAACTGAATTCTGACGGTCGCTGTACAAATATATTGCTTTTTTAAGTTCTAATTCTAACTCTTCAAATTTATCGCCGGACTTGAAGGTTTGCTCTACAAACTTTCCTGTTTTCAGATTTCTTAATTTTGTTCTAAAAAAAGCCGCACCCTTTCCTGGGTTTGCATATTCGTAATCTACAATTAGCCAAGGCTGAGAATTTATATTTAGGATTATTCCTTTTTTGAATTCGGACGTAGAAATCATATCTTAATTTATTTAATCTAGAAATAATTGTTTTGCAGGAAAAAGCAATAAATCGTTAATGTCTTTTATATCCAGCAAAAGCATCTGCAATCTGTCTATTCCTAGAGCAATACCGCCCGATGGCGACATTCGTAATTTTAAAGCCAAAATGAAGTCTTTGTCAATAGGAATAATACTCTTTTTTAGAAGTTTTCTCAGCTTTTGTTCCTCCTTGAAGCGTTTATATTGTTCTTTGTAATCTGTTAATTCTGAAAAAGCATTGGCCAATTCCAGGCCTCCAATATAAACCTCAAATCTTTCTGCATAAAAACTAAATTTATCCTTTTTCTTTGCCAAGGATGCCTGGGGCAGAGGATAATCGTAAATAATAACAGGCCTGTTTTTTGGAAACTTAGGTTCAATTTCATTTAAAAATACCTTATAAAAAATATCATCCCAATTATCGTTTTTATTAATTAAATACTTTAAATCCTTTTTATCTTCTAATTCTTTTTGAAAGGATTTTAAAGTTTTTGCCTTGTCCAAATTAATTCCGGCATATTTTAAAAATGTCTCCTTGAGGGAAAACCTAGGCCAAGGTAAGGTTAGATCTATTTTTTTCCCCTGATATCTTAAATATTTGGAGTAATTTACTTTTTTATTAAGAAAATATACCAATTGTTCGATATCTTTCATAATCTGATTGTAATCAGAATTTGCCCGATACCATTCAAGTATTGTAAATTCTGGATTGTGAGTTCCTCCAAAACTTTCATTGGCTCTGAATACTCTGGCGAGTTCAAAAATTTTATCAAAGCCGGCTACCAGTAATTTTTTTAATGAATACTCGGGAGAAGTGATTAAATAGCCCTTGTATTTTTTGTTCTTTTCGTCTGCAAAATTTACTTCAAAAGGAAATAAATATGGTTCCTGGCCAGCGCATTTTACTAAAATGGGGGTTTGCACTTCTAAAAACCCGCGCTTTTTAAAAAATTCACGTAAAAGGCCGTTAATCTTATTTCTTTTAATCTGAATTTTTTTGAGTTCTGGATTCAATTTTATTTTTTCCCAGTTTTTCATTTTAGTATTGGAGAATTTATCTTTTTATCTTAATTTTAAATACCCCGCAAGTCAATGCTATAAGATTTATTATCTTGGAACCATGTTTTTGCATTTCTGTTTTGTGCTAAAATATAATAATAAGGTATAAAAAATTTATGGAACAGATTATCTCAAAAGAAGAACTTGAAGAATTAAAGAAAATTGAAGGAGAATTAAGAGGAGTGTCCCTGAAGGGAGATGCGGAATTTGTGGTAAAAGAAAAAGGAGAAGAAGGATTAAAGAGGCTAGAAGATGTAATGGTTCAGCTGGGCTATCCAATAAAATACAAAAATGTAGTGGCAATGAATTTTTACCCATTGAGCTTGGATGCGGTGAATTTATTGGCCATTAAAAGGCTCTTTGATTTTGATGATAAAAAAATTCAGGAATTGGGAGGATTTTTATCCAAGGTTTCGCTAATATTGAGAATGTTTATGAGATATTTTGTTTCAATAGAGAGAGTCGCCAAAGAGGCGCCGGCAATATGGAAAAGAAATTATACAGTTGGAGATCTTAAATTGACAGAGCTAAATCAGAGAAAAAAGTATCTGGTTTTAAGACTTGATAATTTTGATATCTATCCGCTTTACTGTCAGGTGCTGATAGGATATTTTTCCAGCGTAGTCCAGATGGTTGTAAAAGAAAGACCTGTTTGCGAAGAAACAAAGTGCCAATTTAAAGGAGATAAATTCCATGAGTTTGTAATAAAATGGTAAATATGCTTAGAGTGACAAAAAGTCGCCAAAAGAGCGATTTTTTATTAGAATAAAAGCATGAAAATAAATAATTTAGAAAAAGTTTTAGAAGGAGAGCCAAAATACAGGTTAAAACAAGCAAAATCTGTCGTATTTAAGGAGTTTATTTGTGATTGGAATGAGGTAAATGTCTTGCCATTGGAGTTAAGAAAAAAACTTAATCAAGAATGCCCACTTTCAATTAAAGCTACAATCTTTCCTTCAAAAACAAAAGAGACTATCAAAGCGCGTCTTACCTTAATTGATGGTTTTAAAATTGAGTCAGTCTTGATGCGCCACAGAGATGGTAGAAATACAGTTTGTGTTTCATCTCAAGTGGGCTGCCCCTTGGGTTGTAAATTTTGCGCCACAGGAAGAACAGGACTTAAAAGAAACCTAGAACCCTTTGAAATTATAGAGCAGGTTTTATTTTTTGAAAGATACTTAAAAAAAGAACCCCTCCTTCGCCGCTCCGTCGCCAAAGCTATGGAGCGTCGGCGACAAGGCTACGGAGGGCAAGGAAAAAAGGGGGTAACCAATATTGTATTTATGGGAATGGGAGAGCCATTCTTAAATTACGAGAACGTAATGACGGCTATTAGAATTTTAAATGAAAAAGACGGATTAGGCATTGGCGCAAGGCATATCTCCATTTCTACTATTGGAATTATAGAAGGAATTAAAAAGTTTACTCAAGAGAATCTTCAAATAAATTTGGCGATTTCTTTACATGCCTCAAACAATAAATTGCGCTCCCAATTAATTCCCTTAAATAAAAGATATCCAATTGAAGAAATTTTAAAAGCAGTTGACGATTATATCAAAAGAAATAAAAGAAAGGTTATGTTTGAATATCTTTTAATAAATGGAGTAAACGATTTTGATGAATGTGCCAATGAATTGGCAAAATTGATGAAAAAGCCACTTTATTTTGTAAATTTGATTTTGTATAATCCGACTTGTTTTGGATTTGAACCTTCTTCTTTTGAAAGAATAAAGCAATTCAAAAGGATCTTGGAGAAATCAGGAGTAAGATTTTCTCAAAGATACCGTTTTGGGCAAGAAATTAAGGCTGCTTGCGGCCAACTCGCAATTGAGGAAAAATAATAAAAAGTTTGATATAATAAATTATATGGCAAAAGGAGGAATTTTAATTTACGGAATTTTGTTAATATATTTTTTAGCAATATTGGGCCTTGGCATTTTTATAGTATCCTATCTGAGCAAGGTGGTGACTTTGTTTCCGCAGAGCCCAATTTTTGTCTTCTCTTTTGAAAAAACGGAAAAGCCAGCAGAAACCACTACTCTTAAAATATTTTTTAACAATAGCGAGTTTGACCCGGAAGCTTCCTGTAATAAGGTTTTCCCGGTAGAAAGGACAGTTTTAAAAACTCAAACTCCTGCAAGAAGGGCCTTGGAGCTTTTATTTGAAGGACCGAGTGTTTCCGAAAAAAATCAGGAGTTCTTTACAAGCATCCCAAGGGACGTGAAAATTAATAGTCTGACTATTGAAAACGGAATTGCAAAGGCAGATTTTAATGAAACTTTAGAATTTCAAGTCGGAGGTTCTTGTCGGGTTTCTGCAATCAGGAGTCAGATTACCCAAACCCTAAAGCAATTTTCAAGCGTCAAAGATGTGATAATTTCAATTGAAGGAAGGACCGAAGATATTTTGCAACCATAAACCAATCAATCGTTTCATAAAAAAGCCCATTCTCAGGGCTTTTTTTAATATGTTTTTATTTTCTTTCCCTTAAAATCTATAAAATAAGATTTATCAAATTTCCAGAAATTCAAAGGAACAGGAACTTTTCCCGAGCCATTTGGGGTATCGATGATATGAAGAGGAGTAGCAAGGCCCGAAAGGTTTTTTCGAAGTCTTGTCATGATCTCAACCTCTTTTTCAAGGGGTACTATAAAGTGTTCGATACCTTCTACTAAATCACAGTGATAGATATAATAAGGTTTTATTCCAAGTTCTATAAGTCTAGAAAACAATGTTTCTAAGATTTTATATGAATCATTAATTCCTTTTAAGAATACTGATTGAGATATCAGAATAGCACCTGTCTTTCTTAAGGCCCTTACTGCTCTGATTGTCTCGGGAGTTAATTCGTCCGGATGTTCAAAATGGATGCTGAGATAAAGTGGTTGTTTCTTGATTTTTGAAAAAGCATCCAGTATTTCTTTTTTTAAAAATCCAGGGTTAGAAACTGGAATTCGAGTATGGAGACGAAGAATCTTTATTTGAAAAAGATTGGAAAATTCTTTAAGAGCATAAATTAATAAATCGGGAACCATTAAAGGATCTCCTCCAGAAAAAATTATTTCGTTGATTTGTGGCTTTGATTTAACATATTCAATCATTTTTTTAATGTCTTGTTTTGTGATTTTTCCATTTTTGATATCACTGACCTTTCTTCTTCTGGTACAAAAACGACAAAAAGAAGCACAGTCCATAGTTAACTGCACAAGTATCCTATGAGGATATTTATGGCATAATCCTTTTGTGGGAGTAAATTCATCTTCCAAGAGGGGATCAATAAATGCTCTTTTTGAAGATTTCCTTTCTTTTCCAGAAGGATAAAACTCTCTTTTAATAGAAGTTGAGGATTTTACTAATTCTTGAAGGTATTTACTGACTTTAACTAACATTTAATAAATTTTAAAAACAAAAAGAACCCACTTTCCTTCGTAGGTTCTGCCCTGCGACTTTTTTTAATGATCGAGTTTCCTGAAGGAGGTTCGTCGTCTTCTCCAGAAGCCCCAAAAAAAGAATCGGTTATAAAGTTATTGCTTTGATGTCCCATTTGTATACTTAATATTCCCATTTATCATACTCCCTTCTTGGCTGCTGTCAAGAGAACATTTTTGTGAATTCTAAATTAGGTGGTTATTGACAAAGATAGATATTGGGGCTATGCTTCTAGAAATGTTTCTTTTCTCTAAATCTTTTGGAAAAAGAAATGTTACACTCTTTAAGTCTTACACTAATTTTTAGTGGCAAGAAGTGCGGGAGTAGGTCGTTTATTAAAAAAGTTAAGTTAAAAATAATGAACAAGAAACTTTATGTAGGAAGTCTTTCTTACACCACAAGTGAAGAGTCTCTTAGGACTTTATTTTCTCAAGCAGGAACAGTAGAATCAGCAACCGTCATTATGGACAAAATGTCTGGTAGGTCAAAGGGATTTGGTTTTGTAGAAATGGCCACAGAAGAGGATGCTCAAAAAGCTATTGATATGTTCAATGAAAAGGAGCTTGAGGGAAGAAAAATTATAGTGAACGAAGCCAAGCCAATGGTAGAAAGATAAAAAGACTTTTCTAAAAAAACAAAAAAGAGCAATATTGCTCTTTTTTGTTTTTTCCAAAAGATTTTATTTTGAAAGAAAGTTGTCTATATCAGCAAAGTTTTCTTTAGTAAAAACATTAAAATGAGTTCCCTGAGTTATAATAAGTTTGCTATTTTTAAGCATTGCTTTTAATTTTTCGCCTTCGGAAATTGGTATCCAAAAATCATTTACGCTTGAAAAAATTATAGATTTGTTTTTAATTTCAGAAAGTAGAGGAGTAGAATTAGTACATTTTGCAAAACGAATGATTTCTAACTGTCTCTTCATAGGGATTTTTCTTGAATATTGAAAATTGGCTTTCATGTAGGATTCATACTTTTTAAGTAAATCATCCTTACAAAGCGAGAGATTAATAGTTTCATACAATAGACGCAGTAGTTTTTGGGGCAAAAAATAAATTATTTTTAAAAGTAAAAAACCTGTTTTGTCTATTGCGAAAAGTAATTGGCGAAACAATTTTGAAGTGGGTGAAAAACACGTTCCAGTTGCAATAAAAATAAGTTTTGCATTATGAAATTCTTTTGCCAAATATGGAATTAATAACCCTCCGAGTGAAAATCCTGCAATAATTTCCGGTTCTTCATTTTTCAAATTTCTTTTAATTTCATTTACCGCATTTTCTAAATTGAATGATGCCTCCAAATCAAACAAATATGGGGATACGATTTCGTATCCCTTGTCAGTAAAGTATTGATACAGAATGTTTTCTTTTGCGACCGGTTGCGGCCAACCGTGAATAATTAGTACTTTTTTGGACATATAAATTTTTTTATCCGCTTTTTTAAAATACCATATTTGTTAAAATAAAGGTAGTGATTTTGGTCTGATTTATTTCATTTTATGATATAATAAAAAAATGGAAAATGAGTTTGAAGATTTAGTAAGCAAATTAAGTACAATTTTTAAAACAGAAAGAATAATTGAATTTTTTGCCTTAGTCTTTGCTTTAATCTTTCAGAGAGTATTCAAGGTTCCCTTTCCAGATGGAATGCTTATGATTTTGTTCTGTTTGTTCTTGACTCCATTTTTCTTTGATCCTCTATTAAAAAGACAAAAAAGCATAGAAAGCGTAGAAGCTGTATGTTTTGCATACTGGGCACTCAATATAACCCTTATTTCTCTAATCTTTTATTTTGTTGGAAATATTTGGTGGTTAGGTGTTCTTATTTTTATATCTCCAATAGCTCATTCTAATATTTTGCTTCCGCGAAAAAAAGGATTAGCCCTAGTTATCTATGCGGCTGCCTGTTGCATTAGCCTTGCGCTTTTGGAGTTTTTTATGATTATTCCTCACCACCAATTTTTTTCTGTTTCTGAAGGTACCCTCCGCAATCCTTTTTATTTACTTTCTAGTTTGATACTAATATTGGTGTTATTTCCTTATGCTGCCTATTTGACCAGTTCTTCTTCACAAATTCTTAGAAAAAGAACCAAAGAATTGGGAGAGGTTTACGAAAAATTAGAAGATGCAAAGACTACTTTGGAAATTAAGGTTCGGGCAAGAACAGAAGAGTTGAATGAAATCAACAAAGAATTAGAGCAAAAAATAACAGAAAGGACTAAGGAATTACAAAATAGGATTGTAGAATTGGAAAAAATTCATCAGATAACTATTAATCGAGAACTTAAGATGATAGAGCTGAAGAGAGAATTAGACAAATTCAAGAAAGAAAAGAATAATAAAAATAATAAGTAAGCATTTTGAGGTTAATTTAAAAATCGCCTATAAAGGCGTTTTTTAATAAATTTAAAGTAGTACGAGTCCGGGTCTCGTAATTTTCACGAGTCCGGGTCTCGTGGAATTTATGAAAATCTTATCTTGGAATGTTAATGGCCTAAGGTCGGTTTATAAAAAAGGGTTTTTAGATTGGATAGGGGAAAGCAAGGCCGATGTTGTTTGTCTGCAGGAGATAAAAGCTCAAATAGAAGTATTGCCTCCAGATTTACTTTGCCCAAAAGATTACCACTCTTTTTTTAATCCTGCTTTCAAAAAAGGATATAGCGGAGTAGCAATTTTTACAAAAGAAAAACCTCAAAGCTCAGAATTGAAAATAGGAATTGAAAGATTTGACCAAGAGGGAAGATTTCTGAAATTAGAATATTCTGATTTTGTTCTAATAAATTTTTATTTGCCTCATGGCGGAAGACAAAAAGAGAATTTGCCTTATAAAATAGAAGTTTATAATTATCTTTTAAGTTATCTCAAAAAAGAAAAAGAAAAAAATTTAATTTTAATAGGGGATTTCAATATCGCCCATCAGGAAATTGATTTGACAAGACCAAGGCAGAATAAAAATAATATTATGTTCACCGTAGAAGAAAGAAAACAAATTGATAATATAATAGAACTAGGTTTTGTAGACAGTTTTAGAAAATTTAACAAAGAAACAGGAAATTATACTTGGTGGCCTTATTTTGCCAATGCAAGAGAAAGGAATCTTGGCTGGAGAATAGATTATGCCTTTGTTTCAAAAAATTTTACTCCAAAACTTAAAACAGCCTTTATTCTTAGCGGAATTAAGGGTTCTGACCACTGTCCAATAGGGATTGAATTGGAATCGTAAATAATAAACAAAACTCAAAACAAATCTAAAGCCAAAACCCCCTCCAAAAATCTTGGAGGGGGCCTATCATTCTATTCCTGGTCTTTAACGCTCGAATCTTCTTGGTCTTTCAACTCTCCTTTTTTGCCAGCATTCTCTACAATAGATTGGCCTGTCAGGAGCGGGCTCAAATGGAAGCTCGGTTATTTCAGTTCCACAATCGCTGCACTTCCAGCTTCCTTTTACCATCTCTCGAGGAGGAAAATCTCTTCGAGGGGCAAAATCTCCTTTGGGAGCAAAATCTTCCTTGGGAGCAAAATCTTTTTTCGGTTTACCTTTGGATTTTCCTAAAATCATAATATATATAAATTAAAACGTGAAAAGCGACCTTGAAACTTGTTAAGTCGCTCTACTTATTCGAGCCCGAGCCTTAAATTAAGATTCGAGACCACAAAGTATGGACTTATAAGTCTGAATTTATTGTGCCTAATTATTTTTGATAAGTCAAGTTTGCCAAGAAAGCCTGATAATTTTAGAAAATTTGCTATAATCAAATAATGACCAAGAATAAAAACTTGGAATTAAACCTTGATACTCTCAATAAAGAACAAAAGAGAGCGATT
>Ga0315289_10004878_pt1 | contig 19945 bp, 19 predicted proteins | sample YL17G11_40_MG_FD_203452 | JGI IMG/M metagenome (GOLD analysis project Ga0315289, IMG submission 203452) | Sediment microbial communities from Yellowstone Lake, YNP, Wyoming, USA - YL17G11_40 | ecosystem: Environmental > Aquatic > Freshwater > Lake > Sediment | place: USA: Wyoming | collected... | reverse complement strand
GGTTAGGTGTTGAATTAGTAGAGTCATACCTTGAAGGTAGTAGGTTCAGGTTCGCATAATAATCGCGAATGTTTCTAACAATACCTATCGCTAATAATGTAATTTGTAATTTTGAATAGCTTTGGAGGAGTAACATGGATACACCAACTAAACCAATAATAGGTGGAATACTTTTTTGTAATTCCACCTCACCAGGGGAAGGCGGGAAGATAAATGGTTTAGGGTTTTTTACATCGTTTCTTGCATGGAGCTTCCCAACATCTGTAAGAATTTGGCATGCTGTTTTAACCCTATACGATTTCAAAGAACGGTCAGTAGAAATTTTGTGCTCGGTTTCTGTAAACAACCGAAGGAAAATCAAATTACCTACTGCGAAGATCGACTTCAAAATTCAAAAAGATAATTACGGCCTAATTATCGATATTCCTCTCCGGCACATATTCGAACAAGAAGGTTTACATACTTTTTATTTTAACATCGATAAATCAAATATCTTCATTAGGATACCTATCATGGTCTCTAAACTTCCCTGGCCACAATTCAATAGTAAGCAATTAGAGTTTTTAAAAACTGATCCTTCAATTCCACATTCATTCCGAATAAATTTTACATGTCCAAAGTGTTCACGACCATTTATATTTGAAGATTCAATCTTTCCCGATGAAAAACTCGCTGACGGTGTATTAGCGTTTCCACAATCTGGGTTATTTGATTGTGAATCATGTGAAACCAAACTACATCTAAAAGATATTCAAGGACAACTGCGCAGTTCAATTAAATCTAATGTTGTTAATTTTATGAGGGGGGGAAAATAAAATGGAATTCCGACCCTATCATCGCTTCGAAAACAACTTCAAACTAGAAAGATTAGTTAATAAGCTTCGAAAATCTGGTCATATACCTGATGGGGTCTGCGAAAATTTTTTTCGATATCATCAAGGAATGACTCAAAAATTACATGCTGCTAAATACAACATAGATAGGCTAAATGGAAAGTTAACAAACCCGGAAATGATGGAAGCCGCTGATACAACAGGCGATTTTATGTTTGAAACAAACATGTTCGTAGATGGTTTCTTCTACAACTCGGGGAGCAGTCTTGATATTTTAGCAAGAATTGTTCTGACCTTATTCGGTATTGCACTACCTAACAGAGTCTACTTTGAGACCGCTTTTAATAAGCTAACCTCGGTTCGCCCAGGCGATCCTATTCTTCCTAAACTTAGGCATCCTGTTTGGCGACCACTTTTTTTAGATTATCGAAACACCCAAACACATGAAGTAATACTATTATCAAGAATTCACATCGATATAGAAAACTTTGGCAATGAACAAATACGGAAAATAGTATTTCCACTTCCGGACAATCCTAGGGTTTTGCCCAGAATTAGAACATTCGAACAAAACCCAGATGTTATTAAATATATAACTCAACAGTTTACGCGGATATTGAGTATTGCAAATACTGTATATGGCGATATTTATTCACGCGGAAGAATAAGTGGAGCTTTTCCGATCTAGATAATCACCTCGCACAGGATTTGAACCTAGAACCGCTAGAACAATAACCCAATAACTCCCTTCACCAAAACCTTTATATTAATACTAAACATAATGGAGAAAAAGCTAATGAGTCTCAAAGAAATCAAGAAGCCATTCAATCTAATTATGTTTATTATAGCCATCGTCTCTATCAGCCTCACTATTTTCTTTTACCTCAATGGTCAAAAGGAACGAAAGCCCGTGTACCAAATCGCTGAGCCTTACAGTATTGTTTATGATTCGTCCGTCTCATCTCCAAAGATTTCTGTAATAGATTCTAGTGGGAAATTAATACAAGACGACATTTACCTCATCACAATCTCATTTTGGAACGCAGGAGATTTACCTATTGAGCCAGAAGATGTACGTTCCTCTGTTATATTACATATAAAACCAATATCCCGCCTACTTGATTTCTCGATAATCACCCAAACCGATCCCAATATTATCGGATTTACTCTAAGTGAAATTCCACAATCTCCCTCCTCCACCGAAGGACAATTACTCCTTTCCTGGACCCATCTAGATCCTGGCGAAGGTGCTAGATTCCAGATTATCTACACGGGACAAAAAGATTCGGCTGTCTCTTTTTCTGGTAATATTTTAGATGTGCACAAAATATCTAACAATAACCCATCTTCACAATCTAGACCTATTAGCATTCTTTTACTAATTATTGCGCTCCTCTCAATCATTGTTTCAATCTTAGGAATCTTATTGATGAGGGCATCCTTCTTGATTGGGGCATCACGCGAATATAAAGGATTCAAAGTACAGAAAGCCTTTATATGGGTTTCGTTTATTATTTCTGTGATATTTTCTTTATACATAATAATAATAGTTATCAATCAAATAAGTGCAAAACCACCATTCTAACCCCTGCTCTTACCGCAATGCTGCATACAATTCAATACACTAATTAACCACATTTTATTAGTTAACTACCTGAATCCTGCCTCTTTAGAACTAGAACTTAGAACGCTAGGATAAGAGCTCGTTTCCAAACCTAGAAAGCACAACACAATGCCCCTCTAAGCTACAAAGGGGCATTATCTCAATACCTAATCCCATTCAACTGTCAAAACTTTACTGCCGTACAAATAGGTGCCCCCAAGCGGGTGTTGTATATACGGATAATCCAAAGTTGAGAGGGGCATGAAAATTTTATGATATTGAAAATTAATTTTTCGGGCTGTCCCTGTAATTGAAAGGTTTCCTGCAACTGATGCGATTTCTTACCTAAAACTCTATCCTGCTTTAATATCGAGGGGTAAAATCGTATTCGTAGTAAGCATGAAGAACGAAAACGTGAATTCTGCTATAGAAACCCATTCCACTTCTGCCACTACGACAAAGCAAGCGAGAACCCTGGTGATCTTCCTAGTGGTGGTGGGTTATATCCTCACTTTCATCACCGCGGCTAAGGGAACAGCACAATTTTCCGCGCTCCAGATCGTGATTGGTGTGCTCTTTGGGGTGGCCTATATCATCCTGGGGATGTTCGACACGGAAATCCTCCAGCGTTTCCCAGCGAATACGCGCCATGCTTTATATTTTTTCATTCAAATTGCCCTGGTATTCGGCATCGGCTGGTTGAGCTACTCGAAGAGTATGGCCCTTACGAAAAAGTAGCTCTATTGCATTCCCATGCTCTCCAGCGTGCGGAGGCATTGTTGCAGGAGGTCAGAAGCCTGCTGCCGGCGGGAGATATCTGGGTGGAGGAAATCACCCCGGTCCTGGGAGCCCATATCGGCCCGGGCGTCATCGGTTTCGCGTGTACCTCCAAAGAATAATCTCAAGGAGGATTCGCATGTCATTTATTGAAATTTACGGGATCGCTTTTTTGGTCATCCTGGGCTGCATGGCCATCCTGTGGCTCATCAGCCTGCAACTCAATAATTCCAGCATTGTGGACATCTTCTGGGGGACCGGGTTCGTGATCGCCAACTGGGTCTATTTCATCCTTGCCCCGGATGGTTTCCCGCTGCGCAAGTGGCTGATCGGGGTTCTCGTCACAATCTGGGGACTGCGCCTGTCGCTGCACATCCTCCGGCGCAACTGGGGCAAAGCGGAGGATTTCCGCTACCAGGTCTGGCGCAAAGAAGCCGGTACCCGCTGGTGGTGGCTCAGTTTCTTCCGGGTCTTCCTGCTGCAGGGCATTTTGATGTGGATCATTTCCGCCCCCTTGCTGGCCGCTCAACGCGGTGCCAAACCCGCCCACATGATTTTATTTGACATCCTCGGGGTGATCGTTTGGGGGATCGGGTTCTTCTTCGAAGCGGTCGGCGACCTGCAACTGGCGCGCTTCAAGGCGGATCCAGCCAACAAAGGCAAGGTCATGGACCGCGGCGTCTGGCGCTTTACCCGCCATCCCAACTACTTTGGCGATTCGGCCCAGTGGTGGGGTTACTACTTGATCGCGGCCTTTATAGGTGGCTGGTGGACGATCTTCAGCCCGATCCTGATGACCCTGTTCCTGCTGCGTGTTTCGGGTGTGGCCCTGCTGGAAAAGACCCTGGAGACACGCCCCGGCTACAAAGAATATATCGAGAAGACCAGCGCGTTCCTGCCCTGGTTCCCGCGCAAGAAATAACATCATTCAAAGAAAGGAAATGGATATGAAGATTGCGAAAGTTCTCGCCTTGCTCGGCCTTTTGGCCATGACCGGCATCCTGATCTACGGCTTCACCGCGGGGAATTTTTCCTCCGAAGGGGCGAAACTGGTTGCCATGCCCTGGGGCATCGTCTCGCTTGTGGACCTGTATGTTGGCTTTACATTGTTCTCATGCTGGATCGTTTTCCGCGAGAAGGCAGTCATCCCCTCTGTCATCTGGGTCATCCTGATGATGGTTCTGGGCTTCTGGGCCGGCGCGCTGTACACCTTCATTGCCCTCCAGACCAGCGGCGGGGATTGGAAGCGCTTCTGGTACGGGAAACGGGCATAAGCCGGAGGAAACCCATGACCATCCTTCAAATTCTCAAGATCATCTGTGCCATCGGAACCGTGGCGACCGGATTCATTTCGCTGCTGGCGCCGCGTTCGATCAAGGGCTTCACTGGCTTGGAAGCCACCGGGCCGCGCGGCATCACCGAGATCCGGGCCGTGATGGGTGCCCTGTTCATCGGCCTGGGCATCGCCCCCTTCATCCTTGGATCTTCAGTGGTCTATCAAGCCCTGGGCATCATGTATCTGGCCATTGCCCTCGTGCGGACCGTTTCCATGTTCCTGGATAAATCGGTGGTGCAGTCCAACATCATCAGCTTGGTGGTGGAGGTGGTCTTCGGGGTAATTCTAGTGCTCTAGCTCTCGCCTGGGTTGTGCAAGGTGTACTTAACGTACGCCAGATCCTTATATATAGCAGAAGGCCTCCGTAGTTATCGCGACTACGGAGGCCTTCGTGATTTAGCGATGATGATCAGGGCCGGAGAGTGCCAACCCAGATCTGCCAGGCCAGGGCGGTCTTGGCCAGCAGGCTCAGGACGATATACATGCGTTCCCCGAAGAGATAGTCTTTCCATGGGCCGACTTTTTTGTACTGCAGCACCATGTTGACCGCAAAGATGCTGAAGAACACAAAGATGGTCGGAACGATGGCATACACGAACGCCGGCGGTTTGGCGTCCGATGAGCCAAGCGATCCATAGAAGTACAGAAAGATGACGATCCAGGGGAAGATCCCGGCCAGACAGCCGTAGATGTATGCGGTCCATTCCGTCTTCTTCGTATTCTGGTTGTGCAATTCCATAACGATGCCGAACAGGTTCATCATGGCGTTGACCCCGAACATCAGGATCAAAGCTCCCAGGTCCGACACACCCACCAGCATGCCGATCAGCACGATCATCAGCGAAGAACTCAGTGCATATTCATAGAATCGTGCCGGGTTCATCCCGCTCTTCAACTTGGTCACATACCACTTGTAACCGAAGGTGGATAGGGCAATGTGGGCCAGGGCGGAGAGCAGTAGAAAGACTGCCACTGCCGGCCCGAAGCGCAGATTGTACGCCAGGGTCGGGTTGGGGACCAGGGTCATCTTGGCCGGGTCAAAACGCAGAAAGTTCGTGTAGATCGGAAAGGTGGTGGCGTTGCTGATGGCGATCATAAAGATGCCCTGCGCCAGGTGCAGAAAGCCCATCACCAGATTGAAGCGACGCAATCCTGTATATGTTCTTTCTTCAGACATGGTAAAACCTCCTTTGATATCCAGAAACAGAAATGAGTTGACCGAAGCGCTATTTTATTAAATTTTATGCCCACGAATAATATATCACGTTATCTCTGCCAAAGAAAGGCATTCCGAAAACGCTTCTATCTCTTCTTCTGATTAGTTGATGCCGCATTTCCGCATGCGCGTGCATATTCCCCAGACACGTTTCATCGATATATCATACCTATTGGCTAATTCCCGGATCGTCTTTTTTTCAACGGCGTGTAATCGGAAAATCTCCAAGTCTCGCGGATTGACCAGCCGCGGCGGCCTGGGGACGGCACGCTGTTCTCCATGCAAGTTGGGCTGGACAGCGCCTACCGCTTCACCCCAGGGCCCGACGGCCGCCCCACGGCGTTTCGCGGCGGCCTGCGACAACGCCAGAATGACGTAGCAGGAGAGAGCGAACAACACCAACCGGATAAACGGCTGCATTCTGCTCAACCCGATGTCGTCCAGATACTGCCCGAACGTTCTTTTCCCTTTCGGGAGACGCAAAACGAAAGGTGCGAGTATGAAGACCGTTAGGATGTGATACGACATTCCCTGGGCAAACTAGACGGTAGGCGAGGTGTCGGGCAATCCGATCAACCCAAAGATTACTGTGACCGATAGATAGATTGAAAATACCGAGGTCACCATTACAGCCAGAAGTGATAGCCAGGGATGCCCGCAAAGCCGGAATTTTCTCTTTTCCGTCTGAATATTGTTATCTAGGGGTTCCATCGTTTTTTCCTCTTTCTTCTCTTTACGATATTGCTTTTGATCTTTAGCCATCCAATGTCGGAGCCTGGAACACTGCGGGGTGGTCGGAGGGCAGTTTCTTCCACATCCGGTCTACCAGGATCATCACCAGCGCGGCAACCGACCAGGTCAGAATTAAGCCCCATATACCCTGAAGAGGTATGAACGCCTGAGCAGTATTGACGGCTGCATGGGTGATGCCTGCCACCAGGATGCTCCCTTTGGCGCGGTTACAAAGCCAAACAATAAATACAGAAAGCAAGGTATGACAAATATACATCTCGACCCAGAAATCCACGGTCATGACCGGCTTTCCTTCCGCCTGCCAATAGAAGAAGTGCCACAGTGTCCAGAAAACACCTATGTTCAAGGCAGCGATCAAAGGGCTGGTACGCACCTGTAGCCGGGGTAGTGCAAATCCGCGCCAGCCTACCTCTTCCCCGGTGGCATTGAAAAAGAAGAGTTGGTAGAGGAATTTGACGATGACCAAGCCGATCAGCGCTAGACTTAAATCCGGAAATCGGTAAGATGCGATGGGCTGCCTGCCATGGAAGTTGTTCACAGGGATTGATATCAGGATCAAAGCCGGCATCAACACTGAGGCCAGCAGAGCCCAACCCCACACGCCCCTCAGTTGGACCAACGAGGCCAGGTAGCTTCTCAATGACGGATTGCGTGAAAAAGCCGAAGCGATCACGAAGGGAACCGGCATAATTGAAATTGTGAAGAGGCCAACCAACTTCGGAGATATAGGAATTTGCTCTATAAATTTCAAGTTGGCAATACATACAAGCACAGAGACGACCCAGGCCACGAAGAACGCGATCCAGAATGCTTTGCGTGTCCCTTGCCTGGGCTGGGTATCTAAAACTGCGGAGATGATGATCCCCGCCAGCGCCGGACCGCAGGTTGCTATAAACAACAGAGGAAACAACAGGAACTGACCATGCTTCAAGACAGCGTCATAGGAGAACCCCAGTCCCCAGGTGATCGCGAAGGTGATGATGAAGAAGGCGGCGATTTGATGACGCTTGATCCAATCGGTTACTTTATTCATGATATTTCTCCTTTCACTGTTGAGACAAATCAACGTTTTTCTGACCTAATCCCGGCATCTGATTCACCGCCGGGTGGTCGGGAGGCAGTTTCTTCCACATCCGGTCGACAATGATCATTACCAGCGTGGCGACTGCCACGGTCCAATTGAAAACCTTCCAGTCCATATTGGGAAAAAACGCGTAGGCCGTATTAGCGGCGGCATGGGCAATGCCTGCCACCAGGATGCTCCCCCTGCTACGGTTATAAAACCAGCCAAGGGTCACAGTACCTGGGAGAAGTTCCAAGTATGTCTGTGCCCAAAACTCAGGGGAAAAAACGGGCCTCCCTTCAGCCATCCAGGGAAACAAGTGCCATAGTGGCCAAAAAAGATTCAACACAAGACAGGCAACCAAAGGACTGGTAAGCGACTGCATTCTGGGGAGCGCAAATCCGCGCCAACCAGCTTCTTCCCCGGTGGCATTGAAAAAGAAAACCTGGTAGAAGAATTTGACCGCGATCAATCCGATCGATGCCAGGCTTGTATCCGGGAACTGGTGAGATGTGATGGGCTGCATACCAAGGATGCTGCTGATGGGAATTGAAAGCAAAACTAAAACCGGGGTCAACACCAATGCCAGGAGGCACCAGCCCCACACGCCGCGCAGCCGGATCAACGAGGACAGGTAGCTTCTCACTGCCGGTATTCGCGAATAAACCATGCCGATCACAAAGGCGACCGGTACGACCACCACTACGCCAATCACGACCAGTACGGGAGACAAGGGAGTGTTGGTGATGAAGACGCTATTGGCGAGTAACACAAGCGTAGACACGCCCCATGCCACGAAGAAAGCGATCCAGAATGCTCTGCGTGTCCCTTGCCTGGGCTGTGTGTTGGATACTGCGGAGATGATGATCCCCGCCAGCGCAGGTCCGCAGGTTGCCACAAACATTAGTGGTGCCAGCAAGAACTGGCCCTGCTTCATGACGGCACCATAGGAGAACCCCAGCCCCCAGGAAATCGCGAAGGTGATGATAAAGAAGGCTGCGATTTGGTGGGCCTTGATCCAATCGGTTAGCTTGTTCATGGATACAACTTCTATCTTGAATTACTTACGAAACCCGGTGATCAACATGAGGATGATCACCGGTCCAAGTTGAATTGCATCGTACAGGTAATGGGCGACGATCAGGTGAAAGATGCGCCCAAAACGCAGGTACCACAGCACCATGATCAATGCGTTGAGCGTCACAGAAATAACTCCCGCGTAACCTTGTGACACATGGTTGAGGCCAAACAAGAAAGCCGATAAAAACACCCCAACTCCCAACCAAGCCTTTGAGGAAGATATCTTCATCCAGCGCGTGATGAAAAATACGCGGGTTAGCTCTTCAGAGCCTGCCACACCAATGAACAAGACGGGCCCCAGGAACAACGCGGCCAACCATGGGTTTCTGGCGAGTGTGTTCACCAGGTCTACCATACCACTCTCAATATCTGAGGCGCGGTGGAAGTACCTGGCGATCATGGGGTCAAGAAAGAATTTTACGGATAAGGTCAACCCAACCAACACGATACCGCCAAGCAGATCCTTCCACCATACGCCAGGTCTCAGATTAAGAACGTTTGGTTTTTCCCCACACAGGAACCGCAGCAAAAGCAAGAGTACAGCGATGACGAACAGGGTATACCCCATGGCGTAGAGAAGGTAACCTTCAGCTGTGACGGGTCCACTAAACTGCTGGGTGATGAAGACCGACAGAGGCGGAATATAGCCAAGCAGGATGGCAAGCGCCTGTACCCAGGTCTTTTGTTGCCAGGATTTATTTGAGAATTTGGTTTTCATTTTTCACCTCTTATCTACATTCAACTTATTGTTGCCTTGCGCAGGTTCGCTCAGAATGCTTAATGAGGCAACGATTGGACACTTCCTAGTCTGCCGCACCCTGGGCTGAAGCCAGCCTCGGCTTGCTTGCGGGAACCTGAACCGGACATTCCATTGTTATCAGATCACGGTAGGCCAGGGTCCAAAGGCTGGATTTGTAGACCTCCACCAGCCCACTGATGAATAGCATGGGCGAAGCCAACATGACAATGAAGACCGGGAGCCCCGCCAGTGCGCCCATGATCCAGGCCGTAATGCCGCCAATAAACAAGCTGGAGATGGCTGCCACCAGGACAGTAGACACTCCACCAAGGGCCACGCCGGCAAGCATCGTCAACAGGAGCACTGGTGCAAGAAAAATCGCAATCAGGCCGCTTATCGGCAACCACAGCAATCGGATGCCCATCCAGACCAGCCAGAGCAGGCCAACCTCTTTCAGGTGGTTTATTACCATTGAAAATCCCTGGCGGATGGCAGCCAGCAGACTTTGATCTTCCAGGACGCAGAGGCGCCGGATGGGCTGCATCACCAGTGACAGCACTGCACTGGCAGCGAGCCAAAGGTAGAAGCCCAGGATGATCAGACCTACCGTGCCCACCCCAGCAGTGATGAGGACTGCATTGTGGCTTCCAATCGCCAACAAACTGGGCGCGAGGGCTAGTCCGAACATGATAATGATTGCCACAGCAGCCAGCACTCCGACAGCGAGATCCAGCATGAACAGCCTACCTGCCCGGATAGAAATCCCTCTCCGCAGACCTTCCCACACGCTCAAGCGTCTGCCGGTCTGGGCGGTCTCATCCACCATGCGGATCACAGCGGTCTCCGCAACGTAGCGGGCGAAGACACCCAGCAGGAGCAAGCAAGCCAGGATCATAGCGAACTCGATCAGGACCGGCCAGAGGTTGATCGATACTTCGCGGTCCAGCAGATCCATCAGGTCACGTAACTCACGCCACGAGGTTCTATCAGGTGTAGTGATGCGGACTCCCTCGGGCGCGGTGAAGTCGATGGTCACATCGGCGCCAGGTATCCGGAGCGTGGTATATTCGGAAAGTTTAATCTTGATCCACTGGTCGTTATTCTCCCGGTCAAACCACGTTCCGGGAAAAACCGTGGTTGCTCCAACCAGCGTCAGGATTGCACCAAACAACCACAAGGCGCGATAATGCCAGAGCATTTGCCAGGCTTTGTGCAGAATTGTGTTGATGTTCATTTCTTCTCCTTTTGAACTTGTGCTGGCTCCAGCTGCCAGGAGCTTCCCCGCAGCAGGGGCGCAGACTCTTTAACCAAATTGATAAGCATAGAATAGCGGATGATGAGGAGAAATACACGAGCCGGAAGGGAGGTTTATGGATTGCTGCAGATGCATTTACACACACATCAAAAGGAATACATCCCCCCCTCTACAGTGACCCCATTTACCTTCCCCGGGTATATCCTGGTATTAAAAGCGAAGGGGTTGCCAGCTGCGCAAGTATCGCTGGCAACCCCGCCAAGTTGCTGCCCGATTGGTAACGACCTAATCGCGGCGGACGATCCCTGCCTGCCAGGCATAGGCTGCCGCCTGTGTGCGGTCGACCAGGTGCAATTTGCTGAGTATGTTGCTGACATGCCCCTTGACCGTACCCATGCTGATGACCAGTTGTTCAGCGATCTTGTCATTGGAATTACCCTTGGCGATCAGCTTGAGTACTTCCATCTCGCGTTCTGTCAGCGCAATGAAGAGGGTCGCCTCTTCAGGCTCCAGGCCGCGGAAGGTTTTAATGACGCGCGCCGCGATCCTGGGGTGAAGAGTGGCTTCCCCCCGGGCAGCACGACGGATCGCTTCGACAAGCTCTGTGGCTTTCACGTCTTTGAGCAGATATGAGATCGCCCCTGCCTGAAGGGCAGGAAAGATATATTCGTCTTGATGGAAAGAGGTCAGGATAATGATCTGGCTGCGCGGGCTGATGTCCTTCACCCTGCGTGTGGCTTCCACACCATCCATGCCAGGCATCACCAGGTCCATCAAAACCACATCCGGGATGAATTCCTGAGCCAACTTGACAGCCTCTTCGCCTGAACTTGCCTGGGCAACCACAGAGATATCAGGTTGGGCTTCCAGGTAACTGCAGGCACCACGCCGGACCATCTCGTGGTCATCCACGATCATCACAGTGATCGCATCCGTTGAATTCGCCATAACGCCTCCTTACAAACCTGCCAGTGGCAAAGATACCACTATTCTTGTGCCTTGCTTCGCTGCGCTTTCGACGGTAAAACTTCCGCCCAATACTTCGGCGCGTTCGCGCATTGAATAAAGACCCAACCCAACATGTTGTATATGCATGTCAAAGCCATGACCATCATCTCTGATGATCATTTTAACCATATTTGTCCCATATTCCAGGGATAAGTCTGCACAACTGGCAGCACTGTGGCGGGCGACATTTGCCAGTGCTTCCTGCGCGATGCGGAACAATGTTTCCCTGGCTGCGGGGGATAATTCACCGCTTCCCAGGAAATCGACATTCATCTCAATGCCACTTCGATGCGACCATTCGAGCGCGTACTCTTTCAAAGATTCGGAAAAATCCTGTGCTTCCATGGATTGGGGCCGCAGTTCGTCGACCAGGTCGGTGAGCTCTTTGCGGACGGCATTGACCAGGCTGTCGGCTTCCACCAGATGTTTTTTTGCGATTTCTGGATCGCGTTCGTATAAGGTGAGGGCAGTACCCAATTGAAAGGAAGCAGCCAGGGCTTGCTGCTTGGCGCTATCGTGAAGGTCGCGCGCCAGCCGGTTGCGCTCTTCTGAGACGGCTATAGCTTGCCGCCTGCGCAACAGATCCTGCAATTGCCTGGCCATATTATTCAAACGCTGTGAAAATTGCCCAATCTCGTCACCCGTGGTGTCCTCAATGAACTTTGAGAAATCACCTTCACTCCAGGCATCGATGGTGCTAAATAAGCGCCTGAAGCGTGTGGAGAGACCGTGTGCAAAAAAAGCTCCGAATATCGCCCCCATGATCCCTATGCCAAGCATAAAGATCAACAGGCTTCTGGCAGCAATATTCAGGATGTGCGAGGGAACATCCGCCTGGGTGGGAAAATCATCGACAAATACCACAATGACCCCCGCAACACGAACGTTAATTCCGCTGTAATTGATAATCGGGATTGCCAATAAAAATCGTTCTTCTGGCTTATATATGGTATACAACTGACTCATATCCCCACCGCCCGCAAGCGCCGCATTAAAGGGCGCCTCCAAACCTTGTACCTGCTTAAGGTCGAACGGTTGCCCGATTACAAAATTGGCGGGGAAACTGTTTTCGGTCTTTCCTAATAAGATTCCATCCGTTCCAATAACTAAAACGCGAAATGTAGCCATTGTCCGAACAGTGAACTGTACAGAACCAATGCGAAGAAAATCGAAACTTGTGATCTGTGGATTAGAATCCTTTAAAAGCAATTTAATTAATTCTGTATCAACCGGGGATTGAGAAAGTATACGACTCCACAAGGGATTTGTGTTTTTCTGTAAAATCCTAAGTAAGCCCTCAGGACGTACAAATTTAGTTTGCACAAATATCCGGGGCAAAACAATACCTCCCAGGATCAGAATAACCACCAAAAATGCACTCACCGTCACGATGGTGTAGTTGAGGGTCAATTTCCAGCGAAGTTGACGAAAGAGCTGCTTCATTCTTATTCTCACCTCATCATGAATGGTTTCTTCCTTACTGTGATCAATTTATTACAAGTTACGAGGCCTGCGTTCAGTAGAATATATCAAAAGACACTTTCCCGTATTCTAAGCATAACACGAATCGGAACCCAGGAAATCTGTCCCGAGTATGGTTTCTGGCCAGTCCCCAGAGGTATATCCGGAAGCAAGTTTCCATTATTCCTCCCATATCCTCTTACTCCTTGGCTGGCACAGGTAATGGAAAAAATGTTCTAAACCTTTTCAATGGACAAGTTTTTATGGAAGCTGCATATCAGTTTGGTGTGAAGCCCGATAACTTCCGACTCAACAGCGATAAAGAAGAATTACCAAAACACTTTTTCCTCGAGTGGGGAAATGGACTTAATACTAATCCGGATACGCTATAGGCACTCCCTGTTCCAACTTTATACCAGCAGGTTCTAAACGATTTTCGTTCCCTTACTTCGCGACCCGTACCTTCTGTCCAGGACATTATTGAATAAGTCTAAATAATTATATAAATAACTTCAAATAACCAGACTTGTCCCACTTTAATTCCCCTTAGTTTATCTTGGCGTAGTAATCAACTCAAATACTATTGGCTATACTCAATCAGTTTAGAGGCTTCTTTCACCGGAATGTAGATTTACGCCTCTTGTCCTTGGTATTGCCTAATTAAAGCAATCATCTCGAACTCACCTGAGAGTGACGAGCAATTCCTCTAGTACTCCTCGCCGCTTAAATCGCAGCATCTCTAAGAATTGCTTGACAACAAGTTGGTGTAGTTCGAGATGGATCCTGTCTGGTGCCCCCAAGCGGACTCGAACCGCTGTTTTGGCCTTGAGAGGGCCACGTCCTGGGCCGCTAGACGATGGGGGCTGGTGACACCGCTGGATTCGTGCCAGCGGTGTGGCGCATGGCGGCAGGAGGCCGCCTTCAGCAGGCTGACGTGATTTTATCAGACGGCATCAGAATCGTCAATCAAAAATATGTGCAGCTCACCCGGCCCATGGACGCCGATGGTTAAGGTCATTTCGATGTCGGCAGTACGGCTGGGGCCGGTGATGATGACCCCGGCCGCAGCTTCCCGGACCTCGGGCTTGCGCAGCGCCTCTGGGAGCGACGGCAAAATCTCGGAGGCTCGCAAGATGGCAATGTGGATCTCCGGCAGCAGCGAGGCGGCCAGCGGTTGTCCCGCTCCGCCGACGAGCACCACCGATCCACTCTCGGCGATGCCGGCCAGCGTGCCGGTGACGCCGCACCGGACGGCAGGATCAGGAACGCGGACGAGTGGAATGTCCGTCACATATTTAGCGCCCACGCTGTCCACGCATACGCGGTCAATGCCTTTAGATTTCAGGAATCCGGTTAGCCTGGCCGGTAGTTCTTTTTCCCCAACTAAGTACACTTTTCCGCCCAGGGCAGTGAGTTCGTCCGTGAACTGGGTAATCAGGGATTGAGGAGGTGGAGCTTCTGGCGTGGGGGCTTCCCTTGGCTGTCTGATTACCTGAAATTCTTCTTCTACTTCCTGCTTGATGTTCTTCCACCTTGAGCGGAACATACGCGTTGTCAGCCGCGGAAAATCCTTGCTGTAGCCCCAGCCTGTCCAGGCCGGGATGCGTATGTATGCGCGGAAGGGGCTGTAGACCCGGCTGAGGATGCCACCCAGACTCTGGAAAACGGCGAACGGGCTCGCGGTCCCGGCCGCGAACCGGAAGCCTTTCAACCCAAATTTAACGGCAAAAGGAATCCCAACTCCTTCCTTTGTGTTCCTTCGTGTACTCTCGTCCCCGTTTTTTGAGGATTGTGGTGAGAGACCGGAACGAACACGCAACAGCAACCCCGGCAGGTCAATATCCACCGGACAGGCTTCCTTGCACGCACCGCACAGGGATGAAGCCTGGGCGAGGTAGGCAAAGTTTGGGTCCACCAACGCGCCGGAGATGACCGAGCCAATCGGGCCGGGGTAGATGCTGGCGTAGGCGTGTCCACCAATTTCGCGGAAGACCGGACAGGCGTTCAGGCACGCGCCGCAGCGGATGCAATAAAGGGCTTCGCGGAGCGGGGAAGCAAGGAGCGTAGAGCGACCGTTGTCCACGAGGATGAGGTGGCGTTCGAGGGGGCCATCGGGGTCGGTGAGATGTTTGGGTGAGTGGATCAGGCTGGTATAGACGCTAAGTTTCTGGCCGGTGGCGGAGCGCGGCAGGAGCGAGAGGAAAAGCGCCAGGTCGTCCAGGGTGGGGACGAGGCGCTCGATGCCCATCAGCGCCACGTGGATGGGCGGGAGGGTGGTGACCATGCGCCCGTTACCCTCGTTGGTGACAATGCAAAGGGTGCCGGTCTCGGCTACGCCAAAGTTGACGCCCGAAACGCCAATGTCGGCTGTAAGAAAAATGTCTCGCAGAATTCTGCGGGCGGTGTTGGTGAGCGTGGGAATATCTTCAGTGTAGGGGATGCCCAGTTTCTCGGCGAACAGTTGCCCTACCTCCTGCCTTCGCAGGTGGACAGCGGGGGTGATGATGTGGCTGGGCCTCTCCCCGCGCAATTGGACGATGTACTCGCCCAGGTCGGTCTCGACCACACGATATCCAACCGCTTCGAGGGCTTGATTTAAATTTATTTCTTCGGAGACCATGGATTTGGATTTTGCCACGAGTAGGGGCGGCGTGTGCGTCGCCCCTACCTTCACCTCTACAGAACGGGCAATTTCCAAGAAAATGCGAATGGCTTCGCCTGCATCTTTGGCGCGGTGAACGAGGATGCTGTTCTTCTTCACCTTGGCGATGAACTGCGACAGGTACTCATCGAGACGGGCGATCACGTCCGCTTTGATGGCGTGGGCGCGCTGGCGGCGTTCCTGGTAATCGGTGACGGAGGCAAAGGCGGAGAGACGGCCAGTTTTACGGCGCTCCGCATTGGCATCCAGGGCGGCCTGGAGGTTCGCGTCGATCAGAGAGCGGCGGATACGCTTTCTAAACTCGTTACTCATTTCTTGTTACTCTTGTCTCGCCAATATTTCAGCAATGTGCATCACGCGCTGACCTTTTCCCTGTCGCCTCAACCCTCCCTGGATGTGCATCAGGCAGCCGGTATCGGCTACGACCAATGTGGGAGCCTCGGCCTTTTCGAGGTTGGCAACCTTGCGTTTCAGGAATTCCGCCGAGAGTTCGGGATGTTCCACCGAGAAGACGCCGCCGAAGCCGCAGCAATCTTCGCGCTCCGGCAGTTCGACGATCTCGATATCCTTGACCGCGGCTAAAAGCGTGCGTGGCTGACGGTCCACGCCGAGGCCGCGGAGGAGGTGACAGGAGGGATGATAGGTCAGTCGTCCCCGCCAGCAAGCTCCCAAATCGGTGAGGCCGCGCACATCCACCAGATATTCACTGAATTCATAAGTGCGCAACGCCAAGGATTCGGCGCGCAGCAGCCATTTCGGGTCATCCTTGAAAAGTTCTAGGTAGCCGTGCCGTACCATCGCCGCGCACGAGCCGGACGGGATGATCACCGCGCCGGTCGTCTTCTCGAAGACTTGGATGGTATGTGCGGCCATCGGTCGGGCCTCACGCCGGAGTCCGGCGTTGAAGGCGGGCTGCCCGCAGCATGTCTGAGCGGAGGGGAATTCCACACGCACGCCGGAGCGGTTCAGCACGCGAACCATCGCCTCACCGATGTGTGGAAAGAAGGAGTCGATCAGGCAGGTGACGAAAAGTTGAACGGTTTCGGGCATACCATTATTTTATCGCTGAATCGTTGACTCGCTAAATCTCATGGTATGATTGCCGCCGTGAAGGAATTGAACATGACAACTTTCCGCACCAAAACCCCCAATCACTTCGACCTGCCGCGCCGCATTGCCCGCCTGGGCGAACTGGCCTATAACCTGTGGTGGACATGGAATCCCCATGCCCAGCGGCTTTTCAATCGCATTGACAACGCCCTGTGGGAACGCATCAACCACAACCCGTTCGTATTCCTGGGCCAGGTTGGCCGCTACGAGATCAATGCTGTTGCCCAGAGTAAACCCTACCTTGAACTATATGATCGCGTCTGCCGTGAATTCGACGCCTACCTGACCCGCACGGATACCTGGTGCGCCCAAAACCATCCTGGTCGTTGCGAGCAGGCCATCGCCTATTTCTCGATGGAATTCGGCCTGCATGAGGTCCTGCCCATCTACTCTGGTGGACTGGGCGTCTTGGCCGGCGATCATCTGAAGGAAGCCAGCGATCTTGGCCTGCCGCTTGTCGGCGTGGGTTTTATGTATGCCGAGGGTTACTTCACGCAACGTATCTCCGAGGACGGATGGCAGGATGCGCAGAACAACCCCATCGCCATCGAAGACCTGCCGATCTTGCCCGTTCTGAACGAAAGCGGAGAACCGGTCACCATTTCAGTCCAATTCCCCGACCGCGCCACCACCGCCCAGATCTGGGAACTTCGCGTCGGTCGCGTGCCGTTGTACCTGCTGGACACGAATGTTGATGAAAACAGCCCCGCCGACCGCCAGTTGACCGCTCGGCTGTACTGGAGCGACCTTGACCTACGCATCGCCCAGGAAGTGCTGCTCGGCGTCGGCGGCGTGCGCGCCCTGCGCGCCCTCGGTTACAACCCAACAGTCTGGCACATGAACGAGGGACACGCTGCCTTCCTGACCCTTGAACGGGTGCGCGAGTTGGTCGCGGCTGGCGAGATATTCGAGGATGCCGCCGCAAAAACGCGCCCGAACAACATCTTCACCACGCACACGCCTGTCCCAGCCGGCAACGACGAATTTCCGCTTTGGCTGATTGACAAGTACCTCTCAGCCATGTGGCCTGAGCTTGGCTTGAATCGCGATCAGTTTGTTGACCTGGCCCGCAACCGGCAATCCTGGGGCGAGAGCTTCAGCATGCCGGTGCTGGCCCTGCGTTTTTCGGAAGGCCGCAATGCGGTCTCAGAAATGCACGGGCGCGTTGCCCGCCACATGTGGAGTTTTTTGTGGCCCGACGTGGAAGAAGACGATGTGCCGATCACGAACGTGACCAACGGCGTGCATACCCCCACCTGGATGGCCCGACGTCTGCGCGTGCTCTTCGATAAATACCTCGGCCAAGACTGGTTGGATCACCTCGACGATCCGGATATCTGGACGAAAGTCAACGATATTCCAGATTCAGAGTTATGGGCCGTGAGGATACACCTCAAGCGCAAGCTGGCCTTTTACGTGCTGGAACGCGCCCGCCAGCGCTGGATGCGCGGCGGCTACCACCCGGTGCAGGTTATCGCCTCCGGTCCGCTGCTTGATCCCTACGTGCTGACCATCGGTTTTGCGCGCCGTTTTGCCACCTACAAACGCGCCAGCCTGGTTTTCAGCAATTTGGACCGCCTGCTGAAAATCATCAACCGCTCCAACCGTCCGGTGCAGATCATCTTCGCCGGCAAAGCCCATCCCGCCGACGAGCCGGGGAAGATGTTAATTCAAGAGGTGTATCGCATTGTCAAGAAAGCGGAGAACGGCGGTCGGCTGGTCTTCCTGGAAGATTACGACATGAACCTGGCGCGTTACATGGTGCAGGGTGTGGACGTGTGGATGAACACCCCCCGCCGCCCGAACGAGGCTTCCGGGACCTCTGGCATGAAAGCCGCCTCGAACGGCGTGCTCAATTTCTCGGTATTAGATGGCTGGTGGCGCGAGGCCTATAACGGTCACAATGGTTGGGCGATTGGCGAGGATGCCGACCCGGATACCCAGGTGCAGGATCAAGCTGACGCGGAAAGCCTGTACAACGTCTTGGAAAACGAGATCATTCCCCTGTACTATGACGAACGCAGCGGCGACGACATTCCTCTCAAATGGGTGGCGCGGGTCAAAGAATCCCTGCGCACGGTCACGCCGCAGTTCAGCACGCGGCGGATGGTAAAAGAATACGTTGAACGGCTATACATGCCTGCAGTGAAATAAAGATGCCAGAAATCCTTCTCTCCCCTTCGGCCTGGCTCGGCGCACTTGCTATTTTTGCCTTGCGCGTCACCGACATGACCTTCGATACGCTGCGCATGTTGTTCGTGATGCGCGGGCGTAAAGGGATTGCCTGGGTGCTCGGTTTCTGCCAGTCGGCAATCTTTGTGATCGCCATCACCTCCGTCCTCAGTAACCTGAACAATCCCTTGAATATCGTGGGCTACGCGGCTGGCTTTGCCACCGGCAACGTGGTCGGGATACTCATCGAGGAACGACTGGCGGTTGGGCACATCCACTTGCAAATCATCAGCCCTTGCCTGGGCGCAATGTTGGCGCAGGAATTACGCCAGGCAGGTTTCGCCGTGACCGAGATCCCGGCGCGCGGCAAGGATGGCATGGTCAGCCTGCTCAGTTGCAGCGTATTGCGGAAAGATGTGGGCAAAGTCGAGACAATCATCCATGCCACAGATGCAGAAGCCTTCGTCACCTCGGAGGATGTGCGTCCCATCCGGCGCGGGTTTTGGAGGGTGAGACAAAACTTCCGAAGCCATTCGCGCTCCGGAAGTTACCTCTGAGATCGTTTCTTGGTGTTACGACACAGTGGATTTAACCCGATCAACCTTGCGGATGACCATCACGACTTTGCCCTGGATTTGAACCGTTTGCGGGTCATCCACGTAAATGGGTTTCATGGTTGGATTGGCAGGCTGCAGGCGGACGCGTCCCTTTTCTTTGAAGAAATACTTTAGCGTGGTCTCATCTTTACCTGTAAGCCAGACAGCAACCATTTCGCCGTTGTTGGCCTGCTCGGCCTTTTTCATCACCACGATGTCGCCGTCGTTGACCATGGCGTCAATCATCGAGTCGCCTTGTACCTCCAGCGCAAAAAGCTCGA
>Ga0315289_10004877_pt1 | contig 19945 bp, 21 predicted proteins | sample YL17G11_40_MG_FD_203452 | JGI IMG/M metagenome (GOLD analysis project Ga0315289, IMG submission 203452) | Sediment microbial communities from Yellowstone Lake, YNP, Wyoming, USA - YL17G11_40 | ecosystem: Environmental > Aquatic > Freshwater > Lake > Sediment | place: USA: Wyoming | collected... | reverse complement strand
CATTGTTCTTACTGCTGTCCCGCTCAGGGAGACATGATGGCTGGAATCGTGAGGACAGGTTTTGGTGGAGGCCATACCGCTGCAACTCCGGCAGTAGAACGTATGGTCAAAGAACATGGGTGTAATCTCGAGTTCTTCCCTGTCAAACTCATCGAAGATATAATGGGCATCGTAGGTGCCATAATAGTTTCCAACCCCGGCATGGTCACGACCTACAATGAAGTGGGTACACCCGTAGTTCTTGCGGGCAATCGCATGGAATATAGCCTCTCGTGGCCCGGCATACCGCATGGCTGCGGGGAAAATGGAGAGAACAGTACGGTTCTTGGGATAGTAGCTCTGGAGGAGCACCTCGTAGCACTTCATCCGTACGTCAGCAGGGATATCATCACCTTTGGTTTCACCTACCAGGGGATGAATCAAAAGGCCATCTACTGTCTCCAAGGCGCACTTCTGGATATACTCATGGGCACGATGGATAGGATTCCTCGTCTGAAATGCCACAATCCTCTTCCATCCCTTCAGTTTGAACAGCACCCTCGTTTCCTTGGGGTCCAGACGGAAACGTTCAAACAGGGCTCCATGTTTTGGTCTCTCGATGACGGTGACCTTTCCTCCAAGGAGCACGTCACCCATTTCCTTAAGATATTTCACCCCTGGGTGTGCCTCATCGGTAGTCCTCAGAACCTGTTCTGCCTCCCTTTCCTTGTCAAATTCATATTTCTCGTTCAGGTGAAGGCACCCGAGGACATTCCCATCCTGACCAAGGAGGGCTACATTGTTTCCTTCTTTCAGCTTATCAGCTTCTTTCTTAGTTACGGACAGAGTTACCGGGATAGTCCAGGGAAGGCCATGAGCCAATCGCATGAAGTCGAGGGTATTCAGGTAATCTTCCTTGCCCATGAACCCCTCTAAAGGACTAAAGGCACCTATGGCAATCATCTCTAAGTCTGAGATCTCCCGTGGATTGAGGTGGATCTGCTCCATTCTTCCCACTTTGCTTTTAAGGCTCTCCTTTTCACTCTCTTCAGCTATTCGGTCTACCAAAACACCACCATGAGGCTCTATCGACATCAACTTCCTCCTCTATTCTGCTGAAATAAGTCGTCTCAATAAGGCTTCAAACCGGGCCTTGTTAAAGAACAATTATTCATATTTAAACACAATTGTGCAGGAGAAATCAATGGGTTTACACTCCTCAATCAATTTTTTAAATTTAAAGGATTTTCCTAACTGACCGATAGGATTGGTAGTTTAATAAGTTACCAGGTGCTGGAAGGAGAGAAACTTATGTCGTTGAGATTAAAGATTTTATTAATCCTCTCAGTCGTTGTTGTTTTGTATGTAGGTTTGTACTACGGGATCCAGCGCCTATTTGTTATGCCGAGTTTTCTTGAGGTTGAACAGAATGTAGCGGTGAAAGATGTGAAACGTTGTATTACTGCACTTCAGAGAGAAATCCATCACCTCGATTTATTAACCCATGACTGGGCTGCCTGGGATGATACCTGTCAATTTGTTGAAGACCGGAATAGCAGCTACATAAAAGCTAACCTGACACTCGAGACATTTAAGAATGATAATAATAATCTCATAAATATTTACAATACTCAAGGTGAACTGGTATGGGGAAAGTGTCTTGACCTGAAGAGAAGAAAAGAGATTCAATTGCGAGATCTCTCACAAAAGGTCCTGCCCCTGAAACATCCCTTGCTCCTGCATAAAACCATCCATAGCTCTATAGAGGGTATTTGGATGACAGAGTATGGTCCCATGCTTATTGCTTCCAGGCCTATAATTACCAGCAAAAACGAGGGTCCGAGTAGGGGGGCTCTCATTATGGGGCGATTCATTAATGACGGTTTGGTAGAAACCATGGTTGAGCAGACAGGGGTTAACTTCAAGCTATTGCCTGTAAAGAAAGATTCTCTCCCAGATGATGATAGGAAGGTCATAAATCAGATTCAATCAGATAAACTTATTCTCATCCGTGTAAGGGATAGCAAATTCTTGCAGGGATATGCACTATTTCACGATATTCAGGGAACCCCAGCCCTCCTGTTGAAGGCGAGTATTCCCAGAGACATCTCAATCAAAGGGACTACCGCCATGTGGTTCACCATGCTCTCCATCATTTTTGCCGGACTGATACTCCTCTTTATGAACTGGTCATTGTTCGAGCGAACGATTATTAAACCAGTCTCAAAGTTGACCGAGTACGCTATAGCCATCGGTAGAGGTGAGGATCTGCCAGTGCAATCATTCAATGAGCGATGTGACGAGATTAGTACCCTTGCACGAGAATTTGATTCCACGCTGCAAAAACTGAAAAAAGAGATTGAGGAGCGCAAACAGGCAGAAGCGGAACTCAAAAAGTCAAAAGATTTCTTGGAGAGCGTGATTGAAAGCAGCAAGGACGGAATAGTGATCTGCGACGAGAAAGGCTATATCCTTTCTGTAAACACTGCGATGGAAAAAATGAGTTATTTCAGGAAAGAAGAATTGATCGGGAGATATATATCCAAGCTTCTCCCTTGGGATAGAGATATAAGAGAAAAGCTCACTGAGAAGATAGAGGAGCTCTTTGAGAAAGGTTCTACCTCATTCGAAACGGTTGCAAAAACTAAAGAGGGAAAGAAGGTCTATGTAGAATACAATGATTCAATGATCAAGGATGATAAAGGGAATTGCCTCGCTGCCGTATCTATTGTAAGGGACATCACTGAAAGGAAGAAGATGGAACAGCAGCTTATCAGATTTGAAAAGCTGAGGTCACTGGGGGAGCTGGCTGGAGGTGTGGCTCACGATTTCAATAACGAGCTGGCTGCCATTCTCGGGAGGGCTCAGTTATTGAGAAAGCTCTTCAAGCTCGAGGAGGGAATACCGGAAAGAAGGAAATCATATATTGATTTGAAAAAGGGCCTGGAAATCATTGAAAAGGCTGCCCTAGATGGAGCTGAGACAGTGCGCCGGATCCAGGAATTCTCTCGGAAGAGAGACGAACAGGATGATGCCAAATACTTTACCGAAGTTGATGTGCATGCAGCTATCAATGATGCCTTAGAATATACTAAACTCCGGTGGAAGGATGAAGCTGAATCGAAAGGGATAAAGATAAGCGTTGTAAGAATACTCCTGCCTGTTCCTTTCGTGCTGGGGAGTGCTTCAGAGCTCAGAGAAGTCCTCACCAATATTATCAATAATGCTCTTGATGCCATGCCTGAAGGAGGTGAAATAAGGGTAACAGCCATCCAAGAAAATAGTAGTGTTGCAATTAAGATAGAGGATACTGGGATAGGGATTCCCGAGGAGATAAAAGAGAGGATTTTTGATCCTTTCTTTACCACCAAAGGTCCTCAATCGACAGGACTGGGGATGAGCGTGTCCTATGGCATTATCAGTCGACACGGAGGAACCATCAAGGTGGATAGTACTGAAGGTAAGGGATCTACCTTTACCATAAACCTCCCGATAATTGAGGAAAGAAAACGTAAGGAGAAGGAGGAAGAGAGTAAACTCGTCACAGATAAGCTGGAGAAGGCAAGTGTTTTGATCATCGACGATGAAGAGGCAGTTCGTAATCTCCTCTGCGATATCCTCATGGAAGGTGGTCATGAGGTAGAGGTTGCCAGTAATGGGAGTGAGGGTATAGAGCTGTTTAAGAGAAAGGAGTTCGATCTGGTCTTTACGGATCTGGGCATGCCTGGTATGTCCGGCTGGGAGGTAGCAGAAGAGATAAAGAAGATATGTAGAAACATACCGGTTGCCTTGATTACCGGATGGAAGGTGCAGCTCCAGGAATCTGAGATGATGGAAAAGGGGATAGATTTCGTTGTGTGTAAACCCTTTCAATTGGATCAGGTGCTCAGATTGGTCCAGGAGGGGATGGAAATCAAGGAGAGGTTGGAAAACGGTTGATAAAAACCTCCAAAAAGGGAAGGGAGAAAATGAAACTATCTTTTTCTTACTTCTTTAAACACTTAATGAAATCGTCAATTGAGATGGCAGCTAAGGTCATGGTCTGGAGTGTCCCGCGTGCACCAAGATTTACAGCCACTCTCGCTACGGTAAGATTATCCGGTGCCTCCAGGATATTGACAAAATCATAGCCGCCCATCAGGGCATACTGGCAAAGGATTTTTACCCCCATCCCCTCAACTTCTTTGTTGACCTCCTTTATCCTCTCCGGTTTCTCTTTGATGGTCTTTCTCCCTTCATCAGTTAATGTGGTAAGCATTACATATACCGGCATACTTTCACCCCCTTCACTTTAAAATTTTCTCCCTTCCCCATCCTCTAACTGGGATGATTATATACCAAGCTCAAGGAGGTTCAAGAAAAATTCCGGGATAAAACCGAGAGCCCTTGGAATAGGGTTCTTCGTTGCTCAAGAATCCGCCTGAGGCGGAACAATTCGTAAGGGCGAGGTCACCTCGCCCCTACAATACTTGACGCCTTCAGGTTGAGATTGCTATACTGCTTTGAAACCTGAATCTGGAAGCAATTCAAACAACTTCCCTCTAAGAAAAGGAGCTGATTATGGACCCGACAATCTTCCGAGAGTACGATATCCGGGGTATCGTAGATAAGGATCTCAATGAAGAAATCTCCTTTATGATCGGGAAAGGCTTTGGTTCCTACCTGGTCCGGCAAGGGAGGAACAGTCTCGCAATTGGAAGGGATGTTCGTCTAAGCTCAAAGAGGCTCAAAGATGCGGTAATAGAAGGGGTAATCTCCACCGGTCTGAAGGCCATTGATGTGGGTGAGCTTCCCACCCCTTGCCTCTACTTTTCAGTCATCAACCTTAAAACCGATGGCGGGATCATGATCACTGCCAGCCACAATCCACCTGAGTATAATGGATTCAAGCTGAGAGAAGGGGAACAGGCTGTCTTTGGCGAGGGGATCCAGGAGATCAGGGAGATAATTGAAAAGGGACGTTTTGAACAAGGTAAGGGGAAAAAGAAAGAGGTCAATACGGTTCCTGCCTATATTGCTGCGGTGAAGGAAAGGATCAAGCTTAAAAGAGGAGTAAAGGTAGTGGTCGATGCGGGAAATGGAACTGCCGGCCCCATTGCTACCAGATTATTGAAAGATCTGGGTTGCACCCTTTATGAACTCTACTGCGAACCGGATGGAAATTTCCCTCACCATATACCTGATCCTACCGTGGAGGCAAACCTCGTCGACCTTTCACAAAAGGTGAGAGAAGAAAAGGCAGAGATCGGGATTGGCTATGATGGTGATGCTGACAGGCTGGGTGCTGTGGATGAAAAAGGAAATGTTCTCTGGGGGGATCAACTCCTCACTATCTTTGCCCAGGAAATTTTGAAGAGGGGTCCGGCCAATATCATATTTGACGTGAAATGTTCCCAGGCTCTGATTGATACCATAAAGCGATACAAGGGAACTCCTGTCATGTGGAGAACCGGTTACCCTCACATCCAGTCCAAGATGCGGGAGACCAATGCTCCGGTGGCTGGGGAAATGAGCGGCCACATGTATTTCGCCGACAACTACTTCGGCTACGATGATGGAATTTTTGCCTCCTGCAGGCTCTTAGAGATCCTCTCCCACTATGAAGAAAAAGGTGTGTCCCACCTCCTTTCTGAAGTACCAGCCTACCTTTCTACCCCGGAGATTCGAACCGAGTGCTCAGAGGAGGATAAATTTAAAATAGTTCAGGAGGTGAAAGAATTTTTCTGCCAGAGATATGAAACCATTGATATCGACGGGATCAGGATTATCTTTGATGACGGGTGGGCGCTGATCCGGGCCTCCAACACCCAGCCCCTCCTCGTGCTCAGATTTGAGGCAAAGACGCAGAAGAGGCTGGAAGAGATCAAGAACCTGGTAAGAGATAAGCTTAAAGAGTACCCTTCGGTGAAGATTAGTTTTTAGGAAGGGTTCAAGGGGTCAAGGATTCAAGGGGTCGAGTGAATATGATTGAATTTTTGCATAGCAAATTGTATATTTTATATAGGGGTAGCAAATGACCAATATAACAATCTCACTACCTGAAGACAGTGTCCTGAAATTGAGAGAAATAGCCACTCGTCTCAGCGTTTCGCCTGAAGCGTTGGCGCGGGCAAGCGTTGAAGAACTCCTTACCCGGCCAGATGAGGCATTCCGAGCGGCGGTTGGATATATCCTCAAGAAAAATGCCGAACTTTATCGCCGGCTGGCGTAATGCGCTATCTCACTCTCAATGAAGTTCTTGAACTATATCTGCGGATAATTGAACAATCTGGGGGAAGCGTTCCTCTCACCCTCATTATTTGTTACTATTCACTGAATACTATTCACTGTTCTTATAGAGGTAATAGATACAGTGGATAAAAAAATTCCTCAGTTTCACTACGATAAGATCTCGTTTGAAGTGGCGATATAAGAGTGGGTTACGGGTTATGTACCCGGATTTCCCTAGAGCATAAGAACCTTAAAATGATTTAAAAAATACCCGGGGAAAAAGCGCACATTTCAGCCGTTTTTTAGTATTATTGAAAATATTTCTATTGAGGTGGAGGGCAATATGGGAAAGCGATATAGCATTGAGTACACGGTACAGATCTGGAAGGAGGGGAAACAGTATGTCGCTCACGCCATGCCCCTTGATGTGATGAGCTGCGGACCTACTCCAGAGGATGCACGGAAAAACCTTGATGAGGCAGTTCATCTCTTCCTTGTTACTACTTCTGACATGGGAACGCTTAAGGAAATTCTGGAAGAAGCTGGATATGAGCGTTCAAACGGAAAGTGGATTGGGCCATCCTGGATTTCTGTTGAAAGGCACTCGGCAGTGATCGGGGCATAAATGCCGAAGATCACCCCGATCAACTGGAAAGCCCTCGAAAAGATATTCCTTGCTTGTGGATTCAGATTTGCCCGGCAGGAAGGAAGTCACCGCTCGTATGTCAAGCCAGGAATACGCCGCCCCCTTGTAATTCCTACCTATGACGAAGTTCCCGTGTCAATTATAAGGAACAATTTGAAGACGGCTGGTATATCGAGGGAGGAATATTTTCGACTACTGCAGAAGACATAAATTTTTTGCAAAGTCAAAATCAAAGATCAGATACCATGGCTGAGCAAAATATCATCGAGGTAACAGATACAGGGGACAAAAAGATTCCTCAGTTTCACTACGATAAGATTCCGTTTGAGGTGGCGAGATAAGATTGGATGATGGCTGATGTCCATGGATTTTGCCATTTATCATAAGGCGCGAAGACTGTAAAGTGAAGTGAAAGTTTTCAACAACGTCCCTCTTCACGTCCAAGCAACACCTTCCACGCCTGAGTAGCATCAGACGACTTGAGCCGTGAATGAGGGTTTTAAGAAGAATTAGAAGGAGAAAATACATCAGTCCCCATTTTACATAAACAATATACAAATGAAGAGAAAGTACAGTCAGGCTGCCAGAGTTCAAAGCCTTCTGAGAATTTTAGGAACAAGGCACGGAATCACTCTCGCCGAATTGGCTGAAGAATTTGGAGTAGCAAAAAGAACTATTTATCGGGATCTCAAAGCCTTAGAGGATTCAGGTTATCCCATTTACTCGGAAGTTATTGAAGGTACAACCTATTGGAGGCTCGAATCTTCTTTTAAAAATGTTCCTCCCATAACCTTCACTATCAATGAACTTATTGCCCTCTATGCAGGTAAAAAGTTATTTTTGTCCTCCCATGGGTTTCCATCAAAATCGGAACTCGAATCTGCTTTTAAAAAAATCGAAAGGATACTGCCTGCAAAATACCAAGCTCACCTCGAAAGAATCGGGGAAATGTTTCTCCCTCTGGAGAAGATATTCAGAAAAACTGAGGTGCTGAAGGAAATCTTCGATGTTATTCAGATGGCTCTCCTTAACCAGAATCCACTTAAGGTAGAATATAAACCCAGGAAAAGTACCAAACCTTTGCCTTTCGAGATCCACCCTTACTCACTTGTCAACTATCGAGGCAGCCTATACCTCGTATGCTTTGTACCAGAAAAGAAAGCCCTGCGTTATTTTGCCTTAGAGGGTATTGTAAAAGCAGAAAGAATGATCGGAAGATTTACAATCCCCGAAGACTTTTCCTTATCTGATTTTATAAAAGTTCCCTTTGGGATTTTCCAAGAGAAGCCTTTTCAAGTCGAGATTATTTTTGACAAAGAGCTATCAGACTACATCCAAAGTAGAACATGGCACCCGAGCCAAAAGGTTAAAATACTTAAGAATGGAAAGATACTTTTTTCTATGACTGCCAGCGGTAAGGAAGAAATTAAAGCGTGGATACTGGCTTTTGGGCCGAAAGCGAGGGTCATTGCTCCCAAAACCCTAAGCAAAGAGATTGAAATGGACCTTTTAAAAGCTTTAGCCTCTTATAGAACACCTTAAAGATCGAATTCTGTTTTATAAAATTCTTGTCCCTATAACTCTCTTGTGACCTATTCTGTCACAACCACCAATTAAAATAGCTTTCAGAAAGAGTTTGGATACAACAAGGGGGGGGAATGACTATTACAGACAGGTATAAATTCTTGGTCGCACAGGTGAAAAAAAGAGAGAAAGAGGTGCACAGATTTATCACATTCCTGGAAGAGGAGACATCCTGGCTCTCCGCTCCTGCCAGCACTCGATTCCATAACGATTGTGAACAAGGTCTTTTGTTACACAGCATTTCCGTAACAGAAACTTTGCTTAAGCTGAAGGAAATGCTATACCCCACCATTGAAGACGAAAGCTGCATCATTGTCGGTCTCTTTCACGACGTTGGTAAGGTGGGGATGCCTGGTAAGCCTTATTATCTTCCTAACCCTGAGATGTATGGCATAAGGAATAGAGGTAGAAAATATATCGTCAATCCCAGTGTAGTATTCATGGGACTGGCAGTTAGAAGCCTATTTCTGGTTTCTCAATACATTCCACTCACTGAAGAAGAAGCTCAGGCAATCGTTTACCACGATGGTCAATATATAGAAGAAAATAAGAGCGTTGCTCATCGAGAAGAACCTCTGACGCTCTTGCTCTCTTATGCTGACAATTGGGTTGGAAGTGTCTTGGAAAGGAAACAAAATGAACGATAATGGATTCAAACAAACCATTTGTATTGATCTTGACTGCACACTGACAGATTTTGTTGATGATTTAAGCCAGATAGGAGAATTGTTACCGGGAGCAAAGGAATCTCTCTCCATTCTTAAAAGTCTGGACTACCGGATAGTGATACATACGTCCCGTAGCAGAGATCAAAAAGAGATGATTAAAAGGTATTTTAGTGAGAAAGGAATAGAGATCGACGGAGTCAACTGCTCATTTGATTCCTGGAGCGCAGCTAAGCCTCTGGCCATTATCTACATTGACGATCGAGGGTATCATTTTAAAAACTGGAAGGATGATATGCCGGACATCCTTGAGGCCATTACGAATAACATGAAGAGATCAAAGGTCATTGAAAGAAAGGAAGGTGTGAGATGATTAAGGAGACACGCTGTCTTATAGATCAAGGATACTATGAAGAGGCCATATCTCAATTAAGCCGGTATCTGCAAATAGATATCCGTCCTATAGAAAAGGCTTCAATCCTAAGAGAACTTGCTTATTGTTATTTACGGATGGGGTGGTATGGAGAAGCGGTAAAAGCATGTAAGCAGAGCCTCGCAATCAATCCATCTGACAATGACACAAGGTTCTACCTGGCCAGCGCCTACGCATCCTTAAAGTGGACGGATGAGGCGATTGAGGAATTAAGGAGCCTACTGGAATCTGACCCTACGGATGTCCTCAGCTGGCATGACCTTGCGTTATGCTACCGGGATAAAGGGTGGCTGAAAGAATCTCTTGAGGTGATGAGGCGGGCAAATGCCGACGCTAAGACCTACGGTGATCCTGTGGACAGGGAACTCATTGAAAAGAGCTTAGCTAATCTTGAACATGAGAACGAGGAAGGCGGAGATAATAATTTCAAAAACCTCCTTTTGTTTATGATTCTTCTCTTGATACTCATGAAAAATAAAAAGAATAAGTTTTAAACTGGGCCAAATTAACAAAAAAAAGGGATGAAATGAGGCGAATCTTAATTGTCGGCATTATCTCAATAGTGTTTCTGGGATGTACCTGTCCGGGGATGTTTTGTGTCCAGGATGGTGCAAGGACAGGACATGGCGGAACTGCTTTCTATTATTCGCACATGCATAGAAATGGTGTTCTTCACGTAATTGAGCATCGTCCAGATTCTCAGATGCGGTCTGAGTTTTTTATAATGAATTGGCATAAAAGGAAATAAAAGGTAGCCGTAATGGCCTATTGACTTAAAGGTGGCTTTTAGGTAAAGATTTTATAAAGAGACCAAATAAGCAATAGATAGACCGCACCAGAAGAACGGAGGAAAACAATGCCATACCGTCGGCCATCGGATGTTCCATCCCCGGAGATTCTCGTTCCAAAGTTTGAGGCCGCTATCAAGAGCCTCGTGTGGCGTTTTCGGACACATCCGTACGCCTTCTACACCGAGACCGATATGCATTGCTATCTGTATCACCGGCTGTACTCCGGTGGTCTGGAAAACGGGTTGTATCGGACTATCGAGGGGCGTGATACAATTCTTCTTCACACGGAGTATCCAACGGTGGCCCGTTATCAGCGAGACAGCGAAGGCAAGTTGCAGGAAGCCGCGGATGGCCGTCGCCGGGGTGCGTTTGACATCTCGGTCTGGGATCCGCGCTACATCGGTGAGCGGGTGCATCGAAAGCAGAAGGTTCTCTGTGCAGTGGAGCTCGCGCTGAACGAGTGTGGTCGCGGCAATCTTCATACAATCAACGACACAACAAAGCTCGCTGGCCCTGCCAACGAAATCAGGTACGGCTACCTGTTGTTCTTCGTGCGAGAAGATGCTGACGAAGGACAGTACGAAGCGAACAGGGAAGAGATCTGGGTGAATCTCAAAAGGGCGGCAGATTGTGTGAGAGTCGTGTTCGCGATGGTAAAGGGCACCCATAAGCCGAAACCGATCTATCTTGGCGCGTGGGGTGCGGTCTAAACAATAGTTAGGCTCCCCGCCATTCGGTGGATCGAGAACCATAAGTCGCCGTGAGGAGATGACAAAGTTTTATTCCCAGAAGGATTAATGCTTATGACCGATATTGAAAAAGCAAGACGGCTCTTCAAAAAGGCGGGGCTGGCCTTTCCGAAGATTCCGGATGAGCTTGCGACGCGTTTGCAGGAGCGGGACAAGTGGGTTTTCTCCACGCGGGAGATCAACATTTCTCCATACGACATAGATTACTACGTGCACGAGGTCAATGAAACTCAAGTGGAGGATTACACCGTGCTCTCCCATTCAGGGCACGGCATCAACTCGTATGCGCTGCAGTACTATCTCGTGCATGGCCCCTTGCGGATGTTCCTGCATCTGGGCTGGGGCGGCGTGTACATGGATGTCAAGGCGAACGCAGCCAAGATCCGCGACTGCTTCTCGCTGGCAGACGCGATTGTCCTAGCGTCGAAAACTGTAGGCAGGCTTGCGGCGGGCGACCGGCTGATGATCGTGGTCTCAGACTTCTACGGAGGCTATTGGTCGCCGCCTGGGGAAAACCGCCGAGAGTATGAAACGTTTTCCAAGGATCCGGCGGTGGTACTCACTGAAGTTCTTCATTGGCTGAGAAATTCCCAGTGAGGGAAAAGGGACATTCAATATTACTAGGCCTAACAACGCCATGCACCAAATGCTCAGTAATTCGCGCCGATGATTGTTGAGTAAGATAACGTGCGCTGCGCCCTATTTTCCATTGAGCGCCCGCAGCGTAAGCCAAGTGTTTAGCACAAGACAAAATGAGTACACACAAGCAAGGCGAAGGGAAACGCGGCAGTCTGAAGTGGATACAGAGATTGATCAACTACCGACCGGAGATCATCGACCGGGAGATCTCGCGTTCACTGCGCTTGAAGGTCAATGACACCATTGAGTGGGTATCTCCCCGCCGCCCGGACTACAAAGAGTACAGAGACGCCGACTTCTTGAAAGCCATCGGTCATTCAGATTGCGCGGCGGCACTCAAGGAATTCTGGCCGCGAAATGGCCCCCAGTGGGACGCGCTGGGAACTGTCTCCAGTGGAACAGCAATCCTGGTAGAGGCCAAAGCACACATTGCCGAGGTTTTCACTGTGATCGGTGCAAAGCATCCGAAGTCTCGTGTTAAGATTGACGCAGCTTTTCACAGGACACGGACGGACCTCGGCATAGCATCACCGTACCCTTGGACTGCACCATTCTACCAGTACGCCAACCGAGTAGCTCATCTCCACTTTCTGCAGAACATGTGCGGCATTCCAAGCGTTCTGGCCTTCGTGCATTTCCTCGGAGATGAGGAGATGGATGGCCCACGAAGACCGTCTGAATGGGAGGAAATGAACAGAAAGATTCATGAATACCTTGGCTTGGCTGGCTCCCAAATCCAAGATAGGATCGTTGACATCTTTGTAGAGGTGGACGATCTCAAATGAAGTGCCCAAATGACACGCTGCAGCCGACCGCGCCTACGCGCGGTAGCTGAGCGTGGGTGTGGGGGACACTTCCCATGTTCTCGATCACATTTTTTCTCACAAACTCCAGAAATTCCCTAAACCCCTCAATCGCCCTTTGTGGAAACGGGGAGGACTCTATTGTATCTTGTGAGCCTGCATGGAAGTTGAAAGGATAAACGAAGATAATGGGCCCGCGCCCTATTTCCTCAAGGATAAAATTTCTCTTTACAATACATCCTCCCTCTGTTAATAATATTTAACAAATGTTAAATAAACTGAACAAATGTCATGCTTTTAGAGAAATCATTAGATTCTATCCTCAACACAAAAACCAAGCTAAAGATCATCCGTCTCTTTATCTTCCGAACTCCTGATTTCAGAGCCACCGGGAGGGAAATAGCACGGATGGCAAAAGTTTCTCCTCCATCCGCACACGCTGCGTTAAAAGAACTCTATAGCAAGGGTGTCCTGAAACTGGAAATTATTGGCGGACAGCACATCTACAGCATCAATGAAAAAAGCAGAATGGTTGCTGATATCTTACAGCCTGTTTTTGCTAAGGAATTGTCTTTCAAAGACGATATCAAATCATTTTTAACCAAGGAGATAGAAAAAACTGGCTTAAAGAACAAGCTTGTATCTGTCGTGTTGTACGGCAGTGTACAGCGGGGTGAAGCTATCGAGAAAAGCGATGTGGATATAGCGGCTATTGTGAAAGATGACAAGGACAAAGGAACAGTTGAGGATACATTCTCGGAGGAAATCGGAAAAAAATTCAGTGAATACTTCGGGGCTCACCTGGACGTGTATGTAAAATCAAAAGACGAATTCACCAAACGGATGAAGAGACGTCTGCCCCCGGTTTCAACATTGCTGAAATCCTATTCTGTGCTCTTTGGAAAAGATCCTTTAGAACTCGTCTGAGCCCATGACTGCAAGAGAAATGAAAATAAAAAGAGAAGGTCGGAGCGCTGCAGGCGATTATTTTAAGAAGGCGACAGACAACTATGAACAGATGGTCTCGGCTATTGAGGCCGGGAATCACAATGCTGCCGGCACATTAGCTGTTCAATGCGCTATTTCTTCAGCCGATGCCATCTGTGTCTTTGAGAAAGGGATTCGCTCACTCTCGCAGGATCATTTTGATGTCTGTGAGCTGATCGAGTCTCTGCCGATTCCGGAAGCAAAAGAAAAAGCAAAAGCCCTCAGGAAGGTCATTGCCCGGAAAAACTTGATTCAATACGAGAGGCGCAATCTCACTCCATCAGAAGCCCAGGAGATCGTAAAACTGACAAGTCGGCTCTATCACTGGGTCAAGTTACTCCTGAACGAGAAATAAAAACCCTGTCTCGGAAAATATTCTGTCTCCGGTGGCAGGATCTCTCAGAGGATACGAAGCTAAAGTGCCTAGTCCTGACATTTGACAGTCCTTTTCTCTTTGTCAATACCACTCATCTCAGGAAATTTCTCCCCTTAAATAAGTGCATTCTTCAGGAAAAGTAAATATTAAATAGGAGGCAGTAGGCAGTAGTAGAATACAGAAGTCAGAATTCAGAAGGAGAATTATTCTGACTACTGTCTCCTGACTTCTGAATTCTTTCTTTTTTATTCTTGAACCCTCGAATCCTGGAACCCTATTTTTAACCTCTAAGCAGGACAAAGCTAACCAGGAGCGCAACCAACAACAGAAACCCAAAGACCCCATAATCCCTCCCTGTGAACCCGATCTCCTGGTAAGAAGTTCTCTCTTTACTCAGCCCGAATCCGCGTGCTTCCAGTGCCATGGCGAGCTGATTGGTAGTCCGGATCGTGGTCAGGAAGATCGGAGCGAGGAGAGGGATAGACCTCTTCATCCGGGTGAAGATGTTTTTTGTTTGAAGGTCAAGACCTCTTGATCTCTGGGCTTCAATGACGGTTGTGGCAGTTTCGATCAGCGTCGGGATCATGCGCAGGGCAAGGGAGAGAGAGAAGCTCACCTGATAAGGTATTCCAAGACGGATCACACCTGAAGAGACCTCCTCATTCCTGGTAGTAGAAAGGAAGACAATTCCTGCAATGATCATGGAGTCAAGTTTTAGTGCCACTGCCAGGCCATAGCTTAAAGATTCTTCGGTAAATCTTCCCCAGACAGGTGTTGTTCCCTTCACCGAAAGACCCCAGGTAATGATTGAGAAGAGTGCGATGAGGAGAATCGGGAGTTTCAGCTTCATGACGTTAACCAGGCACTGACTGAGGTACCCATGGATGAGCATAAAGAGGGCAACACCGGTGAGAAAGAGTGGGTGTTTGAAAAAGATGGTGAGGAAGAAGCTGAACAGGAGGATGAATATCTTGGTCCTTGGATCCAGCCTGTGAAAAAATGTGTCCTTATCCTGATAGAGGAATACGTTCACGCGCTTTTCCTCTTGAGGCAACGGGCCATCTCTTCAACGGATAGGGCGGTAAAACCTATCTGCGTGCTCAGCGCTACAGAAGGAGGCGGTTTAATCCCCGCTTCTTTGATCTTCTCGCCGTTACTAAACACTTCCCTGGTCTTTCCGTCTGCGATGATCCTCCCGTCTTTCATGAGTACCACCCGGTGAGCATATTCTGCTGCCACCCACATGGAGTGGGTAATCATGATAATCGTATGTCCCTGTTGGTTCAGGTGCTGAATGAGTTCCATCATCCGCTGGAGTTCGAGGTAATCAAGGCCGGTGGTCGGCTCATCCAGGATAAGGATCTCAGGCCGTAACGCCAGGATTGAAGCAACTGCAACCCTCTGCCTTTGACCCTTGGTCAGGGAGAAGGGGTCTTCGTGTTTCAGGGATTCAAGATCTACTGCCTTGAGTGCTGAATCCACCCTGGTAGAGATTTCATGATTGGGAAGGCCCAGGAGTTTCAAACTGAAGGCAACATCTTCTTCCACCCTCTCGCAGAAGATCTGGTGGTCAGGGTTCTGAAAGACCAGACCGGCTGTTTGACAGATTTCCCCAATGCCTTTCTCCTGAATGTGTTCCCCCTTCAGCAGGACCGTACCATGCTGGGGAGAAATGAGGTTGTTGAAATGTTTCACCAGGGTGGTTTTTCCGCTCCCGTTCTGGCCCAGAATCGCCAGGAATTCACCCTGCCTGACAGAAAGGGTTACATCATTAAGTGCTTTCACACCTGTAGGGTACTCGTAGTGTAATGATTCGATGCGGATGAGCTCATTGCCATAACCTCTTACTTTTTCCTGGTCAGCGTCTTTCAGGTATGAGGAGAGATCCTTGTCTAAGAGAAAGGAGTCCAGCCGCTTGATGGCATCTTCTTTGGTAAAGGGGAGAGGATAATCCCCTAAGAGATGGAACAGGTGAAGTATTTCAGGAGGTCTTACCCCTGTCTCTTTCAACAGATCAATATTGCTGAACACTTCCCGGGTACGGCCGAACTCCTTTAACGCCCCTTCCTGGAAAAGGGCGATATATTCAGCCTGAAGTGCTTCCTCTGTCTCATGTTCTACCATGAGGATGGTCTTTCTTTCATTTTTCCACAGTCCAGAGGCAATGGTAAAGACCTCATCCTTCCCCTGAGGATCCAGATCAGTGGTCGGCTCATCGAGGCAGAGGAGATTCGGACTCAATGCCAGAGCAGAGGCAATGGCAAGCCTCTGCTTCTGCCCCCCGGAAAGCGTGGAAGGTGCCCTCCCTTTCAATTCTGCAAGCCCTGCCTTTTTGAGTGCCTCTTCAATCCTTGCCTTCATCTCGTTTCGGGGTATTCCCAGGTTCTCCAAGCCAAAAGCCACCTCCAATTCCACGGTGGTCGAAAAAAGCTGGGATTCAAAATCCTGAAAGACTATCCCCATCAATCTGGCAAAGTCCGCAACCTTACAGTCATGGGGATTCAAACCGAGAGTGTTAATCTTTCCTTCTAAGTCACCTTTGATCAGGTGAGGAATAAGACCGTTCAGACAGGCACAGAAGGTTGATTTGCCAGCGCCGCTCCTGCCCATGATCACGAGCATGGAACCCGAAGGAACCTCCAGGCTGAGATCCTTAAGTACCTTTTCTCTTCCGTGCTTGTAACGGAAGGAAAGATTTTTTACGCTAACCGCACTATCCATGGTTTTGAGCATCCTCCGAATGGACGCGGTGAGGGGATGACGCGGGGACGCGGTGATCCTATGATCACTATCTCCCTATCTCCGTGTCCCCCTGTCCCCGTGTCCCGGCGTCCGCATTCCGCACTCATTTCACCCTCCGGTCCAGCCACTCTGCCAGCTCCTCATCCGAGGAGGGAGCAAAGCCAAGGCTCTTCTGCCACACCTCTCTGCTTTCCATGCAGAGATAGACAAAACATTCAGGGTCGTATTTCCTGATTTCTTCCACCATCCGTGCATACATCGCGATCCGGATCGGTTTGAAATACCTCATCTTCCCGTCCAGGCCGGAGATGAATTCCTCGTGGAAAAGCATTGTCCCCGGTAATCTCGACTGCACTATCTTCTTGAGTGAGGGCATGAAGCGGAGGGCGCCCAGGCTGATCCAGGCGATATCCCTTTTATCAATTCGCTCAAACAATTTCTCTATGACCTCGGGATACTCATTCTCCCATCCTGGATAGAAGATGAGCGGATCAAAGTGGAAGCCCACCCGGTAACCCAGCTTCTCGCAGAAACGGGCTGCCTCGATTCTCTCTTCGAGGCTTGCCGTTCTGAACTCTTCTCTCTCTATGATCTGCGGTGTATTGAGCGACCAGGAGACGATGATCCGTTCCCGGTTTTTCATTTTCACCAGGCTGTCTATTGCCGCAGTTTTCGTCTTGAGTTCCAGGAAGGTATGGGGGGAGGCGGAGAAGAGAGGGGCAACCATATCTACATAATCAATGAGATGATCGAGAACGAGGCTGTCGGTGAACTCACCGGTCCCGATCCGGTAGATCTGCTTTCCCCTTTTTCCCATGAATTCTTTCAATTCGGCAGTCAGGTCATCGATATTGGCGTAGATGATGACAAAGGGAGTGTTCAGGTAGCTCTGGAGGATGCAGTAAGAACAGGAGAGGGGGCAGTTCAGTGCCAGGTTAAGGATATAGTAGCCGCAGCAGATATACCCTTTGCTTCCCGGGCATGGTTTGATAAACCTCCCCCGATTTTTTGCAACGATAATCTCTTCCTTATCAGGGGGGTGTCCTTCGCCCCGGACGAGCAAGGAAGGATCATCAATGTACTCAACAGGCGTGGTGTAAGGAATCCGTGCAAGGAGGTTACGGGTTACCGGTGAGTCCTTCACAGCTTCTTCAATAATAACCCTTCTGGGCTCGTATCTTTTCAACCCTCAACGATCTCCCTGAACTCCTCACTGTCTGCAATGGACCGAAGCAGCTCAATTTTCTTCTTATATTCACGCACGGTGGTAAAGGAGAAGTGTATCCGAAATTCTTCACCCTCAAAATACGGAGGAGGTATCAAGTCAATCCCTTTCAGTTCCAGCCTGTTTTTCTTCTCGCGAAAGTCATCTTCTGCTTTTGTCAATTGAGGATACCTCAGTTTCCGCACATACTCCCTGATCCGATCTCCCTGAGCAACCAGCCCCATCTTGCAGTCTGAAAGGATTTCTTCCACCCCCTCATTGGTCAGGATGGTGTCGACAGCCACCGCGTCCCGCTCCTTAATGATGGAGAGGTTTTCAACTACCTCCACCTGCTTGCTCCGGCTCAACTGGAGCCTCTTCAGGAACTGAAAGAGTATCAGCCTCTCGTGAGATGAGAATGTGAGAAGCATGGGTACGATCTCTCTGGTGATTGCGCCCTCAGCCAATCCCATTTTGATCTCTCCTCCAAGTTCAAGGATGGATTCATAAACCCTCATGAGAGGCAGGGATTTTCCCAGGCCCAGGAGAGGCAAAAAATCGCCCTGAGTCTCCTCCAGAGAAAAATATTTCTTCAATTTATCGAGAGTGATTGCCGTCTCAACCTGGTTCAGGTTTCTCTGAGAGAGGTTTTCGTAGAGGTTAATAAGAAAGGCGTCCCTTTCACGCACATCCTCAGGGAGCAGGGCTGCTGTGAACTGTTGATATCCGAGTTCTCCAAGAGCTAATACCCTCTTAAAGCCGCACACAACACGGTAACGCCGGGGGAAAATCTCCTGAAGGATGGGTGGCTGGATAAGCCCAACCTTCCCGATCGATCGCACCAGCTCCTGGAGATCGAAACCATAGCTGATCCGGAACGTCTCATCACTGAGATCAACCTCTCCTCTCGATACTTTTTGGTAGATACATTCCATGAAGACAACTCCTTTCAGGAAAGGAGACACCCGATGCAGAGGATCAGGAGAAAGGGTGCAACGCCGGCTACAACCAGGTGAGCCAGAGACCAGCCGGACAGCATCGGAGGAATCGAGAGGAAGCCATAGGAAAGTAAGAGGCCTATCGCCATGCCTCCTATGCCGCCCAGGAAGATGAGGGAGATACCGATCCCCGGATGACGGGAAGCAGAGATATCCTTCTTATCCATAATCTCTTTCCACAGGAGATCCCACCGTACCATCCTGGGATAGAGGAGAAGCAGGAGAAAAGGCCCTATGATGATGGGGACAATGGTGTTATTTAAAAAGATGATTGGGCCAATGATTTTGAAGGGATAGAGACCGAGCAATTCCAGCCCCCAGGAGATAATCAGAGAACAGACGATTGAGGATATGACCACCACCATGACAAATTCGCTTACCTCTTTCCCCGACTTCATGTTCACCCCGTTCTCAAGAGAAAACCAGGGCATCCTCCTCCATACCTTATAGCTTATCAGGGCAAAGAAGAAATTACCGATGAAGCCAAAGAGAGTACCCAGGCTCAGCGTTCCGAAAAAATCGCCGATGAGGTTCCCCAGCGCCGAACCCCAGGCACCGGCAGGCCCGAACAGGATGCCGAAGACCACCGGTACGACCGTTCCTACCCGGATCTCCGTAAAGCCCGGAATAAGCGGGATGCCCTTGAACGGGATGAGCAGCGCCGCATACACTGCAGCAGTCAGGGCAGTAAGCACCACCATCTTCGTGTATCGCCACATGGTGAATATCTCTCTCATAGTGGATCCCCGATCAGAAATTTGTATTATCTATCCGTTTTTTCCTCAAGGCACCATTCCCTCTGCTTTAAGTTTCTCATAGATCAACCGGGCAGCCAGGGAATGTCCTGCTTTATTCCAGTGGGTGTTGTATCGATAGTAGAGCTTTTCCTTTCTATCCTCTTCCCGGAATGCAGGAAGGAGGTCACACACTGGTATTCCATTCTGAAGACCAAAATTTTTGATGATTTTCTCGGGCTTCTCTAAATCAAACTGGTTCGGATCGATCTCGAATCTCTTATTCATCCTCCATAATAGCTCAGGGTAGACCTGAATCGGTTGGGGTATTACAACAATCATGCTCTTTCCTCCCCAGCTCTTGGTCATCTTGTCGATCTTCTTTAGATAACTTTCAGTCAGTAC
>Ga0315289_10004876_pt1 | contig 19949 bp, 18 predicted proteins | sample YL17G11_40_MG_FD_203452 | JGI IMG/M metagenome (GOLD analysis project Ga0315289, IMG submission 203452) | Sediment microbial communities from Yellowstone Lake, YNP, Wyoming, USA - YL17G11_40 | ecosystem: Environmental > Aquatic > Freshwater > Lake > Sediment | place: USA: Wyoming | collected... | reverse complement strand
CCCCGTACGTCGACAACGACGGCATCTCCCCCATCCCCGCCAACTGTCTCAAGGCCGCATCATCACGGATCTCCCGCAGGTCCTCGATGTGTCGTCCGCCTCCCTCCAACATCAGCAACACCGGCTCAATATACGACCAGGCTTCGTAGCCCCGATTCGAGCCGGGCTTGGGAAAATGTCCCTCGACCTTCCGCTTCACATCCAACGCTCGGACGACCTCGGCGAACAGCGCCAAGCCGCTGCGCGGCGTGATCTGTTCCTCCGTGTGTTCAATCTTGAATCGCAGGATGCCTTGAGATATCATGCTCTTGCCCTCCTGGTTAAGGTCTTCACCCATCAGGTGAAGTTGGTTTTTCCACTATCACCTTATACCAGAAGGGTTTATCTTGTCAGCCTCATATCCTATCGGCAATCTACGGGTTCAACGTGGAGCTAGGTTGAGGAGGATTAGCCCCGGCCACCGTCGAAACGGGGGTATGACGTGTGGAGCTGGATCGCGCCGAATTTGACCTCCGACGCGTAAAGTCTTATTGTAGAAAGCCTGAAGGAATCGATGAAGCCGCAGCGGAATCGGAAAAAAGTGTGTTATGAAGCAACGACGCCTCTTTCCCCGCTCGCCCCGACCGAGGCCATTCTGGAGAGCATCTCCGACGGCGTTTTCACGGTGGGATTGGATTGGCGCATCACCTCGTTTAATCGGGCGGCCGAAGAGATCACAGGGGTTTCGCGCCGGGAGGCCGTGGGGAAACGATGCTCGGAAGTCTTCCGTTCCAGCATGTGTGAGGCGGAGTGCTCCCTGCGTCGCACTATTAAAACGGGGAAGCCGGTCATCGGTAAATCCGGATATATCATCGACTCAGGGGGGAACCGCATTCCTATCAGCGTATCCACCGCCGTGCTGCGGGACGCTGCCGGAGGAGTGACCGGAGGCGCCGAGACCTTTCGCGATCTCTCCGAGGTTGAAGAGCTGCGCCGGGAACTGGAGGGGAAATACCAGGTCGGCGATCTTACAAGCCGGAGCCCTTTGATGCAGCGGGTGTTCGAGGTCCTGCCCGCCATCGCCGCCAGCCCCAGCACGGCTCTTATCCTCGGAGAAACGGGAACCGGTAAGGAATTAGTGGCGCGGACGATCCATTCACTCAGCCCCCGCAACCGGGGTCCGTTCATTGCGGTCAGCTGCGGAGCATTGCCCGATACGCTTCTAGAATCGGAGCTTTTCGGTTACAAGGCCGGAGCGTTCACCGGCGCGAACAAGGACAAGCCGGGCCGTTTCGGGTTAGCCGGGGGAGGGACCATCTTCCTCGACGAGATCGGCGAGGTGAGCCCGGCTTTGCAGGTCCGCCTGTTGCGAGTGCTCCAGGAACGGACCTATGAACCGCTGGGGGCGACGCGTTCCGAGAGCACGGACGCGAGGATCATCGTCGCCACCAACAAAGATCTGGCCGAGCAGGTGCGCCAGGGTGTTTTCCGCGAGGACCTCTACTATCGCGTGAACGTGGTGCGCATTGAACTGCCCCCGCTGCGTCGAAGAAAAGAGGATATCCCCCTTCTCGTGGAGCAGTTCGTCGCCCGTTTTAATCGGTTGCAGATGAAGTCCGTTCAAGGGATCGCCGCAGAAGCCCTTTCGCTCCTCATGGCCCATGATTGGCCGGGGAACATCCGCGAACTGGAGAACGTCATCGAGCGCGCCTTCATTCTTTGCAACGAGGGGCGCATCGGCCTCGGACATTTGCCCGAGGAGTTGACGGCCCACAGGGCGGCGGGGGGCTTGGATTCCGACGTGCGGTCCGCCCACGATATTCTCGACGCTCAGGCCATTCGCGCCGCTCTTGACCGCAACGCCTTCAACCGCCTGGCGGCGGCGAAGGAGCTTGGCATCCACAAGACCACCCTTTTCCGCAGAATAAAGAAACTGGGCATCTCCCTGCCCGGGCGGGACGGCCGATCTCGTCACGAGCGGAAAAGGTAGCGATCACGCACCCCTTGCATTAGATCACGGTAGCCCCATCGCTACTCTTCGGTTTTCCACCACCCCCTCGCGAATTGTTTTATCTCCTGTCATCCCAATGGGTTAAGCATATTCCGGAACGCGCTTCGATGTTGGCATTAAAATTGCAAGTAATCCGTCGGTGAATAAAAAACAGGATCTCGGACGATGAAAGCGGCATTTGCGCATTGGGACCATCGGATCGCGCCGGTCTTTGACATCGCCCGGCGGATTCATGTTGCCGAGGCCGAGTCGGGACGAATCTTTGCTGAAACGGAGGAGGTCCTGGAGGATGGCATGCCGGTCCGGAAGGCGCTTCGTCTGGCGGAGCTTGGTGTCGGCACGCTGGTTTGCGGCGCGATATCCAGGCCTCTGCATGAGATATTGGCCGCTTACGGCGTCCACGTGATCCCGTTCGTGGCCGGCGACCTGAACGAGGTCATTCAAGCCTGGCTAAGCGGCGGTCTCGAAAACGACGACTTCGCCATGCCCGGCTACTACGGGCGCGGTCGCCGCCGTCGCCGGGGGATAGTCGGCATAAACCAGGAGGAATATTTTATGAACGGAAGAAGACGTGGTGGAATGGGATCAGGCGGCGGACAGGGGCAAGGCCGGGGCGGACAGGGCCGCGGTCGCATGGGCGGTCCCCTTGCGGGAGGCGCTGGAGGCACCTGCCTATGTCCGAAATGCGGGCATCGTGAACCGCATGAACGTGGAGTGCCCTGCGTACAGAAGCAGTGTCCGAAGTGCGGCACCGCGATGACCAGGGAATAACGTATTAAAAAAGGAGGTTATTGCCATGCCAAGAGGGGACGGAACCGGGCCCATGGGAATGGGCGCTATGACCGGACGCGCAGCCGGATACTGCGCGGGGTTAGGAATGCCGGGATACGCGAATCCCGCTCTGGGGCGAGGCTTCGGGATGGGTTTCGGACGGGGCCGCGGATTCGGCGGCGGCGGTCGTGGATGGCGGCATATGTTCTATGCCACCGGCCTGCCGGGGTGGACGCGCTTCGGCGGGTATGCCGCGCCTTACCAGAACCCCGATCCCAACCTGGAGAAGCAGGCGCTCAAGAGCCAGGTCGAGGCTTTGCAGTCGGAGCTGGACTTCATCAAGAAGCGCCTCTCCGAGATCGAAGCCGAAACCGCGGCGGAATGACCGCATTGAAATCAATCTCATGGCGGCCGCGCCGGCCCCATAATCGGCGAGGCCGCTTTGCGGGCAATTAAAAAAAAGGAGAAATCAAAACATGGAACAACCATCAAGACTGCCGTTGATCGGCGAAAAGGCTCCGGCTTTCAAGGCGGAAACCACGCAGGGATCCATCAACTTCCCCGACGACTTCAAAGGCAAATGGGTGATTTTCTTTTCCCATCCCGCCGATTTCACTCCGGTCTGCACGACGGAGTTCATGACCTTCGCGTCCATGCAACCTGAGTTCGAAAAGCTCAATTGCAGACTCCTCGGCCTTTCCATAGACAGCACCTACAGCCATATCGCGTGGCTGAGGACAATAAAGGAAAAGATCGAGTTCAAAGGCATGAAAGGTGTCGAGGTGACCTTCCCGGTCATCAGCGACCTCACGATGGACGTGTCCAAGGCGTTCGGCATGCTCCAGCCTGCGGCCAGCACCACCCAGGCCGTTCGAGCGGTCTTCATCATCGATCCCCAAGCCATTGTCAGGGCGATTCTTTATTACCCCCTCAGCAACGGCCGCAACATGGAAGAGATCAAGCGGATGCTTGTGGCCATGCAGCTTTCCGATCAGCACAAGGTGGCCACGCCGGCCAACTGGCAGCCGGGCGAAGATGTCATCGTGCCCCCGCCGGGCTCCTGCGGCACGGCCAAGGAGAGAATGGAGAAGCCATCCGATGATGTCCGCTGCCTCGACTGGTTCATGTGCCTGAAAAAGTGCCCGCGCTGACGGATAACTCGAGATGAAAAAAATCGGGATCATCATCTGCGCGCGTTACAAGGATTGCGGCGGCGGCAAGTGTTTTCGCGCTCTGCGTGAACGGCGGGGCGGGTTTTCCATCTACCCCGCCGAAGAGCCCGTGGAAATCGTCGGCTACTCGACCTGCGGCGGCTGTCCGGGCGGCAACGTGGAATATGTCCCGGAGGAGATGAAAAGAAACGGCGCCGGGGTCATTCATTTGGCCACCGGATTGGTGGTGGGGTATCCCCCGTGTCCGTATCTCCAGGATTTCAAGATCTTTATTGAAAAGAAATATGGCTTGCAGGTCATTATCGGGACTCATCCGATTCCGCTGAAATATTTCACGGCCCACCAAGAACTGCCTTTTTGGGATCAATTGGGCTTAGCCAAGATCGCCGGCGACCTGCTGTCGGAAAGTCGCGACGTCATGGAAGCATACAATTGAGGAGTCAGCGACGGACATCACGAATTGCCTCGGCTTGCCGGGGGGAGCGCCGTTTGACCCGCCGTTGGGACGGCTCCGCCGCACCTTCGGATTTTCCATGGCTGACGTTTGCCGGTCTCTGAAAAGCCCGGCCCGGGGGATCGGAACCGAAAATGAAAAGAATAAAACAGGAGATAACCGATGAAAATTGCCTTTAGTACGGCGGGAGAGACCCTGGAGTCGCCGCTGGACAGTCGCTTCGGCCGCGCCCCGAAGTTTCTCGTCTACGATCTGGACAGCGAGACCTTCGAAGTGGTCGACAACCAGCAGAACGTCAACGTGGCCCAGGGGGCCGGAATCCAGTCGGCAGAGACCGTGGCTCGGTTGGGAGTCAAGAGTCTCGTGACCGGGCATTGCGGCCCGAAAGCATTTCGTGTGCTTCTGGCGGCCGGGATCAAGATCTACACCACCGACGCGCCCACCGTAGCCGCGGCTCTCGAGCTATATCGTTCCGGAAAGCTTACCGAGGCCAAGGCCGCTGACGTCGAAGGGCATTGGGTGTAAGCGCGGCAAGGAGCCGTCTGGAAAAGTGCCCCGTGATCGCCGCCCATATCGAACTGCCGGTTGGAACGCATGTCATAGCGCGATCCTGCGCCGGGTATTCGGAGTCCGGAGATTGCTCTGATGCCGGGATATGACGGGACAGGGCCAAGAGGTCGCGGCCCCATGACAGGCGGGGGCCGCGGATTTTGCTTATTGAAGCTTTCCGGCCGACCCGATGAGCCGCTGAGCGGCTTTGCCGGTCGCTCAGGACTTCCCGTGCGGCTTTGGCCCGAAGAAATAGGAATGGACTTGACTTCCCTCAGCCTCCGGGCTCAACGCCTCGAAGCCGAACTCCGCGACATGCGGCGGCGTATCGTAGCTCTAGGACGGAAATAGTGATACAGGGACAGCCTATGCAGAGCGATTTTTCTTTCCGCGTGATGTCGCTGGAATTCCGATTGAGGGATTTTTTCAGGCCGCCCGAGAGAATTCTTAGAGAGGCCGGGATCGGGAACGGCATGACGGTTTTAGATTTCGGCTGCGGACCGGGTGGGTTTTCAATAGCGGCGGCGAAACTGGTTGGCCCGGTGGGTCGTATCTATGCTTCAGACATTCATCCGCTTGCCGTGAAATCAGTACAGAGAGCTGCGGATAAGAAGGGCTTCAGCAACATACGGACGATTCTTGGCGGCCGGATGGCCGATGTTCCGGGAGGAATCGTCGACATAGCCCTGCTCTACGATGTTCTCCATGACCTTCATGAGCCCGGTTTGATCTTAGTGGAGTTGCATCGGGTTCTTAAGCCAAGGGGTGTCCTCTCAGTCAGAGATCATCACATGGAAAAAGCGCCCCTGCTGTCAAGGATCATCGGCGGCGGACTCTTCCTCCTTGCCGGCAGCAACCGGCGGACGTTCCAGTTCGAAAAAACTGAGACAAGCGAGGCAGTGTCATGATTCTCGCCATCGCCTCGGGCAAGGGAGGAACCGGCAAGACAACCGTGTCCGTGAACCTGGCGCGGGTATTCGGCCCCGGTGTGCGGCTTCTGGACTGCGACGTGGAAGAGCCGAATGACCATCTGTTCCTCAAGGGGACCCCGCGCGGGGAGGAAACCGTCACCATTCCGGTTCCTCAAGTAGATGGATCCCTTTGCGACGGCTGTGGCGAGTGCGGCCGTTTCTGCGAATATCACGCCATCGTCTCGTTCGGGACCATACCTCTCGTCTTTCCCGAGATGTGTCACGGCTGCGGGGGGTGCGCGAAGGTGTGCCCCAAGAAAGCCATCCAAGAAGTCGGCAAGCGCATAGGAGTTGTTGAGACGATCCAGGCGGAGAACATCACGCTCATCCAGGGCCGGCTCGATGTCGGCGTGGCCATGGCCCCGCCGCTTATTCGCGCGGTGAAGGCGCGCCTGCGTGATGGCGTGCCCGCGATCCTGGATTCGCCTCCGGGAACCTCATGCCCGGTAATCGCCACGCTTCGAGGAACAGATTTTGTCGCGCTTGTCACGGAGCCGACACCGTTCGGCCTCCATGACTTGAAGCTGGCCGTGGAAATGGTCCGGGAGCTCCGGATTCCGTTCGGCGTGGTTGTCAACCGGATCGGGATCGGCGACGACCGGGTGCATGTGTTCTGCGGGAATGAGGCCATCCCCATTCTCCTGGAAATTCCGGATGACCGGCGGATCGCCGAGGTTTATTCGAGGGGCGAGATCGTCGTCGAGGCCCTGCCGGAGTACCTCGCTCACTTTGAGCGGCTCCGGGACGCTGTCCTTGAGCGGACATCAACCAATCTTCACGACGCCGCCCGGGTTGCGACACGGGTAGCCACTCCGAATGTATCCACCTTCCAACGATAAGAACGAAAGAAATGCCCATGAAAGATCGTGACGATATGCTCCGGAGAAAGGCCGCCTTTCTTATCCGGACAGAGCGGTACTTGAGCCTGGGCTATGACCGATTTGCGGCGGCGGATTTCGTGGCCAAGACGGGCGGGCGGCTTTCAGGTCCTGCTCTGGATATCGGCACGGGCAAGGGAATCATGGCCATGGCCATGGCCCGCCAGGGATTAGAGGTGGACTCCGTGGATCCCGATGCCGATGAACAAGCCCTGGCCTTTCTCTTGGCCGCAGAGGCGGGTTTGGAGGGTCGTATTCGTTTCGTGCAGGGAGATGCATCCGTCTTGCCCTATTCCGAAGGTCATTTCGGCTGCGCCGTCCTGGTGGACATCCTCCACCATTTGAAGGATCCGATGTCCGTGCTTGAAGAGACGGCCAGGGTCCTCCAGCCGTCCGGAATTATGATCCTGGCGGACTTCTCACCGGAAGGATTCGAACTTGTCGCCCGGGTGCATCAAGAAGAGGGGCGGGAGCATCCCGTCAGCGGCGTGACGCTGGAGTCGGCGGAGGCGTTTCTTTCCGGAAGAGGGTTCGGGCTTACGGCTCGCCTTAGCGACCACAAACACGACGTGATCGTGCTTACGAAAACGACAGGAGAAGGAGTGTGACGACCGATGCCGACTTATGAATATGAATGCAAGAAGTGCGGCCTGCGGTTCGAACGGCGACAGCCCATTACGGACCGCCCGCTCACGGAATGCCCTGAATGCCGGGGCGAGGTCCGCCGGTTGGTCAGCGGAGGAGTGGGTTTTTTGATCAAAGGGTCGGGCCGCAGACCGGTCGAACACCGCGCCGGCTCGTGTTCCCTGGAACAAAGCGGAAAAACCTGCTGCGATCGGGACGAGCGCTGCGGCAAACCGCCGTGTGGGGGGGAGAAATGAAGGAACCCGGCTTCCGATACATTTACGGACCCGTTTCCTCACGGCGATTGAGGCGCTCCCTAGGGGTTGATCTCGTGCCGTTCAAGACGTGCACTTATGATTGCGTCTATTGCCAGCTGGGACGCACCACAAAAAAGACCATTGAGCGGAAGGAATACGTTCCGGTCAAGGAGGTTCTGGCCGAGCTGAAAAAGAAATTGGCCGGTGTTATTACCCCTGATTACATCAGCCTCGCGGGATCTGGGGAGCCCACACTGAATGCCGGCATCGGCGACCTGATCGGCAAGATCCAAGGCCTGACGGATATCCCGGTGGCTGTCCTGACCAATGGTTCGCTTCTGTGGATGAGCGAAGTCCAGGATGCCTTAATGGCGGCCGACCTTGTGCTTCCCTCGCTGGACGCCGGAGACGAGCACCTATTTAGATACGTCAACCGTCCGCACGGAGATATTTCATTTGAACAGATGGTTGATGGGATCGGCGGTTTCACCAAGCGCTTTCCTGGGGAGGTTTGGTTGGAGGTCCTCCTGCTCGCAGGTGTGACGGGTATTCCCTCCGAGGTGAAGAAGATCGCGGCCCTCGCCGAGCGCATCGGACCGGCGTGGGTTCAACTGAACACCGTTTCCCGTCCACCTGCCGAGGAGTTCGCATTGCCGCTTTCCACGGATCAGATGCTCGCCCTGAAAGACATCTTCCCAAGAGAGGTGGACATCATCAGCGAGAGCGAACGGGACGGTGCGCGCGTCTCAGCCTTCACCGAAGCCGGGGATCTGGATATCCTGGCCTTACTCAGCAGGCGTCCCTGCACCTCCGAAGATATTGCGATCGGTCTTGGCATCCATGTGATGGAAGCGCTCAAGTGCCTCGAAGCGCTGATCGCCGCCGGAAAGGTGAACTCGGTCGTCACAGGCGGACGGAGCTTCTACACCGTGATAGGTTAGGAGAGAGACTGCATATAGGAAATCTCAATGAGTGGTTCCAATAACATTGATCGGTATATGCAGTCTTGTCGGACGGAGTTCTGGCAAAGGATTTTCCGTATCGAACTCGAGTACATCTTAAAGCACTTGGTGAAGGGCGAGGAAGTCCTGAGCGTTGGCTGCGGACCGGCTATTATTGAAAGCGCGTTGAGCGAGTGCGGATTTAGCATAACCGGGCTGGATGTCTCGCAGGAGGCATTGGACTGCGCGTCGGATAGCGTCAGAACGGTTGCGGCGCGAGCCGAGGATATGCCATTTCCGGCATCCTCTTTCGACGCTGTGATTTATGTGGCCTCTCTGCAATTCATCGAAAACTACAGGGAAGCCATAGAAGAGACAACGCGTGTGCTGCGACCGGAAGGTACGCTCCTCGTAATGTTGCTCAACCCCGAGTCGAACCTTTTCAAGGCAAGGCTCCGTGACCCGAATTCATACGTGCGAAAGATTAGGCATACGGATTTGAGGGAGATCGAAGAGGTGATAGCTGAGAATTACGGCGTTCATAGAGAATATTTCCTCGGCGTGAAGGGCGATGCCATATTCGAGAGCCGAGATGTTCCTGACGCGGTTTTGTACATCATCAAGGGGACAAGGAAGCCAATGAATAAGGTTAAAGACGCGTGAAGGAACTTGTTGTCATTAGCGGTAAGGGCGGAACGGGCAAGACCAGCCTGGCCGCATCCTTGGCCGTTTTGGCCGACCGGCCCGTTATCGCCGATTGTGACGTGGATGCCTCGGACTTGCACCTGGTCCTTTCGCCACGGGTCAAGGAACGCCATGAGTTCCGAAGCGGTCACAATGCGGTCATCCGGCAGGATGACTGCACCGGTTGCGGGGCCTGCCTGGCGCACTGCCGGTTCGGGGCGGTGGTACAGCGTCCAGCGGCCTATGCTGTCGATCCCATCGCATGCGAAGGTTGCGGGGTGTGCGTCCGGTTCTGCACGGAAAAAGCCATCGATTTTCCGGAGCGTCTCTGCGGCGAGTGGATGATATCGGAGACCCGCTGCGGTCCCATGGTTCATGCCCGGCTGGGCGTCGCGGCCGAAAACTCCGGCAAGCTGGTCTCTATAGTCCGCCGGGAAGCCCGCCGCATCGCTGAGTCGGAGAACCACCCCTTGATTATCGTGGACGGCCCGCCGGGGATCGGCTGCCCGGTGATCGCCTCGGTGACCGGCGCTACGCTTGTGCTGGCCGTCACGGAGCCCACGGTGTCAGGGGAGCACGACCTGGAACGGGTTCTATCGCTGACCCGCCATTTCGATATCCCAGCCGCGGTTTGCGTGAACAAGTGGGACCTCAATGCCGAAATGACGGAGCGAATCGAGGACAAAACCCGTAAGGCAGGGGCGCGAATCGCCGGCCGCATCCGGTACGACCGCGCCGTAACCTTGGCCCAGATGCAGGCGCGGGCCGTCGTGGAGACAGAGGCCCGTTGTGTAGAGGACATTCAACGCGTCTGGAACGGGCTTGGCTTGTAGGAGGCAACAACAGACATGGAATGCATTGATCTCGAAGGTTTTTCCGCCACCGCGCGGGATCACGCGGTGCACCCGCGCCATCATGGGCCGCTTGAGGGTTTCGACGGTCACGCGCGCATCACCGGACCCTGCGGAGACACCATGGAGTTCTGGCTGCTCGCGCCAAGCGGCAAAGTGGAAAGACTTTCGTTCATTACGGATGGATGCGGGCCTTCCCTTGCCTGCGGAAGCATGGCCACGTGCCTGACCGAGGGCAAGCGAATCGAAGACGCTGCAGGCCTGAAACAGCAAGACATCCTTGATGCGCTCGGTGGCATGCCCAAGGAATCCGAGCATTGCGCTCTCCTTGCGGCCAACACCCTGAAAGCCGCGTGCGAGGATTGCCTGAATCGCCAGAAGGGGTCATCAAAGGAATCCCGCGGCACACAGGCGACATGCGACACCTGCGGGGACAAGGATTGCTCTGCATCTAAGCGCAACAAAGACGAAAGCGAAGAGGATTTCGAGGAACGCCGGAAACTCCAATCGCGGCTCTGTCGCATTCGGCACAAAGTGATCGTGTTGTCGGGGAAAGGAGGCGTCGGCAAGAGCACGGTGGCCGTGAACCTCGCCACGGCGTTGATGCTGTCGGGAAAGCGTGTGGGGCTCTTAGACGTTGATATCCACGGCCCGAGCATTCCGACCATGCTGGGCCTCGAGCGGGAGACGATCCAAGGGTGCGAGGAAGGATTGCTCCCTATCGATATCGGCGGGCTGAAGGTCATGTCTCTGGGCTTCTTACTGCGTAACCAGGATGATGCGGTGATCTGGCGCGGGCCCATAAAAATGAGCGTCATTAAACAGTTCCTCAAAGATGTGGTCTGGGGAGACCTGGACTACCTGATCATCGATTCGCCTCCGGGGACCGGGGACGAACCGCTTTCCGTCTGCCAACTGATCGGCGCATTGGACGGCGCGGTGATCGTGACCACCCCTCAAAAGGTGGCCGCGGTGGACGTGCGAAAGTCCATCACGTTCTGCCGGCGGCTCCAAGTTCCGGTGCTGGGAGTCGTGGAAAACATGAGCGGATTCGTCTGCCCCAAGTGCGGCGAAGTCACCCAGGTCTTTCTTTCAGGCGGGGGGAAGCGCATCGCGGAAGACATGAATGTTCCGTTTCTCGGCTCCATCCCCATGGACCCCAAGATCGCGGAATCCTGCGACAGCGGTCGGGCTTTATTCGGTCAAGATTCCGCCTCCCCGATGGCCCGGGTCATGAACAAGATCATCATGCGGATCGCCGGGGATATGACAAGAGATATGACTACCGGCGAAGAAGCCGGGGGCAAAAAGCAACTCAAGCAAGAGGGTAAGTGGGATATCGAATCAAAATAGGAGAACAAACACATGAAAATCGCAATTCCTTTGGCGAACGGAAAACTAACCATGCATTTCGGTCATTGCGAGGGTTTCGCCCTGGTCGATGTGGACTCGACGGAAAAAAAGATCCTCAAGCGGGAGGACATTGAAGCCCCTCCACATCAGCCGGGATTGTTGCCGGTGTGGCTGGCGGAGCGGGGAGTGAATATGATCATTGCCGGCGGCATGGGGCAGCGCGCCCAAGGACTGTTCGTCGAACACGGCATCCAGGTGATCGTCGGAGCACCCGCCGATACACCCGAACGCCTGGTCGGCGATTACCTGGCCGGGACGCTCCAAGCGGGCGAAAACATATGTGACCACTGAGGGCCGAGTCCAAATTCGTACAGCGCCCGGCACGATGAGGGCGCGGGCGACGAAAATTAATCGGCAATTTTGGGGTCCAGGTCAATTATTGACTTTTTATAAAATAATGCTTATGCTCAGGTTCCATGAAAAAAGGAAGCGAAAGGAACCTTGTTCTCTTCTTTCTCCTTCCCGGTTTTTTATTTACTTCTCTCTTCATCGGTTTCTTTCATACGGAAAAAAGCGCTTTGTCCAGCCGCGACTGCCCGGCCTGTCGCTTCTCGGCATCCTCTATCGCTGAACAATCGGCCGCGCCATTGCCGTTTTTCCAGTTGATTTTGTTCTCTATTTTGCTTCCCAAAAATATTTCTCTCTATGGGTCCATTTATTTCGCCGGACTCCCGCCCAGATCTCCCCCACAAACCTAACACCCCCCATCTCGTCTTCTAGGTCTTTCTTATCTTGTTCCATTTACCAAAGGAGGTGAGCGATCATGAGAAGGTGGATCCTCATTGTCATGGCAATCTGCTTGTGGTCTGGATGGCTTACAGTCGAAGCCTCTCCTCAATCCGAATCCCTGACCCTCGAACGTTGCGTATCCATCGCCCTCGAAAAGAATCCTCTCATTCATTCATCCCAACAGTTGGTCGAGGCTTCCTTGGCCCGAGTCCACCAGGCCAAGGCCTGGGACCAGCCAAGCCTGGATATCGATTCCGACCTGCAGCCGAGACTCATGGATCTTAAGAGATCGGGGGAGTCCTACCTGGGCTTCAGCCAGAACCTTCCCTTTCCTGGGAAAAGGTCGTTGAGGGGGAAAATCGCCTCGAAAGAAGTCGCTGAGGTCCGTTTCGATGTTGAGCTTCTGAAACTCGACATCATCCTTCAGGTCAAGCAGGCTTTTTTTGATCTCTTGCTGGCCCAGGAGAAATATGCTTACGCCGAACAGGACTTGAATCTGGCCAAGGATTTTTTAAATAAAGCGCGTCTCAAACATGAAGCCGGAGGAGTCGCTCAAGTCGAAGTCTTGCGGGCCCGGGTCGAGGCCTCGAAGGCCGCGAACTCCCTCCAGTCTGCATCGAACGGGAAAATCCTGGCTAGGGCCAGGCTGAATTTCCTCATGGCAAGGAAAAAATACGATCCTCTGGAGGTTGTGGGAAATCTCAAAAGGACCATCTTGGACCTTTCTCCGGACGAATTGAAGGCGAAAGCCCTGATTTTCCGGCCCGAGATCGGGAGGATCAATGCTTCCATGGAAAAAGAAAGCCTGAAAAAGGATCTGGGCTCTCTCGGTTATTGGCCTGATTTCAATCTGGGGCTTTCGCGGCATCGGCTGGAGGGGCAAAAAACCACCTGGGATTTTACCCTTTCCATTCCGATTCCACTTTTTTTCTGGCAGCCGCAGAAGGGAGAGATCGCGGAAGCCAGGGCCATGCTTCTCTCCATGCAAAAAGATCATGAACATTTAAAGAATACGATCCTCCTCGAGGTGGAAGAAGCGGCCCTGAGCGCCTTGACGGCGGGCCGCCAGATCCATCTCTTCGAAGAGGAGATCCTGACTCAAGCTGAGGAGGTTTACAACATGATGCTCTTCAGCTATCAGGAGGGGGAGATCGGAGGCATCGAATTGATTGAAGCCCGGAGAACGCTGATCGAAGCGAGAAAATCCTACGCCGACGCGCTGTGCAATTACAGCGTCGCCCTGGCCGTACTCGAGAGATCCGTCGGCCGGCCGATTGAAGGAGGTACACATGACTAAGCTAAAATATTTCGTCGTTTTCATTGCGGCCGCCGTTTTCACCACGGCCTGTTCCAAGACGCCGTCCTCGCAAAAACCGTCCTCTCCGCCCAAGACTGCGATCGCCGCCGGGGAAACATCGGATGATCTGGCCCCGGCCGGAAATCCGCCGGGAAAAGGGAAGATGGCTTTCTCCGGCAGAGAGCCCGGCGGGAGCCGGGGGGCCAGCCGAGGCGGCGGCTTGAGGGGAAGAGGTTCTTCCCTTGTCATGCTGACCGAGGAAGAAAGCCGGGCCGTCGAAATCAAGACCGTGAAGCCGGAGTTCCGGGCCATGAGGTCGAAGCTCAAGGCTATGGGCAAGGTTCTCGTTCCGCCGAATAAAAAAGCCATCGTCAGCTACGCTTTTCCCGCCCGCATCGCCGAGATTCACGTCTCCATCGGTGAATGGGTCCGCGCTGGCCAGAAACTCGTCACTCTTCAGAGCGAAGAAGTCGGAGAGGCAAAATCCGCGTTTTTCAAGACCGGGGCCGATTATGAACTGGCCCGGCAGAATCTGGAGCGGGAAAAAAACCTGCATCAACGCGGCGTGGGGGCCCAGAAAAACGTTCTGATCGCGGAAGCGGAATTCAAAGTGGCCGAAGCCGGCCTCGGTTCAGCCGAAAAAAAACTGCACGTTCTGGGGTTCACGGAAAACCAGGTGAAATCCATGGAGGACGTCCATGAGATCAATCCCGTTATCTCTCTCTATGCCCTGCTCGACGGCAAGGTCATTGAGAACAGGGCCGTCCTGGGCGCCATGATCGACCAGTCCACTGAGATCCTGACCATAATGAATCCGACAGTCCTGTGCGTGGACGCCGAGATTTATGAACGCGACATCGCCAGGATCAAGTCCGGCCTGGATGCGGAGATCGCGGTTCCGGCCTATCCGGGCGAGGTCTTTCCAGGAAAAATTTGCTACATCGGCGATGTTTTCAACGAGGAAACCCGGACCATCACCGTCCGGACCGAGGTCGACAATAAAAAATACAAGCTTAAGCCGGGGATGTTCGCCGACATGTTCATTTATCTCGACCGTTCGGCTTCCGTCCTGACCCTGCCGGAAGAAGCCATCCTCAATGACAGGGACGATAATTATGTCTTTGTTAAAGACGGCGCGGGATTCAGGCTCCAGATCGTGGAGCTGGGGGCGCGGGAGAGCGGCTATCGGGAAATCCTCAGCGGTCTCATGGAAAGCGATGATGTCGTGACCGCCGGGAATTTTCAGCTCAAATCCAAGCTGTTAATCGACATCCTCAAAAAAGCAGGAATCCATTGAGGAAAGGCTTTTCTCATGATCAACCGCATCATCGATTTTTCCCTCAAGAACAGGCTCCTGGCGTTCCTTTTTATCAGCCTGCTTTGCCTCTGGGGTGTCATCGCCTATTTCCGAATCCCTAAGGACATCTACCCCGACCTCAACGCTCCCCTGGTCAAAATCATCACGGAAAACCGAGGCATGGCCTCAGAGGATGTCGAAAGGCTGATCTCATTTCCCCTGGAGAGCCTTCTTTCCGGGGCCCCTAACGTCGCGCGCGTCAGGTCGGAATCGACGACCGGCGACTCGGTGGTGACGGCCGAATTCGATTGGGGGACCGACATCTATCTCGCCCGGCAAATCGTCTCCAGCAAACTGGAATTGATCACCGGAAGGCTGCCTCTGGGGACATCCCCTCCCGTCCTCGGACCGGTCTCATCGCGCATGGGCGAGGTTTTCGAATTCGCCGTAACGGGCGAAGGGAAAGGGACGGACCCCCTGGAGCTGAGGACGATCGCCGACTGGACGATCCGCTACAGGCTTCAGGGCGTTCCGGGAGTCTCGTTCATCATCAACTTGGGCGGATTCGTCAAGCAATTCCAAGTCTTGCTCAAGCCCGACATGTTGAAACATTACGGCATCACCATCAGCGAAGTCAGGAACGCCGTCGAGAACAGCAACCGGAACTTTTCGGGGGGAATCATTTCAAAGGGTTCCCAGGAAGTTCTGATCAAAGGGCTGGGACGCATTGAAACCCTGGAACACATCCGCAATACAGTCATCACCTCGCGCAACAATGTCCCGGTTTTTGTTAAAGATGTGTCCGAGGTCGAAGTCGGACGGAAATTCAGGCGGGAGGCGGCCGGACATAACGGGCAGGAAGCCGTCTATGTTACTGTGGAAAAGCAGTATGGCGGAGACACCTTGACGGCCATCGAGAACATCAAGAACGCCATCGCCCAAGTCTCCAGGGACCTGCCCTCGCACGTCCGGATCAAACCGTTTTACGACCAATCGGTGTTGATCATTAAGTCCATCCAGCACGTCGAGTTCTCCATTCTCTTGGGGGCCTTATGTATCGTCCTGATCATGATGCTGTTCATGTGGAACCTCCGGAGTTCCCTCATCGCTTCGCTGACCATCCCTGTATCCATCCTCGTCGCCATCGTGCTGATGGATCTTTTCGGCGTCAAATTAACGGTCATGTCGATCGGCGGCCTGGCTATCGGCATCGGTAAAATGGCCAACGGTTCCATCATCATGGTGGAGAATATCTGCCGAATCCTGAGGGAAAAGAAGGGCCAGGCGCCCGATACGGATCTGGTCGGTCTCGCCGCCAAAGAAGTCGGCCATTATCTTTTCTCCGCCAGCCTGATCATCATCCTCGTTTTCGTTCCTTTGCTCACCCTGCAGGGAATCGAGGGCGCCATGTTCAAGCCGACGGCCTTCGCCGTGGCGGCGGCCCTTTTCGGCGCCATGCTCCTCAACATCACTCTTCAACCGATCCTGGCTTCGGTATTCTTAAAAGGCGTATCCGGGGAGGCCAAGCAAAGCCCGCTGACCGAACTCCTGATTGGGTATTATCGCACCCTTCTCGCCAGGGCCCTCAGCCATAAAGTCAAGATCATAGCGTTTTATATCACACTGATCGCGGGTGCAGCCGTCGCTTACACTTTCCTAGGGAAGGAATTCGTCCCGCCTTTGGACGAGGGAGCCATCATGGCCTCGACCGTCATGCTGCCGGAGACATCCATCGAAGAGTCGATTAAAATGGGGACAAAGATCGAGGGTATTATTCTCTCGTTGCCCGAGGTCGTCTCCGTCTCAAGGACGACCGGGACGGCGGAAGCCTCCGAACATCTCCACCCCGTCAACCACAGCCACTACAATATCGAGCTTCTTCCGCGGGAAAAAAGGCGACGGGGATTTCTGGAGATAACCGAAAACCTGCGCCAGGAGTTCGACAAGCTCCCCGGAATTGCCTATATCTTCGAGCAGCCGATCGCCAACAAGCTGGCCGAGATGCTGACCGGAACCGAGGGCGAGCTCTCGATCAAGCTGTTCGGATCCGACCTTGCCGTTTTAAACGAGGAGATCGAAAAGGTGCGCAACGTCGTCGCCGGAGTGCGGGGAGTCGCCGACCTTCAGGTCGAGCAAACCACCGGCGTTCCCCAGCTGGTCATCCGGTTGAATAGGGAAAAACTCAGCCGGTATGGCATTGCGGTCGCCCAAGTAGCGGAAATCATTGAAACCGCCCTGAACGGGATGGAAGCGACCGACGTCTACGAAACCGACCGCGTGACTTCAATCCTCATTCGTTTTGCGGAAGCGCACCGAAATGACGAGGAGGCCATCCGAAGCCTGCTCGTCGACATACCGGGCGGCGAAAGAATCCCCCTCAGTGAGCTTGCCGACATCACTCATGGCGAAGGACCTCAGACCATCTTCCGCGAGAACCTGATGCGGCGGAAGATCATCCTGTGCAATGTCGAAAAACGGGATATCGGAAGCTTTGTCGAGGAAGCCCGGGAGAAAATATCCAGGGAAGTCTCTCTGCTTCCGGGCTACTTCGTCACGTTCGGGGGACAGTTCGAGAGCCAGCAAAGGGCGTTGAAACACCTCACCCTGATGATGATCCTGATTCTCCTGATCATCTTCGTCATCCTCTTCTCATCCCTCGGTTCCATCAGACAGGCCCTGCTCATCATCATGAACATCCCTTCAACCCTGATCGGGGGAATCCTGGGCCTCATCATCGCCGGTCAGACCATCAACGTCTCTTCAACCATCGGGCTCATCGCGCTCTTCGGAATCTGCGTTCAGAACGACGTTATTCTTGTGGCGAAGATCAACGATCTAAGACAGCAGGGGTTGACCCTTCGGCAGGCCGTTCTGGAGGGGGCCGTGATGAAATTCCGTCCTATCTTCATGACGGATATGGTCATGATCGTGGGGGTCTTGCCCCTGGCGCTTATCGTGACGACGGGGTCGGAACTTCACCGGCCCCTGGCTGTCGTCTATATCGGAGGATTCTTTTTTGCCATCCTGCTGCGGCTGTTCGTCGTCCCCGTCCTGTACGAGGTTCTTGCCCGGTTCCAACCCCGTAAAAAGCTTAATGCCGGCGAGGTTTAAAAAGCACGAGGGGCGGCGGCTCAGCTTTCCTCCATTTCCGCATGATGTTATAATGCCCAACTCGATGTTCTGTATTCTCCCGGCGCCCTCCTGCGCCGGGTATACGCGCCGGGCTTCGAGATAGCCCCTGAAACACCACGGAAAAGGAACAGAGATGGCCGAGGACAAAACAACCGAGAAACGTTATTGGCAGTGCGTTCTCGAGGAGATCGAATCGCGCCTGAGCACGAGCCCGTCCCGCGGGCTGAGCGACACGGACGCGGCCGAGCGGCTCGCCCGTCACGGCCGGAACCAGCTCTGCGAAAAAAAAGGCCGCTCGCCCCTGGGCCAGTTCCTCGACCAGTTCAAGGACTTCATCATCTGGGTCCTCATCGGGGCGGCCGTCGTTTCGGGCTTCTTGGGGGAATGGGTCGACGCCCTGGCCATCATCGCCATCGTCATCCTCAACTCCATCATGGGCTTCGTCCAGGAGTATCGGGCCGAAAAGTCCCTGGCCGCGCTCAAGAAGCTGGCCTCGCCGAATTCCAAGGTCATCCGAAACGGCGATTACCGCGTCGTCCCCTCGAACGAGATCGTCCCGGGCGACCTCATCGAGCTTGAGGCTGGGGATAACGTCCCGGCCGACAGCCGCGTCGCCTGGCACACCTCGAACTTCAGCGTCCAGGAGGCCAGCCTGACCGGGGAATCGACGCCCGTCATTAAAACGGCGGCTGCTCTTGATGAGCGCGACGTCCCCCTGGCGGACCGGGGGAATATGCTCTACATGGGCACCTCCGTGGCCTCGGGCAAGGCGCGGGCCATCGTCACAGGAACGGGCATGGACACTGAGCTGGGCAAGATCGCGGAGATGATCCAGGAGATCGGTCACGAGACGACGCCCCTCCAGAAGAAGCTCGAGCAGTTCGGCAAGTGGATCGTCTATCTTTGTTTCATCCTGGTCGGCCTCGTCTTCCTCTTAGAGTGGCTGCGCGGCGGCAAGATCATCGACGTCTTCCTGACGGCTGTGAGCTTGGCCGTGGCGGCCATTCCCGAGGGCCTCCCGGCCGTCGTAACCATCGCCCTGGCCCTGGGTGTCCAGCGGATGGTCAAGCGCCACGCCTTGATCCGGAAGCTCCCTTCCGTCGAAACGCTGGGCTGCGCCACGGTTATCTGCTCGGATAAGACGGGGACACTGACCCGTAACGAGATGACAGTTCAAGCCGTCTATGCCGACGGCCGGATGTTCACGGTCACGGGAATCGGCTACGAGCCCAAAGGCGAGTTCCGGGAGGCGGGGCAGGCGGTCGATCCCCGGGCCTTCCCGGGCTTAGTCCGGACTCTCCAGTGCGGTGTTCTCTGTAACAATGCCCAGCTCGTCGGGAAGGACGATGGCGCTTTCGGCATCGTCGGCGATCCTACCGAAGCCGCGCTTCTCACGACCGCCGCCAAGGCCGGCCTCTGGAAGGACGTCGAAGAGAAAGGTTATCCCGCGGTCGAGGAGTTGCCCTTCGACTCCGAGCGCAAGAAGATGACCATCATCCGCCAGGACGCCGGCCGCTTCGGCATCTTCGTCAAAGGCGCGCCCGACATCCTCCTCAAGGATTGTTCGATGATCGAGGAGGGCGGCTCGGTCCGGGCCCTGACCGACGGGGATCGAGCGAAGGTCCTCCAATCCAACGACGAGTTGGCCGATCAGGCCATGCGTGTCCTGGCGTTCGCCGGCCGCTCCCTGGACGACCTGCCGGAGACGATTGACGCCCGGTCGATGGAAAACAACCTGGCCTTTCTGGGTCTCATGGCCATGATTGACCCGCCGCGCGAGGAGGTCAAGGCGGCTGTCGCGGAATGCAAACAGGCCGGGATTCGGACGGTCATGATCACCGGCGACCACAAGAACACGGCCGTGGCCATCGCCCGCGAGTTGGGCTTCCTCAAGGAGGATTCCCTGGCCCTGACCGGCGAGGACCTGGACGGTTGGACG